>ODAI014082961.1_pt1 | contig 18912 bp, 18 predicted proteins | sample 1539321 | NCBI WGS metagenome assembly ODAI01 (sample SAMN02144231, study PRJEB22623) | gut metagenome | biome: sheep rumen | host: Ovis aries | place: New Zealand
AACATATCCTTCATCTGAGCCGATCTTTACATAATCGCCGTATTTCAGCGGCTTTGTGAAAAGAATAATAAAACCGCCTGCTATGTTTGAAAGGCTGTTTTGCAGCGCCAGACCGATAGCCAGACCGGCCGCTGAGATCGCAGCGATTATAGATGCCATAGGTACCTTTAATACTGACAGGCAGATTATGACAGTCAGTATCATTATAACGGCTCTCGTTACGGACATAAGGAACTTGTGGACAGTTATATCAACGTGCTTGAGATTCATAGTCCGCTTCATTATGCTGAGAGTTACCCTCATTATTATATGGCCGCCGATAAATATTATAACGGCAGCAATAAGCTCCGGTACGAGCTCCTGTATATGTGCTATTAGCTTTTCAGACATTTTATCACCTCTTCTGATATTTCAGTATAGCACAGTATGGCCGGATTGTAAAGAGGGGAGCGAGATTGCAGGCGATGAGGTTCACAGAAAATTCATAATCATTTAATTTTAAATTATGTAAATAATTTGTCAAAGCCCTTGTAATTATTTGTGATCTGTAGTATAATTATTTTGGTTTAATTTTGAGTTAAGGAGAAGTTGCAATGGGTAATCTATGGTCATCATTTATTACGGCGGCTACTATTGACCCGAACAAAAAGGATCTTGATGCCGGAACTGTGTCATCAGTTGTTATAACGGGAATAGTTGTCGTGTTTATAGGTCTTATCCTGCTGATATTATGTGTAAGTATCTACGGCGCGATATTCAGTGCGGCCGCAAAGAAAAAGGCTGCTAAGGCGGAGGCCGAAAAGAAAGCTGCCGAACAGTCAAAGGAGGCGGCTGCAAAGCCTGCGGCAAGCCCCGAACCCGAACCTCTGGTAGAGGACGGTATCGAGGAGGAGACGGTTGCGGTAATAATGGCGGCGATAGCTGCTATGAGCGCTTCGGCAGGGAAAAAGCTGGTTCTTAAAAGCGTGAAAACTTCAAGGCCTCAGAGGTCGGCGTGGTCTTCTGCGGGCATTGCCGAGAATACAAGACCGTTTTAGAAGATCATCGTGAAAGGAACGTGAGTTTTTAATGTCAATAATCAGTTCGTTTTTAGATACAATGGCTGCGCTTGCCAGAGATTCGGGCTTTGCCGGTTTCTTTGCTGACGGCGGCTGGAAAAATATCGTGATGATACTTATATCGTTCGTGTTTATGTATCTTGCGATAGCGAAAGGGTTTGAGCCGCTGCTGCTTTTGCCGATATCGTTCGGTATGCTGCTGACAAATCTGCCCTATGCTGACCTTTATCACCCGGATTTCTGGAACTATCAGACTGTAGGCAGCAACGATCACTACATAGATTACGGTAATATTCTTCAGCACGGCGGCCTGCTCGATATTTTGTATATGGGCGTCAAATTGCAGATATATCCGCCGCTTATCTTTCTAGGCATTGGTGCCATGACGGATTTCGGCCCTCTGATAGCAAGCCCGAGGAGCTTCCTTATGGGTGCAGCTGCTCAGGGAGGTATCTTCTTTACGTTCATTGGTGCTGCTATATTTGGTATGAGCGCTGCTGAGTGCGGCTCTATCGCCATCATCGGCGGTGCTGACGGCCCTACCTCTATCTATGTTTCGTCTAAGCTTCTGACTGACAAAAGCACGATCGGTGTCGGAACTATCGCGCTTGCGGCTTATACGTATATGGCGCTGGTGCCTATCATACAGCCTCCTATCATGAGGGCGCTGACGACCAAGAAGGAGCGCTCGGTCGTTATGGGTCAGCTGAGACCTGTTTCTAAGACCGAAAAGCTTATCTTCCCGATATTGGTTACGATAATCATTTCACTTATGGTGCCTTCCGCGGCTCCGCTGGTAGGAATGCTGATGTTCGGCAACCTTCTCAAAGAGAGCGGCTGCTGTGACAGACTTGTAAAGACCGCTCAGAATGAGCTTATGAACATAATCACTATATTCCTTGGAGTAACGGTCGGTGCTACTACTCAGGCCGATAAGATCATGAACCTTCAGTTCGCTGAGGTAATGGGTCTCGGAGTTGTTGCATTCTCTATCGGTACAGCCTGCGGTGTCCTTCTCGGAAAGCTTATGTACATCGTTTCCGGAAAGACTATAAATCCGCTTATCGGTTCTGCCGGTGTTTCTGCCGTGCCTATGGCTGCCCGTGTATCTCAGAAGGTCGGTCAAGAAGAAGTTCCGACAAACTATCTGCTCATGCACGCTATGTGTCATTACGTTGCGGGAGTTATCGGGTCTACCGTTGCAGCAGGTGTTCTGCTTGCTGTTGTAAAATAAGATGATCGCAGCAGGGGAGAGATCTCCTGCTGTATTTGTTGACAAAGCAGCTTTTATGCTTTATAATCAGAATAGCATTTATGACAGGAGAATTATGATGGTTAGCAGGTTTTTTGCTTTTATTTCCAGAATGAAATATATAAACCGTTGGTCAACAATGAGAAACACGATCACCGAGAATATCAGCGAACATTCACTTGATGTTGCGTTTATCGCTCACGCACTGGCACTTCTCAGAAATAAGCGGTTCGGCGGAAATGTTGATCCTGAGAGATGTGCGCTGCTTGCAATGTTCCATGATGTGACGGAGATCATAACCGGTGACCTTCCGACGCCGATAAAGTATTACAGCAGAGAGCTCAGGGGCGCTTATGACGAGATAGAGAAAAAGGCTGAGGATACGCTTATTTCTTATCTGCCTGATGATCTGAAGGAAGATTACAGGCCGCTGTTTTCACGCACTGAGGAGGAAAGCGAGCTTTGGGATCTTGTAAAGGCAGCAGATAAGATATCCGCGCTGATAAAGTGTATAGAGGAAAGGCAGATGGGCAACACTGAGTTCAAGTCTGCAGAGGAATCAACTGTTAAAGCGATAAGGGATCTTAAAGTTCCGGAAGCTGATATTTTTCTGGAGGAGTTCATTCCTGCTTACAGTATGACGCTTGATGAACAGGCCTAAGGTTTACAGATCGGAGTGAGGGTATGGAAAATATAGTTTCTGCATCGGTGCTTGGCTGTGATCTTGCACGGCTGGGTGACGAGGCTGACAGGGCAGCGAGAGCCGGAGCCAAATGGCTGCATTTTGATGTTATGGACGGAATGTTCGTCAATAATATCAGCCTTGGCGTACCTCTGCTGAGTTCTGTAAGAAAATGCACGCAGATGTATGTAGATACTCACCTTATGATATGTGATCCGATACGCTATATAGATGCTTTTGCCGATGCAGGCTCGGATAATATAACATTTCACGTTGAAGCGGCCGATGACCCTGCTGCGGTGATAGATAAGATACATTCGCGCGTATCATCGGCCGGGATATCTGTAAAGCCGGGTACGCCTGTTTCTGAGATAGAGCCCTATATTTCATCGGTAGAGCTTGTGCTGGTGATGACTGTCGAGCCCGGATTCGGGGGACAAGGGTTCATTGAGGAGACGATCAGCAAAATAAAGCAGTGCAGAGAGCTGATAGACAGGTCAGGCAAGAACGTAAGACTTGAGGTTGACGGCGGCATAAACGCTGAGACAGCACGTCTTTGCAGGCAGGCAGGCGCCGATACCTTTGTATCGGGAACTTATCTGTTCAATGCAGATGATATGGCTGTGGCTGTTAAAACGATAATAGATTAAAAAATACCCACGGAGATTTCAGGATCTTTCCGTGGGTATTTTATATCTGATCTGACAGCTCTGCCCATTCGTTCATATCAGAGTCAAGCTGAGCTCTCAGGTTTTCAAGCTCAGCACATCTGAGATTGAGCTTTTCATAATCCTTTGCAAGCTCTGGTGATGAGATCTCCTCTTCAAGCTCTGAGATCTTTTCCTCGCATTCTTCAATACTCGCTTCAAGCTCTTTTATACGAGCTCTTTTCTTCGCATCAAGTGCTCTTTGTTCTTTGGAACGGTACTGCTTCTGTTTTTCAGCTTTTCGTGCCTGCTCCTGTTCGGCAGCCTTTTTCTCAGATAATTCTGCTGCCAGCTGCTGCTCCTCAGCGCTCACAGCATCACTGTAGGCTGAGAAATTGCCCTCAAAGGATCGCAGTTCGCCGTTTTTCATCTCGATGATTCGGGTGGCGGATCTGTCGAGGAGGTATCTGTCGTGAGAGACAAGAAGCATAGTGCCCTTAAATGAAGCGAGGGCTTCCTCGAGAACTTCCTTAGCAGGAAGATCAAGATGGTTTGTAGGCTCGTCAAGGATAAGAACATTCGCTTTTGACAGTATCATTATCGCGAAGCATACCTTGGCGCGTTCTCCGCCGCTGAGAATGGATATGGGCTTGAATACGTCCTCGCCTGTGATAAGGACGGACGCGAGGACTTTTCGTGCCTGCTCGACTGAAAGACCGCTGAACCTGTATAACAGCTGATCGAGAACAGTCATGCCGGGGTCAAGTGATGCGTGCTCCTGATCGAAATAAAAAAGCTTCACATTTCCACCGAAGACCACAGAGCCCTTCTCGTGGGGGATAAGCCCCATTATAAGCTTCAGGATACTTGTTTTTCCGGCGCCGTTTACACCGATAAGGCCAGTGTGCTCTCCGCGTCTTATAAGCATATCCACATTGCCTGATATCAACCTGCTGTCGCTGCCGAAGCCCACTTTTAAGTCACAGCCGCTGATCCTTATCGCCTCTTTTGTGGGTTCGATATCGTAGTCAAGCTCGATCTTAGGCGCTTTGTTAAGCACAGATGGCTTGTCTATCCGCTCGATGCGGTCAAGCATTGCCTGCCTTGACTTTGCCATTTTAGCGGTAGATGCCCGCACCTTATTCTTTTCGATATACTCTTCAAGCTTTTTTATCTCTGTCTGCTGTGCTTCATATTCTTTCAGCTGACGCTGAGTGGCTGCTTTTTTTGCGATCACATACTGTGAATAGCCGCCCTTATACGATGTAAGACGACAGTTTTCAAGCTCGCAGATGCGTGTGCAGACCTTATCAAGAAAGTATCTGTCATGTGAAACTATGATAACAGCGCCCTTATATGATCTCAGGTGATCTTCGAGCCATTTCAGGGTAACGAAATCAAGGTGATTGGTCGGCTCATCAAGGATAAGAAGCTGCGGTTCTTCAAGAAGAAGCTTAGCCAGCGCCAGTCTGGTCTTTTCTCCGCCTGAAAGGGTTGAAACTGTGCGCGAGGAGTCATCAGGTGAAAAGCCCATGCCGTTGAGTACCATATCGATCCTTGTGTTCATACGGTAGCCGTCACGCGCTTCAAAATAAGCTGAAAGCTCTGAATATTCGGCACTGAGCTTTTCAAGCTCTTCACCATCGGCATCGCCTATGGTCTGCTCAATGAACTTCATTCTCTCAAGAGTGTCATTAAGATCAGCAAAGGCGTTTTTCATTTCATCCTTTATCGAAAGGGCAGAATCAAGGCCGCTGTTCTGTTTCAGATATCCTATCTTCACTCTCGGGTCAATGCTGAGAGTTCCGAGGCCTTCCGGCGTCAGATCATAGTCAAGGGAGCCTGTTATTATGTTCAGCAGGGTCGACTTCCCGCACCCGTTAACGCCAATAAGCCCGACAGCCTCTTTATTCTCGACTGTCAGGCAGATATCTTTTAAGATCGGTTCAGCACCGAAGTATTTGTACAGGTGTTCAATGCTTAAAACCATAGAATGCTCCATTTATATTACTGTATAGCATTATATCATAAAAGCGAAGTGTTATGATATAATTGCCCGATTCGCAGGGAGTGTCACTTCGGTGACACGTATCTGCGAGGGCATTAAAATAAATCTATAATATCAGCTTGCTGATATTATATCATATTTTTTACAGAAAGTAAAGATATCGGCTTTGCGATAAATAATTCTTTACAATCTGAGTTTTTTATGTTATATTATATCTGAGGGCGGTGTGAGTCAGATGAAAAAGATATTTGATGATACTTCTGTGATAATCTTATCGGTGATAATAGGCATTTATTATATAGTTCTCGGTGCTATCCTTGTCACTATGGAGGTCTCAAACTCCGTTGAGATAGTGTCTCTGGTGGTGCCTGCACTGATAACGGGTTCTCTTACGACGCTGCTGGTGCAGAAGCTTATAAGGAGTGCCAGAGAGAAAAAAAACGCTGAAAACGCTGAAAAAACCGAACAGAATGATGAAAAATAAGCTTTCACAGGGGCTGCTGTGAAAGCTTGTTTTTATAAGCAGTATTTGCTTATCTCCTTCATAACGGAGTTTTCATTGTTTGAGCCGGTGAGAAAATTTGCTACCTGCTTGATAGAATCGTGTGCATTTGACATTGCAAAGCTGTAGTAGGAATTGTTCAGCATATCTATATCATTGAGATAGTCTCCAAAGGCCATCGTTTCCTCATAGCCTATACCGATGCGGTTTTCAAGGCGTTTCAGGGCAGTTCCTTTTGTGGCGCCCTGAGGCATAAGATCGACCCAGTACCTGCCGGAAAGCTGAACGCTGCACTCTTCTGAGAAGGCTGAGAGAAGCTTTTTATATCCGTCTGTCTCAATGCCGCCTTCCTCGAAGACAGCGGCCTTGAATATATCATCATTTACAGTGTTCAGGTCATTCACAAAGACCTGATTGTTATAATACTGAGATATCTCCTTTTGAGAGGCTGCACTTTTTGAATTGTGCCATGTGCCGTTTTTGCCGCAAAGGAGAAGCGTATAACCGTTTTGCTCGCACAGGTCGATGCAGCGCGTTACAATGTCCTTCGGCAGGAGAGAAACGTAGATAAGCTCTCCGCAGTCAACAACATATGCGCCGTTATCACAGATAAAGCTCATATTCTCAAGATATTTCTCAAACTGAGCCTTCAGCGCACAAAAGCTGCGTCCGCTCGATATCACGAATTTGATCTTCTTTTCAAAAAGCTTGTTTACAACATCATCAAAGTTTTCTGGCAGCCTTTTGCTGTCGTCCAGCAATGTGCCGTCCATATCTGTTGCTATCAGTTTAATCATCGGAGTACCTCGCTGTTTTTACTTCATATCAATTATAATCCAATTAATTATTAAAATCAATAACAAAAAACATCTTTGTAGCTTTGTATAAAAATATCACGCGTTTTGACAAAAAACAGGCACTTTTTCTGGAATTATCTGCAAAATAGCTAAAAAGTTATCCGGAATGATTACATTAATATAACAAAAGTGAAAGTTAGCTGAAATTTTAAGCTTTTTTGTTGACAAAAATGAAGTCTGAGTGTAAAATATATCTATCTGAAGCAGTTTTGTGTGCTTTTAAAATGGGTATTATGTGATATATAGATAGTATATTGAAAGGGGGAAGGCCCGGATATCGGGTCTGTATGGCATGAAGGATAGAGTCATAAAATGTCTCAACGGCTTAAAGGGCTACGCTGTCAACAATCTGATCGTGCTTGTTTTCATATTTGCGTCTGTTGTCAATGCGTTTATGCTCAGAGCTTTCACTGTGAAGTTTGAATACAATCAGATCAAGCCCTTGCTTGCCGATGTAGCGCTTGTGCTTTTCTGGGCATCTTTTTCATACATATTCAAAAAGCCAAAGAGACAGTTCGTTTACCTTATGGTATTCTCGGTGATATTTGTTATTCTGTGTGTTGCAAATTCTATATATTTTACGAATTACAAGTCGTTCGTTTCAGTTTCACTTATATCTACTGCTTCACAGCTGGGCGGAGTTATGAACGCTGTTACCGAAAATATAATGGAATGGAAGGATCTGCTCTTTATCTGGCAGATACCTGCGCTCATAGTTACATACATTCTTTTAAAGAAGAGAACAAGAAACTATGAGAGCCAGAACAGGGAAAAGAAGATCAGGAGAAGGCGCGGCATCGCGACGCTGTGCACGTCTTTCGGGCTTGCAGGGATCTTCTGTCTTACGCTTACGGGCACTGATTTTTCCCGTCTTGCAAAGCAGTGGAACAGAGAATATGTAATGGGTACGTTCGGCCTTTATACTTATCAGGCCAGCGATATAGTATCTACTATCAACGCTGAGGTAAATATGCTCTTCGGATATGACGAGAGCGAAGAGGCATTTACGAAATTCTATGAGGAAAAGAACAAGACAGAGGCCGAGGAGATAAAGAAAAACGACTATACCAACATCTTTAAGAACAAGAACGTTATCGCTATCCATGCTGAGAGCATACAGCAGTTCTGTATGGAAACATATATAAACGGCGAGGAGCTTACGCCGAACCTTAACAAGCTTGCGCGTGAGGGTCTGTATTTCTCGAATTTCTATGCACAGGAGAGCGTAGGAACGAGCTCAGACAGTGAGTTTACGTTTTCATCGTCTTTGATGCCGGCTTCCAGCGGAACGGTCGCTATCAACTACTGGGACAGAGATTACTGCACGACCCAGAAGATGATGAAGGATCTCGGCTACTATGTTTTCAGTATGCACGCCAATAACGGTACCTTCTGGAACAGAATGAACCTTCACTCTTCAATGGGCTATGACAGGTTCTATAACTATACTACAGACTTTGAGATCGATGAGACTATAGGTCTCGGTCTGTCGGACAAGTCATTCTTCAGGCAGGCAGTGCCTAAGATAGAGGGCTTGTCGAAGCAGCATGACAAATGGTTCGGTGTTATGATAATGCTTACAAACCACACTCCGTTTACAGATATTGAGAGAGTAAGCGATTATAATGTTGACTTCAAGTATCAGAAGTATAACGAAGAGACAGGCCTTTATGAGGAGATATCGGCAGACTTCCTTGAGGGAACGAAGCTTGGTTCTTATTTCAAGTCGGTGCACTATGCTGATGAGGCGCTGGGTCAGTTCATGGAGGATCTGGAGAGCGAAGGGCTGCTTGATGACACTGTGATAGTTATTTACGGTGATCATGATGCCAAGGTAAAGGCTGAGGAATATGACAGATACCTGAACTATGACCCTTTCACCGATACGGTGCTTACCGAGGACGACCCGGGATACATACCTGTTGATGACTATTATTACAACCTCAACAGAAAGGTCCCGTTTATAATCTGGTCAAAGAACGGTGAATATGAGCCTAAGGAGTTCACCCAGGTCATGGGTATGTATGATGTTCAGCCGACACTGGGCAATATGTTCGGATTCTACAACAAGTATGCTTTAGGCCGCGACATAATGTCGGTGACCGATGATGAAGAGAACATTGTTATCTTCCCGAACGGAAACTTTGTTACCGATACTGTTTATTATGACAGCCAGAAAGATAAGTATTTTGACCTGACAGATTATGAGAACGTTATGACGCAGGTCTCCTGCAATCAGGTATACAAGGATACACCGAACCTGATCTATGAAGAGTCGGAGCACGGCCTGTTTAAGGTAATGGATAATGAGGTCTACGATCAGGCGGCTATCGACAGCAGGATAAATGACGGGATCGTCGATGACTACTACATTTCGTCCTATTCTGAGTATGCCAGCGAGAGGATAGATATTTCAAATGCGATAATCTATTTTGATATGATCGATAAGGTAGACGGCGGCTTTGATTCATCTGTGCCTCCGGATCAGATGTACGAAGCGGAGACATCACCTTTCTCACCACCGAACAAAAGGCACAATTACGGCAGGATCGCTGCATGATAAAAAGCTCCCGGTATCGGGGGCTTTTTTAATACGAAAAAAAGACCGACACAAAACGTGCCGGTCTGATTTTTTATTACTTATCTGCCGCGGTCATGCTGCACCGCAGCCATCGTCATTACGCTCTCTCAACCTTACCTGAACGCAGACATCTTGTGCAAGCATAAACGTGACAGGGAGTGCCGTTGACAACAGCCTTAACTCTCTTAACGTTCGGCTTCCAGGTCCTGTTGGTTCTTCTGTGAGAATGAGAAACCTTAATTCCGAAAGTAACGCCCTTTCCGCAAAAATCACACTTTGCCATGAGGCTGCACCTCCTTTTACCTAAACTGATACTAAGTCCATAACATTTAGTATTATAGCACAAGTGAAAGAAAAAAGCAAGTCCTTTTTGCGATTTTTTTTATTTTTTGCGAAAATCACAATAATTCGTGCAAATAAGAGCAATTTTGAGTGTAAAATCCCTTGAAATTTGTTCTCATATGGTGTATAATATCATTGTATATTGTTTATTTTTGTTATGAAAGGTTTGTTTACATGACTGCGGAAGACGTTCTTAAATATGGAACAAAGCTTATGATAATTTTTATGTGTACGCCTATCCATGAGTTTGCACACGCATGGGCAGCAGTTAGGCTGGGTGATGAGACCCCCCGTTATCAGGGAAGGCTCACTCTGAACCCGCTTGCGCATATTGATCCGCTTGGTGCGGTTGCTCTGTTTTTTGCTGGCTTTGGCTGGGGCAAGCCTGTGCAGATAAATCCCGTAAGATTCAAGCATTATCGCCGAGATATGGCGCTTACTGCTGCTGCCGGCCCTGCTTCAAATATCATACTGTCACTTCTTGGGATAATATGCTATAAGATATTTGCAAGGCTCTATTATATTCAGGTGATCTCAGGCGGTAATGCCCAGGCGATGTATTATGTTACGCTGATATTCTACTATTTCACGGCTATAAATATTGGTCTTGCGGTTTTCAATCTGATACCGATCTTTCCTCTTGACGGTGAGAAGATACTCAATTATTTCACCGGCAAGAAGTTCGATTCATTTATGCGCAGAAACCAGTTTTATATTACTGTTGGCTTTATGATCCTGCTGGTATCGGGAATTCTTAACAGACCTCTCGGCTTTGTGCAGGGTAAGCTGTTCGACTTCATTGACCTGATAACCAGCTGGCTCGATCCGATACTGGAAGCCGTTATAAAATAGGCAGAGAAAGGACTTCAATTATAGATGACGACCGCACAGTTCAGGCTCGATACGTTTGAGGGGCCGCTTGATCTGCTGCTTACGCTTATTGCTAAGCATAAAATGAATATCTATGATATTGAGATATCTCTGCTGCTGGCACAGTATCTTGAATATATGGAACAGCTTGAATATGTGGATCACGAGTATGAGGCCGAATTTCTTGAAATGGCGGCAAGGCTCGTTTATATCAAGACCTGTGAGCTGCTGCCGCATGAGAATGAGGCTGAAGCTCTCAAACGGGAGCTTGAAGGCCGCATAATTGAGTACTCTATGGTGAAGCTTGCGGCGGCCGAGCTGTCAGATAGCTACAGCGGCGGCAACATTTTTGTGAGAAAGCCTTTGGTGCTGCCGGTAAACAAGACCTATACAAGAGAGCATGATCCGGATATACTTTTGCAGGCATATCTGGGTATACATAAGAGAGTTAAAGAGAGCGAGCCGTTAAAAGCAAAGCTGTTTGAGCCGATCGTATCACACAAGATAGTTTCGGTAACGTCAAAGATCATTTTTGTTCTCAAAAAGCTTTACAGAACGGGCGAATGTGATATGGCTGGGCTTTATGACGGAGCACAGTCGAAAAGTGAGAAGGTAGCGACCTTTCTTGCGGTGCTGGAGCTTACAAAGTCAGGCAGGATAACTATAAATGATGACAATACGAAGGTATTTTTCAATAAGTCATCAAAAGTGAGAAAAGCTGAGCAAAAGGCAGCCGAAACCGTTAGCGGAGAGGCTACGGCGCCTGCCGATGAAATGCCAGCTGAGACGTCATCTGTTGAAGCTGAATATGAAGAGGCGGCACCTGAAAATGATGCTGATGTAGTGGTCTCTGAGAGCACTGATATTCCGGCCGAGCAGGTGATTTCTGAGCCTGTTTATGAGAGAAAGACTGAGGAAAAGGCGATGTCAGCAAGGATAGCACCTTGTATGATAAGTATTCCCGTGCTCGTGGCTGAGACGGTACCTGCTGTTTCAGAAGATACTGATGAACCGGAAATGACTGAGCCTGAAAAGCCTGCCTATGAGGACATCTCGTTCGAGATAATGACGGGGCTTGTGAAGCAACAGGTGCTAAGGCCTAATCTCTGGGCTAAGAGACGGTATTACTGGGGCTATTCGCCTGTGGGTTCTCAGTTCAGAAGGGGATACTGGAAGTTTGGATAAAGAGGTAAGTATGGAAGATATAAATTTAGCTGCTGTAATAGAGGCGATACTGTTTGCGGCAGGGGAACCTCTGGAAGAGGAAAAGCTCTGTGAGGCGGCGGCTGTCACAAAAAGCGAGCTTGATGAAGCTATAGAGAAGCTGGAGGAGAAATATTCGTCAGATGACAGCGCTCTTATGCTGCTGAGACTGGAGAATTCCTATCAGCTCGCTGCAAAAGAGATCTACGCGCCGTATATAAAGGCGGCTCTGGAGATAAAGAAAAACTCTGTCCTCTCACCTGCAGCCATGGAGGCACTTACTATAGTTGCTTATAATCAGCCTGTGACTAAGGGCTTTGTTGAGCAGGTAAGGGGAGTAGATTCATCAGGCGTTGTAAATTCGCTGGTGGAAAAGGGCTTGCTTGCAGAGGCCGGAAGGCTTGATCTTCCGGGAAGGCCTATAGCCTATAAGACGACTGACAATTTCCTCAGGGCATTCAGGCTCTCATCAATAAAGGATCTGCCTGAGCTTCCGGATCATAAGGAGCAGATATCGTTCGATGAGCTCCTTGAAAACAGGGAGAATGAAGAGCAGCAGTAAAAGATCAGTCTACATAGTTTGAAAGGAGATGATAGCTATAATCGCACTTTGGATAATTCTCGGCATTATTGCTTTTATAGTTATCCTTCTCCATTTTTCGATAAGGGTCTATGTTGACGCAAGCAAAGACTGCGTTGACATAAAGGCAAAGTATCTGTTCTTTACGGTCTACAAAATGAATACGGCTGAAAAAAAGAATGCGCCTCCTGAGGATAAAAAGGAAAAAAAGAAAAAAGCTCCCGAAAAGGCTCAGCCCGAGGAAAAGCTTGAAGAGAGCAAAACTGTCAGTCTTGATGAGCTGGACAAGCTTGATGAGGAAGAAGATGCGGATACTGAGCCGGAAAAAGGTCAGAGCGATGCTGCTGATGCCGAGGGAAAACCGCAGAAACAGATCAAGCAAAAGGCAAAAAAGCTTACCAAAGAACAGAAGCAGGCCTTAAAGGAGAAGAAAAAGCTCGAAAAGGAGCTGAAAAAGGCTGAGAAGGAAGCACAGAAGGCCGAGAAAAAGCAGCAGGGCGGCAAGCTTGATAAGCTGAAGGAAAAATATCTGTTCTTCAAGCCTTTCATACCGCCGACTTTGAAGTATACAAAGAAGCTGCTCAAAAAAATACGGTTCAAAAAGTTTGAGCTTGAGCTTTATACTGCTAAGGAAGACCCTGCGGAGTCAGCTATATTTTACGGTAAGCTGCAGCCGATAGTTTTTAATGTTCTGGCGCTGATAGGCGGGATATTCACATTAAAGGTGAAAAGAGCTGATATCACCTGCGGCTTTTTTGAGAAAAAGCTTGATTTTCATGTGAAAACGGTCGTCTGCGTAAGGCCGAGTTCCGTGATAGCTATTGCGTTCTGCCTTGGCTGCAAGCTTGCAAGACTGTTCCTGCCGGGCTGGTGGAAAAGGCGCAGAGCACGCAAGAAAGCTGAAAAGGCTGAAAGAAAAGCACGCGAGCAGGCCGAGAAGGCAGCTGCGGCGGCAATATAAGTTGAGTAATAGTATAATAGATCAAAAACAGAAAGGTTGAGTTGAAATGAACGAAAACAGTAAGATCGAATCCCTGGTAAAAACGGCTACAGAGAAGATCAGAGAGCTTGTAGATTCCGAGACTATAGTCGGGAAGCCTGTTGTAACTCCTGACGGAACGACCATTATACCTGTTTCAAAGGTATCGGTAGGGTTTGCTTCCGGCGGTTCCGATCTGCCGACTAAGAACTCAGGTAATTTCGGCGGCGGCTCAGGCGCGGGAATAACTATCACTCCTGTCGCTTTTATAGCTATCTATAACGGTGAGGTCAAGCTTCTGCAGCTTACTGCAAACGCTCCCAAGGAGAATGCTATCGTTAATATGGTGCCTGACGTTCTTGATAAGGTAAAGGATTTTCTTGATAAGAAGTCAGCATCTGACGACTTTGAAGAATAATAACTGAATTATTTCACACCCTTTGTGCATACTAATAAAAAAGCTTAAAGGGTGTGAATTTATGAGGTTTATGTCTCTGGTCATCGGTTTTGGCCTGGTGCTGTCAGGGCTTCAGATCACGGCGCAGGCTGATGATCTGCCTGAGATCACTGCAAAGGGCGCGGTAGTGCTTGATGCCGATACAGGCGAGGTGCTCTTTTCAAAGAATGAGAATGAGCGGCTGCCAATGGCGAGCACTACAAAAATAATGTCAGCCTTGCTGGTCATCGAGAGAGGAGAGCTTGACGAGCAGTTCATTGTGGACAGTGAAGCGATTAAAACAGAGGGCTCTTCAATGGGTCTGCAGGAGGGTGATACAGTCACCTTGCGCGAGCTTTGCTGCGGTATGCTGCTGCCGAGCGGTAATGATGCGGCTAACGCTGCGGCTGTCAGGGTGGCAGGCTCGGTCGAAGGGTTCGTTGATATGATGAACGAAAGGGCTGCCGAACTCGGGCTTGAAAATACGCATTTTGTTACTCCGTCCGGGCTTGATGACTATACTGATGAACACTATTCTACGGCCTATGATATGGCGAAACTTGCGGCTGAGGCCATAAAGCAGCCGGTCTTCTGCGAGATCTGTTCGTCTGCATCTATGCCTGTGGAGTTCGGAGATCCGCCGTATAAGAGAGTTCTCTATAACACAAACAAGCTTTTAGGCAGCTGTGAGGGCGTGTTCGGAGTTAAGACCGGCTTTACTGATAAGGCCGGAAGATGCCTGGTCTCAGCCTGCATGAGAGACTCGAAAACGCTTATCTGCGTAACTCTCAATGACAGGAATGACTGGGAGGATCACAAGGCCTTGTATGAGCGCTGTTACGGGTATTATTCAAGACAGACGCTGCCTAAGAGCGGCAGATGTTTTGAAGTGCCGGTCGCGGGTGGAACTGCGGACAGCGTCAGATGCACGGCAGAGAACGTTTCGGCAGTCCTGCTGAGAGACAGAGCGGAAAAATGTGAGGCTAAGATCTATATCCAGCCGTTTGTTTACGCCCCTGTCAAAAAGGGGGACGTTGTCGGTAGTGTAGTGTACTACTACAAGGGCACGCAGATCGCAAGTGCGCAGATCAAGGCCGAAAACTCGGTGAAATATGCAAAAAGCAGTGAAAAGACCGACACATCGTTTGTTGACGTGCTTTTTGATATTTTTGATCTTGTTATATAATTTATCATAAGTGTACAGATAATTAGACAGTTAAGAGGTAAGTATGGAAAAGGTTCGTATACAGAAAATAATCGCGGACAGCGGCCTGTGTTCAAGGCGCAAGGCCGAGGAATATATCGAAAGCGGTAGGGTGCTCGTCAACGGGAGAAGGTGTTCTCTCGGAGACAAGGCGCTGCCGGATAAGGATATTATTACTGTTGACGGAGAAAAAATAGGTGCTGTCAGAAAAAGACGGCTCTATTACATAATGATGCACAAGCCGAGGGGCTATGTGACGACAATGAAGGACGACCGTGACAGAAAATGCGTCACTGATCTTCTGAAGGGGCTGCCTGACAGGGTCTACCCCGTGGGGCGGCTTGATAAGAATTCAGAGGGGCTGCTGCTGTTTACAAATGACGGTGCCTTTGCAAATGATATAATGCACCCTTCTCACCATGTGACAAAGACCTACCGCGTGACAGTCAGACCCGATATCAATGACGATCAGCTTGTGAAGCTGGCATCGGGAGTTGAGATAGACGGGAAGATGACTGCGGAGTGCTCGGTAGTGGTGCTTGAAAAGCAGCAGGGAAGAGTAGTTCTGCAAATGACGATCCATGAGGGCAGGAACAGACAGATAAGAAAAATGTGTGAGGCTGTCGGGCTTGAGGTCGCAAGGCTCAAAAGAACGGCTATCGGGCCGATAAAGCTCGGGATGCTGCAGCCGGGAGAGTACAGAGAGCTTAAACCGGACGAGCTCAGGGCATTGAGAACTGCTATGATGAAAAAATGATAACGGGCGGCATTGGTGTGCCGCTCTTGTTCTGTAAATTTGCTCAAAGTGTTTTCTAATTATTACAAAATAGTAAACAATTGCGTTATAGCTGAAAAATATCTTGTAAAATCAAGAAAAAAATAGTATAATATAGTGTGTATATTTTGAACAATTATTTTGAATGGAGGAAATGGTATGTCAGATACATTTTCGACACTTGAAGAGCTGAAAGCAAAGGTATCTGCTGACAGCGACGCAAGAAAAAGACTTACATATCTGTTCGATGAGGGAAGCTTTACTGAGCTTGATGTTTATGCGCTGTCATGCGGTGAGCTGACGGGCGTTATTACAGCGTTTGGCTATGTTGACGGTAACCCTGTTTACGCTTTCTCTCAGGACATAGGTGTTAAGAACGGTGCTATGACAGAGGCACAGGCAAAGAAGATCTCGAAGGTCTATGATCTTGCCGCTAAGACCGGTGTACCGGTAGTGGCTGTATATGATTCTTTCGGTGCTGATGTAAGCGACGGTTCAAAGGCTCTGAGCGCTTACGGTGAGCTGCTTGCTCAGGCTTCAAATCTTTCGGGAGTTGTGCTCCAGATAGCTGTTGTTGCCGGAACGTGCGCTGGTTGTGCGGCAATGCTTGCTCAGACTGCTGATCTCACTGTAATGGCAGAGGGCGCTTCGATGTTTGTTGCCGTTAATTCAGATGATGAGGCTTCTGCAAAGAATGCTGCCGCAAACGGTACCGCGGCTGTTGTTTGCGAAGATGACAAGGCTGCTGTTGAGATGGCTGCCAAGCTTATTTCTAAGCTTCCTCAGAATAATCTGTCGCCTGCGCCGATGTATGAATTTGCTGAGCCTGAAACGGCTTTTGCCGATGATGCTGACAGTGCTGTAAAGGCGATAGCTGATGCTGAAAGCGTAACCGAGATATTTGAGGGCTTCGGAAAGGCCGCATATACTGCTATTGCTAGTGTGAACGGATCCGCAGTCGGATTTGCTGCCACAAATAAGACCGGTGACAAGCTCACTGCTGATGACTGCACAAAGATCGCTAAGTTCGTCAGACTATGTGATGCTTTCTCCGTGCCTGTTATAACACTTGTTGATACTGAGGGCTTTGAATCGGACGACAAGACTGAGGCTGCCGGCGCTGTAAGGGCTATGTCAAAGCTCTGTCACGCTTATGCTGAGGCTACGACGGTCAAGATATCTGTAGTTACGGGCAAGGCTTACGGTGCAGCATTTATCGCTCTGGCAGGAAAGGGTGCTAATGCTGATCTTTCCTACGCGCTTGATACTGCGGTGATCTCTGCGCTGGCTCCGGTAACGGCAGTTGAGTTCCTTGAGCATGACAAGCTCAAGGGTGCTGACGATACCGCCGCTGCAAGAGAGCAGCTTGCGAAAGAATATGCAGCGTCTCAGGCAAGTGCTGCGGCTGCAGCTGCCAACGGAAATGTTGACGGTGTCGTTTCGGCTTATGAGTTAAGAAAGCTTATAGTTGATTCGCTTGATGTGCTTGCAGGCAAGAGAGTTTCGAGACTTCCAAAGAAGCACAGCAATATTCAGCTTTGATAAATTAAAGATTGGTGGTAATTGATATGAAAAGATATAACATAACCGTAAACGGAAAAGCATATGACGTAGCTGTTGAAGAGGTAGACGCAGGCTCTGCTCCTGTTGCTGCCGCTCCTGCCGCACCTGCACCTGCTGCAGCTCCTGCGCCTGCAAAGGCAGCTCCTGTTGCTGACGGCACAAAGGTAACTGCTCCTATGCCGGGAACTATCCTTGATATCAAGGTCGCAGTTGGCGATACTGTAAAGTCCGGTCAGGCTGTATGCGTGCTTGAGGCTATGAAGATGGAGAATGACGTAAATGCTCCCTGTGACGGTAAGGTGCTCAGCATAAATACTACTAAAGGCTCATCTGTTGAGACAGGTGCTGTTCTTGCAGTGATCGGCTGATCGCTGAGTTGATCGGAAAGGATTGAGTTTATAAATGGGTAAGCTAAAGATTACAGAAACGGTTCTTCGTGACGCTCATCAGTCGCTGCTTGCAACCAGAATGTCGCTCGATGATATGCGCCCGATACTGTCCGAGATAGATAAGGTCGGTTTTTATTCATCTGAGTGCTGGGGCGGCGCTACCTTCGATACCTGTATAAGATTTCTTAATGAGGATCCCTGGGAGAGACTGAGAACGATCAGAAAAGAGATGCCGAACACAAAGCTTCAGATGCTTTTCAGAGGACAGAATATGCTCGGTTACCGCCATTATGCGGATGACCTTGTTGAGTATTTTGTTCAGAAGTCTATCGCTAACGGTATCGACATTATAAGGATTTTCGATGCTCTTAACGATATCAGGAACCTGCAGACCGCTATCAAGGCGGCAAAGAAAGAGCAGGGTCATGCTCAGGTCGCTATCTCATATACTCTCGGTGAGGTTTTCACTCACGAGTATTACGTCAAGTATGCAAAGCAGATCGAGGAGGCAGGCGCTGATTCTATCTGCATAAAGGATATGGCTGCACTTCTTACACCTTATGAGGCTGAGAGCCTTGTTCGCGACCTTAAAGCTGCTGTGAATATCCCTATCCAGCTGCACACGCACTATACGTCAGGTCTTGCTTCGATGTGTATCATCAAGGCCGTTGAAGCAGGTGTTGACGCTGTTGATACAGCAATGTCACCTCTGGCTCTTGGTACATCTCATGCGCCTACGGAGTCGATAGTTGCTACCTTCCAGGGTACCGAATATGATACCGGACTTGATCTTGTAAAGCTCAATGAGATCAGAGACTACTTTATGAAGCTCAGAAAGAAGTACATAGACAGCGGTCTTCTTGATCCTTCGATGCTGGCGGTAAATGTTAATGCGCTGCTTTATCAGGTGCCGGGCGGAATGCTTTCAAATCTGCTTTCACAGCTTAAAGCGGCGGGTAAAGCAGATCAGCTTGACGAGGTTCT
>ODAI010230454.1_pt1 | contig 18906 bp, 18 predicted proteins | sample 1539321 | NCBI WGS metagenome assembly ODAI01 (sample SAMN02144231, study PRJEB22623) | gut metagenome | biome: sheep rumen | host: Ovis aries | place: New Zealand
GGCACAGACAGGGGATGTGGTGTGTCGCGTCATCTCGCCGCAGCAGATGGAGGTGGAGTTTCGGGTGATGGAGAGCGACCTTGGCCGCTTCCCCATAGGCACAGCCATCAGCGTGGTGCCCGTAGCCGACGAGCATGCCCTCTATGACGCCAAGGTGACGGAGATCAATCCCGTGGTCGATGAGCAAGGCACCGTCATGCTCAGAGCCCGTGTGGCTGCGCCCAACAGCCTCTTCGACGGCATGCACGTGTCTGTAAACCTAAAATCACCCCACCCATGAGACGCTTCGCCATTGGTCTGATGCTCTGCGGCATCCTCACAGTCATGGCCCAGACTACGGTTCGCCTCGACCTGAAGCGCACTGTCGAGCTGGCTACCGACAGCAGCCTCACCGCCGACCGCTATCGCAGCGTGTTCCACGAGGCACACTATGCCTGGCTCTCGTGGATGGCAGGTCGCAAACTGCAGCTGGATCTGAACACCACACCGCTGAACTTCGAGCAACTCATGACCCAGCGCTACATCAGCGACACCGACAACGACGAGTATCGCCAACAGAAGCGACTGCTGTCGAGCGCCAACGTGCAGGCCCAGCAGGTGATGGAGCCGTGGGGCGGCTCCTTCTATGCCTCGACGGGACTGGCCTACCTCGGCAACTACGGCGACTTTTCCCAGCATCAGTTTGCCGTCACCCCAGTCCGCGTGGGCTATCGCCAGGAACTGCTGGGGTACAATCCTTACCGCTGGAACCGTCAGACAGAACCCATGCGACTCACGGTTGCCCAGCAGCAGATGAACTATTCGGTGGAACAGACGGCCGCCGAAGCTGTCAAGCGGTTCTTCCTCCTGGCTGTGACACAGGAGCAGCTGAAGATGGCTCAGGAGCAGATACAGTCGTGCGACACCATCCTCGCCATCGGCAACCGCCGCTTCCGCATAGCGTCCATCTCGAAAGCCGAACTCGACATTCTGACGCTGCAACGCTCGCTCGCCGCCACCACCCTGAAGGGTGCTCAACTGAACCATCAGCAGGCTGTCAGAAGTATGGCCGTCTGGCTGGGTATGGACGAGTACACCCGTCTGGAACTGATTATACCCACTGTATTGCCCCGCTTGAATGTCATTCTTGCCGATGCCATAACACAAGCCTCACGCAACAATCCCAACTATCTGTCCATGCAACTCAAGGAGTTGGAAGCCCAACGCGATGCCGAACAGTTGAAACGCAAGAAGGGACTCAATGCCAGCATCGATGCATCAATCGGTCTCAACCAGGTGTCAGAACGCTTCGATCATGCCTTTCGCGGTCCACTGGTGCAGAATCAGGTGATGGTAAACCTCACCGTGCCTATCAGCGACCACGGCAAGCAGCGTAATGCCTGGCTCGCGGCACAGAGCAAGGCCGAGACGGCATCCCGTCAGCGTGAGGAACAGCGACGCGACACCGAGCTGGATGTCACGCAGACCGTGGCAGAGGTTAACCAGCGCCAGTCGATGGTCAGCGATGCCCACCGCTCACTACAGATTGCAGAGGATGCCTATACTGCCATGCTACAACGTTTCATCAGAGGTCAGGCCAACGTCAATGACCTGTCGCTGGCTCAGCAATATTGGCAGACGGCACGAATCAATCAGGTTACGGCATTGCAGGATTTCTGGAACAGCTATTTCCATCTGCGTCTGCTCACGCTCTACGACTATCTGAAGCGTGAACCCATACGCCACTGATCTGCTCGCTTATTCGTAGGTCTTAGGTACTCCCGCACGAGAAAAGCCAAATAAAATTTGGTTTTCTGCTCGCTTATTCGTACCTTTGCAGCCAGTAATTCTAAAATACACTGATGATGAAACAACTAATCTTATTATTGACGGCGGCCTGTCTCTCGACATCGGCAGCTGCACAGGAGAATTATGAACTGGGCAAACCCGGTGACGACAACTACCGTTATCTGGACGAGTACAAGGCTCTGAAGACGTACATCGATTACGAGAAGTATCCTAACTTCAAGCTGGGGGGCGGTACGACGGTCAATGAATACCTCAGCAAAACCGTTTACCGCAACATGATCAACAGCAACTTCACGGAGACGGTGGCGGGCAACGCCATGAAAATGGCCAGCTGCGTGGACGGCAACGGCAACATGAATTTCTCGACGGTGAAGAAATACGTGAAGGCAGCCACCGATGCCGGTCTCAACGTCTATGGCCACACACTGGCCTGGCACTCGCAGCAAGCTAACGGCTGGCTGCTGAAGCTGCTGGCCGACAGGCCCGACCCCACGGCCGAAGTGGAGTTTGCCGAGATAGCCAGCAAAGACTTCCGCAAGCAGCAGAACATCGGATGGCACTCCGACGAGGCGCAATACGGCTACTCGGTAAAGTATGATAAAAACGACGGACTGATCGTGCACTGCTCAAAGAAGAACCCCAACTCTTGGGACGTGCAGTTCCTGGCTATGGAGAACATCCCCCTCGAGGTGGGCAAGACCTACAAGATGACGATGACCGTCAAAGGCTCTACGGCAGGCAACCTGCACAGCAAGCTGGGCGACTGGAATAACGGGCAGTACCCCAACATCCCCTTCACCACCGAGTGGAAGGACGTGGAGGTGAGCTACAAGGCCATCGTGGCCAACAACTTCTTCATGCTCCAGTGCGGCGACTTCGTGGGCGACATCTATATCAAGAACATCAAGATAGATGGCGACAAGCGCAAGAGCATACCCCTGACTGCCGAGGAGCGCCACGACACGCTGGTATGGGCTATGGACAAGTGGATCAAGGGCATGATGGAGGCCTGCGACGGCAAGGTGAGGGCCTGGGATCTGGTGAACGAGGCCATCGCCGGTGACGGCAACGACGGACAGGGCAACTACGAGCTGCAGCACTCCGAGGGCTACAAGAGTGGCACGTGGGACGTGGGCGGCAGCGCTTTCTACTGGCAGGACTACATGGGCGACCTGGAGTACGTGCGCCAGGCTTGCCGACTGGCCCGCAAGTACGGTCCGGAGGACGTGAAGCTCTTCATCAACGACTACAACCTGGAGTCGGACTGGGACAACAACAAGAAGGTGAGGAGCCTCGTAGGCTGGATCAAGAAATGGGAGGCCGACGGCGTGACCCGAATCGACGGCATCGGCACGCAGATGCACATCAGCTGCTTTGAGGATGACAATATCCTGAACAACATCAAGAAGCACATCACGCAGATGTTCCAGATCATGGCACAGTCGGGCAAGCTGGTACGCGTCAGTGAGATGGACATGGGCTACGTGCGCGGCACTAACAACCGCTGGGGCAGCTCCGTCAAGACCGCCGACATGACCGAGGCCGAGCACAAGAAGATGGCCGACTTCTACGAGTGGATCGTCAAGGAATACCTGCGCATCATCCCGCCCGAGCAGCAGTGGGGCATCTGCCAGTGGTGTACTACCGATGCACCTGACGGTGGCGGTTGGCGCGGCGGCGAGCCAGTGGGCATTTGGGACCAGAACCTCTATCGCAAGCATTCATACGCCGGATGGGTTCGCGCGCTCAACGGCGGGGAGCCTACTGCCGTCCAGAGCATCGCTGCCGATAAGGCGGTTGACACTTCGAAGGGTATCTTCACCCTCAGCGGCCTGCGCCTCTCTGCCACATCGCTCGACGAGTTGCCCTCAGGGCTCTACATCGTCGACGGCAAGAAGGTCGTCAAATAGTCACTCGACTACGTGCCGAGAATACTCCAATCACAAACATCCTATAAGGTGCAAGAGACCAGATATTACAAGGTGGGCGGCCACGTGTTCAGCCTGAGTGCCGAGCCGGAGACATTCCAGCTGACGGCCAATTACGAGCCCTTCGCATGCCACGAAGAGGAGACGACTTTCCGTCTGAGTGTAGAGAACGGCGAGACACCGGCATACACCGAAGAACTGCGGCAGGACGACTACGGACAGGAAATCATCTGCGGGCATACTGCAGAGGGTCTGACGGTGTTCGAGTTCTGTTGGCAGAAGCAGTCGGCAGGCTGTCTGGTCTGCACGTCAGACTACGCGTGCGGACGGCTCATCACAACGGGCCGGCACACGAAGCTGGCTATCGACAACGCGCTGATGGTGTTCTACGCCTTGGCTACGGCCGACAAGTCAACGGTGCTGTTCCACGCAGCCATCGTGTCACATCATAACAAGGGCTATATGTTCCTTGGCCCGAGCGGCACGGGCAAGAGCACACATGCTAGGCTGTGGCTGAAGTACATCGGAGACACGGCACTGGTGAACGATGACAATCCGGTGGTGCGTATCGGCGACGATGGGCAGGCCGTCGTGTATGCTGGCTCGTGCTGACCGTCGTGGGCAACGTGGTGCTCGGACAGGTAGGCTACTGGCTCACCACCTCGGCCGGTGTCAGGCAGTCTAATGCCCTGCGACTGACAATCTTCAGCAGTCTCTTCCGCCGACAGTTGTATACGGGCGAGGAGCTGCACTCCGGCGACGTCAGTTCACGGTTGGCCAAGGACATCGAGCAGATCAGTACCGTCTGCAGCGACACACTGCCCCAGATGGTAATCACCGGCACCCAGCTCTGCGGAGCCTTCCTGCTGATGCGCTGGTTTGACGAGCGGTTGGCATGGACTCTGTTGCTGCTCACGCCACTGGCCATCGTCTTCGGCAAACTCATAGCCCACAGGTTGCGCCAGATGACACTCGACATCCGTCAGGACGAGAGCCGCATACAGATGCAGGTGCAGGAGGGCATGGAGTACAATGCCGTGCTGCGCTCGCTCGGTTCGGAGCTGTGGATGACGGAGAGACTCGACGACATGCAGCGCCGGCTTCACGGACATGTGATGCGTCGCATGCGCTTTACCGTCACCACGAGACTCATCATGGGGTGTGTCTTTGGACTGGGCTATCTACTGGCTTTCGTCTGGGGAGGCATCGGTCTAAGGAACGGCACCATCACCTTCGGCGTGATGACCTCGTTCCTGCAGCTGGTAGGCTTGATACAGCACCCGATACTGCAACTGCTGAACATGGTGCCTGGGGTCATACATGCCACGGCCAGCATCGACCGTCTGGAAGAACTAAGCCATCAGACAATGACAGGCCCGGCATCCAAGCAACAGGAAAGTCGCATCGACCAGAGCCATCCGTGCCCCTTAGGGAGCATCTGCTTCGATCACGTCAGCTTCCGCTATACCGATGGCGACCGAGAGGTGATCAACAACTTCACCCACCACTTCCGCCCAGGCTCCAAGACCGCCATCACAGGCCAGACGGGCATTGGCAAGACCACACTTTTCCGGATGATCCTCGGCTTTGTGGAACCCGCAGAAGGAGAAGTCTCTGTCGGTGGCCAGCTATGCTTTGTGCCTCAAGGAAACACCCTGATGAGCGGCACAATCCGCTACAACCTGCAACTGGCTCGACCCGACGCCACCGACGAACAACTGCGCCAGGCGCTGCATACCGCCTGTGCCGACTTCGTGACCGATCTGCCAGATGGGCTCGACACCGAACTGGGTGAGAGAGGAAGTGGACTGAGCGAGGGGCAGGCTCAGCGTATCGCCATCGCCCGCGGACTGCTCCACGGTGGCGACATCCTCCTGCTCGACGAAATCAGCAGCAGCCTGGACGAAGCGACAGAGCGTGAACTGTATCATCGCCTCTTCACGGGCTATCCCAACAAGACCATGTTGCTTATTACCCATCGTAACTCCGTCAGCGATTTATGCGACGAAGTGATATGCCTGCGGGGGAAGATGTTCGGCATATAAAAAGCAGGCTCACCGGAAATCGGGAGCCTGCTTAGTCATATCACTGAGAATCAGAATTCAGAACTTGGCCATCTTGATGGCAACCACGGCGCACTCATCGCCCTTGTTGCCCAGTCGGCCTCCTGCCCTATCCTTGGCCTGCTGCAGGTTGTCGGTAGTGAGGAGTCCAAAGACCACGGGAATATTGTTCGTGGCGTTCAGACGGGCAATGCCTTCGGTGACTCCCTGACAGATGTAGTCGAAATGAGGCGTCTCGCCACGAATGACGGAGCCGAGGATGATAACAGCATCGTAACCGTCGTTAAGCGTCATCTGATGGGCACCATAGATGAGTTCGAACGAACCGGGCACGGTCTTCACATGGATATTCTCCGGTAATGCACCATGCTTCTCGAGCGTGGAGACACATCCCTGCAGCAGGGCACCAGTAATCTCGGGATTCCACTCAGCCACCACGATACCGAAGATCATATTGGAAGCATCAGGGACTTTCGAGAAGTCGTAGTCGGAGAGGTTATGAAGTGCTGTAGCCATTATTTCACGCGCTCGATGTAGGCGTCGATGGTCTGGTACTGCATGGAGTTGAAGTACTTGTCCTTCACCTGCTGATAAAGCTTGAGGGCTTCGTCTTTCTTGCCCTGGCTCTCAAGGATTTCTCCAGCCTGGATGAGGAAGGTGGGTGAGAGCGAGTTGTTGTCGGCACTCTCAGCAGCCTTCTTCAGTGTGGTGACGGCCTTGTCGAGCTGGTTGAGGTGAGCATAGACATTGCCAAGTGCTCCGATGGCTGCGGGCGACACCATGTCGTCGTCGGCACCGCTGAACTTCTCGATGTACTGGGCAGCTTCCTTCCACTTATCGAGGTTGGCATAGCAGAGACCTACATAGAGGTTGGCCAGATTGCCGGCCTTGGTGCTGCCATACTCGTTAACCACGTTGAGGAATCCCTTGTAGGAGGCACTGTCACCATTGAGGGCCTTCTGATAGTCGCCAGCCATGAAATACTGCTGACCCTTGGCGAGCATGGTGCTGGCTTTCTGCTCATTAGGACCAGACACATAAGTCCGATAAAGAACGACACCTGCGATGATGGCTACGAGAGCGACCACTGCAGCGATAATGGCCTTCTTGTATTTCAGGAAGAAGGCCTCACTCTGATTGAGGGTCTGCTCCTCTGCTACGGGAGCACCCTGCTGACTGTTTTGATTTGCCATTATACTATAATTATTTTATATTTCACACGAAACGGGTGCAAAATTAGTGAAAATCTTGCAGATACTGAAATTTATTGCAGACTTTTTTCACTTTTAGGCAAGAAAAGCCGTATTTTTTCGTACCTTTGCATCATGATTCTCGAAAAACTGTCGCTGATAAACTATAAGAACATCCAGTCGGCCACTCTGGAACTGTCGCCGAAGATGAACTGCTTCATCGGTCATAACGGTGCGGGCAAGACCAACGTGCTGGATGCTATCTACTACCTATCCTTCTGTCACTCGGCCAACAACCCCGTTGACTCGCAGGTGATACGCCATGGAGAGGAGTTCCTGATGATTGAGGGCATGTATGCCCCGAAACTGACCATCACTTGTGGACTGAAGCGAGGACAGAAGAAGCACTTCAAGAAGGACAAGAAGGAATACAAGCGACTCTCCGAGCACATCGGACTGATACCTGTGGTGACGGTGTCGCCTTCAGACACGCTACTCATCGAGGGTGGCAGTGAGGAGCGCCGAAGGCTGATGGATCTGGTCATCTCGCAGTACGACCGCAGCTACATAGAGGCCCTGAACCGCTACAACAAAGCCTTGCAGCAGCGCAACACAATGCTAAAGGCCGAAGAAGAGCCCGACGCTGAGGTGATGAGCCTGTGGGAGGAGCAGATGTCATCGACGGGTGAGGAAATCTACCGGAAGCGTGACAGCTTCGTCAGGGAGATGGTGCCCGTGTTCCAGCACTACTATGAGCGCATTTCGGGTAACAAGGAACAAGTCTCGCTGAACTATGTCTCCCACTGTCAACGAGGGCCATTGCTGGAGGTGATACAGCGCGACAGACTAAAAGACCGGGCAGTCGGCTACTCGCTGCACGGCATCCACCGCGACGACCTGGAGTTCACTCTGGCAGGCCATCAGATGAAGCGTGAGGGCAGTCAGGGACAGAACAAGACGTTTGTGGTTTCGCTGAAGCTGGCACAGTTTGAATTTCTCAAGCGCACCAATACGCAGACCACTCCCCTATTGCTGCTCGACGACATCTTCGACAAGCTGGACGCCCAGCGTGTGGAACAGATCGTAAACCTGGTGGCTGGCGACGACTTCGGACAGATATTCATCACCGACACCAACCGCGACCATCTAGACCAGATACTGTCGGCCTCATCGCACGACTACAAGATATTCTATGTAGAAGACGGGGAAATCAATGAAAAATGAGGAGTAAGAAATGTTTAGGAGAGACGTAAAGGACATTAGAGAGCTGATTCTGAGAAATTTGAGGATACAGGGACTAGAGACGCCCCTGCAGCAGAAACGACTTGTGGATGCCTGGCCGACGGTGGCCGGAGAACTCATCGCAAGCTATACCAACGGGGTGAGCATTCGCAACCAGACGCTATGGGTACACCTGACGAGTCCGGCCCTAAGGGCAGACCTCTCAATGCAGCGCACAGAACTGGTAAGACGACTAAATGACTATGTGGGCAGTCAGGTGATTACCGACATCCGATTCCACTAAATCACCTCATCGACAGGGATGTCGAATGCATCGACAGGGACTTCCGGCAATTTCTGGAAGTCGAAACAAACCCCAATCTTATACATATCAGGATAGAGTGCCAGGAAACGGTCGTAGTAGCCGCGCCCGCGCCCTAACCGGTGGCCCTGAGCATCGAAAGCGATGCCTGGGACAAGTACCACCTGCTCCCCATCCGTCGAGGGGGCAAAATCTTGGCCGTCTACCATCATACCTTTAGGTTCGGCAATACCAAACGCACCTAATAAAAGATCGGCTGGTGAGGTATATCGGTGCCACGTCATGGTGTCGGGGCCCGTCACTTTCGGCAGAAAAACCGTCTTACCCTCTGCTACCAGTTCATCTATCAACTGATGGGTGAACACCTCATCGGGCAGGGAATAATAGGCGAAGACCGTAGCTGCTCCGGTCAGTCGCGGTCTGAGACGTGCAATAATTGGAAGCGACAGCTCCTCCAATTGCTGGGAAGAGAACTGTCGCTTGAGGTTTCTAATCTGTTGTCGGAGCTCTGCCTTAAGCATGGGCGATGTATGAAGCCTTGATATGTGTACCGCGATAGTCAAACGCACAAGCCACCTTCTGCTGCTTCTGACCGGCGGATGCATCTGGTTTCTGGGGGAAGGCCTTGCCTTCGCGGAAGAGTTTGAGGGTCTGGAGAATGGCTGGATCGTCCTGATTGAGGTATTCTGTCCAAGCCTCCTCGTCGAGCATGTTGTAGATGATGCGGCTATTGACGTAGCGTTCAAGCAACTTGTATGATTTCTTCACCATTAGGTTGCGGCGCTTCAGACCGTTCTTGTCGGCCCAGTCGACGAACTTTTCTACAGAATTCTGTGCCTTAAGATACTTCTCCATTTCGGCAGCAGTCTTGTATTGCTTCAGTCTGGCACGGTTCTCGTCAGTATAATTGAAGGCGAACTGCAGGATCTGTCCAGTCATCGATGCCTCCTTATAATAGGACGTCATGCCCACGGTATCCTCCGGCACGAAGATGTCGGGTGTGATACCACCTCCGCCATATACCACTCGGCCATTGGCAGTATGATATTCCGGCCCTGTATGCTTGATGCTGTCCTGAGAGAAGAACTCACCGTGCTGATAGCGGTTCAGGAGGTCTTCCTCATAACTCTTGTCGGAACCCGACGTATAAGGCTTCTGAATGCATCGGCCAGAAGGAGAATAGTAACGGGCGATGGTCAAACGAATCATAGAGTGGTCGCTAAACTCAATGGGCTGCTGCACGAGCCCCTTGCCAAACGAACGGCGCCCTATGATGGTGCCACGGTCATTGTCCTGGACGGCACCGGCAAGAATCTCGGAGGCAGAAGCAGAAGCCTCATCGATGAGGACCACGAGTGGCATCTTCTGATACGAGCCGCGTCCGTCACTACGATACTCCTGACGGGGCGACTTTCGTCCCTCGGTATAGACAATCAGCTGCCCCTTGGAGAGGAACTCATTGGCAATCTGCACGGCAGAGGCCAGATAGCCGCCGGTATTGCTACGCAGGTCGATGACCAGATTGGAGAATCCCTCTTGCGAGAGTTTTGCCAGGGCGATGAGCAGTTCGGGATAGGTATTCTCGCCGAAATTCTTAATCTTAATGTAGCCAGTCTCGTCGTCGAGCATATAAGATGCGGTGATACTCTTCATGGGTATCTCGCCTCGGGTTACAGTGATGTGGCGCAACTTAGTCTCACCATAACGAAGTATGCCCAGCTTCACCTTCGTATCCCTCGGTCCTTTCAGACGGTGCATGGCTTCCTCATTGGTCACCTTCTTACCCACGAAAACCGAGTCGTCGACCTCTACGATCTTGTCGCCAGCCATCACGCCAGCCCGCTCAGCTGGTCCGTTGCCGATGACATTCTGCACACGGATGGTGTCCTTGCGGATGGTAAACTCGATACCGATGCCCGAGAAGGAACCCTTCAGGTCGTCGTTGGCAATCTGCACGTCCTTGGCAGCAATGTAGACTGAGTGGGGATCGAGCTCCGAAAGGATCTGAGGCACGGCCTTCTCTACCAAGTCATTGACATTGACGGTATCCACATATTGGTCGTCGACGATGTGCAACAGGTTATTGAGCTTGTTACCGCTCGAATTAATAATGTTCAGCCGATTTCCAGAGAAATGGTTGGCATAGAAGGTACCCACCAGGATGCCCAGGATGACACACAAAGCCATCCACAGCGGCATAAATCGAGTTGACTTATTCTGACTCATATTTTAATTTAACTATTTCATTGTTCAAATCCATGAAGACGACCTCGATACCTGCACGCTGCAAAAGCTCGATGCCATCGGTGAGGCGGTATTTTTCACCGTATACAACCCTTTTGATACCAGCCTGGATGATTAACTTAGCGCACTCTATGCAAGGCGATGCGGTGATATAGATGGTGGCACCATCGGAATTGTTCGACGAGCGCGCCAACTTGGTGATAGCGTTGGCCTCGGCGTGGAGCACGTAGGGCTTTGTGACATTGTTGTCGTCTTCACATACATTCTCGAAGCCGCTCGGCGTGCCGTTGTAGCCATCGCTGATTATCATCTTATCCTTGACGACAAGGGCTCCCACCTGTCGACGCTGACAATAGGAGTTCTCGGCCCATATCCGCGCCATGCGCAGGTAGCGGCTATCCAGTTTCTGTTGCTTAGCGTTTGATTCCATTTCTCTTCAATAATGCCTCAATGGTGGGTTCTCCGCCACGGAAGCGTTTATACAAGACCATCGGGTTCTCCGTACCACCCTTCGAAAGGATATTGTCACGGAAGCTCTGGGCAGTCTTCTGATCGAAGATGCCGTGCTTCTTGAATACAGAGAAGGCATCGGCATCGAGCACCTCAGCCCATTTGTAGCTGTAGTAGCCTGCCGCATAGCCTCCAGCCATGATGTGAGAAAACTGCACGGTCATGCAGGTGTCGGGCAACTGCTCGGTAATGATAGCCTTGGCCCAGGCTTTCTTCTCGAAGGGGATGATATCCTCACAGAAGGTATCCTTCTGGGTATAGTAGGCCATGTCGAGCAATCCGAAACTGACCTGTCGCAGGCAGGCGTAGGCCACATTGAAATTGCGGCTCTTGCGGATGCGGTCAATCAAGTCGTCGGGAATTGGTTCTCCCGTCTGATAATGGAAGGCAAAGGTGCGGAGGAAGTCTTTCTCTACTGCAAAGTTCTCCATAAATTGCGAGGGCAACTCTACGAAGTCCCACCACACATTGGTACCGCTAAGACTCTCAAAACGTGTATTGGCAAACATTCCGTGCAGGGCGTGTCCGAACTCGTGGAGGAAGGTTTCCACCTCGCCCAGCGTCAACAATGCCGGTTTCTCTTCTGTGGGCTTGGTGAGATTCATCACCACCGACACATGGGGGCGGTTGTTTACGCCCTTGCGGTCAATCCACTGTCCCTGATATTCTGTCATCCATGCCCCACCCTGTTTGCCTTTACGCGGATGGAAATCGGCATAGAAGACAGCCAGATAGGAACCGTCGCGATCAAATACCTCGTAGGCTTTCACATCGGGGTGATAGACGGGTATGTCGGGATTCTCCTTGAAGGTGATACCATACAGGCGGTTGGCCAATCCGAATACTCCTCCGATGACTTTCGAGAGTTCGAAGTAGGGCCTCAGCATCTCGGCATCGATATTATATTTCGCCAGCTGAAGCTTGTGGGAGTAGAACCCAAAATCCCAAGGCTCCATCTTGAAGCCTTTACCCTCCATCTTCTGAGCAAGCCGTCGGATGGCTTCCACCTCTTTCAGCGCTGTGGGCTTATAGGCGTCTATCAAGTCGTTGAGCAACTTATAGACCTTGCGCACACTACCTGCCATACGGTGCTTCAGCACGTAGTCAGCATAAGTCTTATGGCCGAGCAGTTGTGCCAGTTCCCGACGCAAGTTGATGAGTCGCTTGCATATCTCGAGATTGTTCTCCGTATTGTCATGGATGCACTCCGTATTCTTGGCCATATACATCTGTCGGCGCAGGTCGCGCTGGGTACTATAGGTCATAAAGGGCGAATACGAGGGGAAGTCGAGCGTGAAGACCCACCCTTCCAGTTCACGTTCCTTGGCTGCCAGTGCAGCAGCCTCACGGGCCGTATCAGGCAGTCCGTCGAGCTGTGCCTCGTCAGTGATATGCAGCGTGAAGGCCTTATTTTCCTTCAACAGGTTCTGCGAGAATTGAAGCCCCAGCATTGAGGCCTCCTCAGTCAACTGCCTGAGCCGCTCCTTGCCGGCACTGTCGAGCAGAGCTCCGCTGCGTACAAACCCATCGTAGCACTTGTCGAGTAGCATCTTCTCTTCAGGTGTGAGCCTGCGATGATGATGGTGGACGTACTTGATGCGCTCGAAGAGTCGCTCGTTCAGCCGAATATCATTGGCATGCTTCGTCAAGATGGGACTCAGCTTCTGGGCTAGGGCATCCATCTCGTCGTTGGTCTCTGCCGACAAGAGATTGAAGAATACTGAAGACACTCTGCTCAGCAGGTCATAATAGCCCTCGCTATCTTTCTCGTCATCGATACTGATGATGGTATTGTCGAAGGTCGGCTTACGAGGATCGTTGATTAGCTTATCTATCTGCTCATCCTCTCGCCGGATGCCCTCCATGAAGGCTTCCTCATAATCCTCCAGACGGATACGGTCGAATGGGGCCACGTCGTGGGGCGTATCATAAGGAAAGAAAAACGGATTCTTTCGTTCTATGTTCTCACTCATAATGCTATACTAACGTATTTAGCATGCAAAATTACAAAAAATGTGAGAACCAAACAAATAACGGTCTGTAATTTTATATTATTTCACATCAGCAGGCGCTCTATCTGCGGAATTTCCACCCTTCCGCGATGCAAAACCACCTTTCCATCGTGCTGCAGCCGATTAAGTACCCTGCTTACTTCGAGACGACTGTCGTTGACTTCAACAGCCAGTCGGTTCATCAGGATATGGAACATCTTAGGGCCTGCGGGATAGACACAGTGAATGACGAAGAACCTCACGATGCGATCTTCAAGCGAAGTTGAGGCAGAGTGCCATAGCTGCCGCGAGAGTTTCTGCGTCTGAGTGGCAAAGAGGTTGAGCAGGTTCAGCCGAAACACGAGGAAATCTTCCGACAAGCGGAGCACCTCTTCCTTATCGATAGTGATGAAGTTGGCTCCCTGCTCCACAACGAAGGTGTGGGTATAGCGCTGGGAATATCCGAAGATGACTTCCGGCTGCAGGATATAGGGAGCCGACATATACTCCTCCACATAATAGCTCTTGTCGTCAGAGAGGGTCACGACCCGAAGAGAGCCGTTGGTGAGCAAATATAGATGGGTACAGTATTCACCTTCGGCAACAACAGTCCTTCCCGAAGGTATCTTGGAGAATCCGAAGCGCGTGTGGCCTGCCACCACTTCCAGGTCATCACGGCTCATTCCCTGAAACAATGGGAACTGGAGCAGTTTATCGTATATCTGCAGTGCTGCCATCGAGGGAGATTATTGTTCCACTTTATCTTTCAGCGTAGGGGAATACCAGACGGCATTCTGCCCTTGATCGTCACTGTAGATGAAATAGGCCATCAGTTCGGGATGCCTATCGAGCACTTTCCTAGCCTTCTCAATACCCAGCACCATGAACGAGGTGGCATAGGCATCAGCAGTGGCACAATCATTAGCCAAGACCGTAGCCGACAGCAAACTATGCTGAACAGGATAGCCCGTCGCCGGGTCGATAGTGTGAGCAAACTTCTTTCCGCCTTTATAGTAGAAATTACGGTAGTTTCCACTCGTGGCCATAGCCTTGTCAGTAACGTTGAGCACCGTCTGCAACTCCCCGCTGGTAGAGAGTGAGTCATCAGTGGGCTTAGTAACCCCAATCTTCCAAGGGAGTCGCTTGGCATTGATACCGCTAGTGACAATCTCCCCACCAATCTCTACCATGAAATTCTTCACGTCTCGGCTGCGCAGGAAACGAGCGATGACATCCGCGCCATAGCCTTTTGCGATGGCAGAGCAATCGAGCATCGTTTGGGGATTCTGCTTCTCCACTCTACCCTTTTTCAGTGCGACTTTCTCGTATCCGACCAAGCGCAGCAGGCTGTCCACCTGATGAGGTGTGGGCTGATGTCCGTTTTTGAAACCAAATCCCCAGGCATTCACCAGCGGAGCCACAGTGATATCAAAGGCCCCATCGGTCTCACGCGAGATGGTCATGGCCTTTTGAAACACCTCGAGAAACATCTTGTCGGGCACCACTTCCCGATTTTCGTTGATGGCCGTGATAATGCTTTCCTTGTTGAAGGGCGACAAAGAGTAGTCCACCTTCATCAATTCCTTCTTGATACTCTCATGCATATCAGAGTCACACTGGTAGGTGATATGGTAGCTGGTGCCAAAGATAAAGCCTTCATCCTGATGGTAAGGCATGGACTGCTGCTGGCGGATGATGAGCACCGTACCCACGATCAATAATGTCAGGAACGGCAACTGCCAGAGGAGTTTCTTGTTGGTGTTAGGATTCTGCATGACAGATGATTAGATGTCAACGATGACATTGAAAGTACCACCCAGACGGCTACTTCCCTGGATGCCATATCCAGGCACATACCAAGTGCGCTCAAACATACCGTCGTTGTGTGCGATGCGCCGACGATACCTGACGCTCCATCCCAGATGCAACGGGCCCAGTATTGTTGCATCCACCCCCAGAGCAAACTCGAGCCAGTGCTGGCTGCAACGCTCGTCCTTCATGCCGAAGCTGGTATCCCACCCCCAAACGGGATCGGGAAAAACGTCGCGCATCATGTCAACCTTATAGGATGTGAAGGCATAGCGGAGACCAGCATACAGACGGTATGGTCCATGCTTCTTCCGCAGCATGTTCTTATCGATACCGATGCGGAAATATGGTGCCTTCGTCTCGTAGCGAATTCTCGTTACAGGATCGTCAGTATGGTTGGCCTTGCCGATACCTGCCTCGACAATCGGAAACCACTCGTCGTGAAGATTGATGCGGAGGGCTGCCTCGTACTGCCCATTGTCGGAGAGATGCATCTGGGCCAAACCGACTAAGTCGAACGATACGGCAAAGCCACGGAACACAGGGATGGAGTCCTTCTGTAGGGAGAAGAACTTCCACTGTGCCGACGCTGATGCCGAAACCAGAAGCAGCAGGCTAATCGTCAGTGTTCGGATAGAGATAGAAGTGAACGGTCTTGTAATCATAATTAACAGATCTATTGACAAGTACAAGAGAGTCAATGGCATTGTGTGTATGCCGCACGTTCGTCAGTTCGTGAAAGAAAGCTGCAGAACAGTCAACGGATTCGAAATGCGGGATATCATCCTTCTTGATCCACACTGTATCGACTATGGTCGTGTCATTATCCGTAAAACAGAAGTAAAGGACATCTTCTGGATGAGAGTAGCTGATAGGAAGACTAAAAGCCGACCTGCCGACCAACTTGTTAAGGAAGGTTATTTTGTCGCTTTCACGCACCGACATTTGCAGGAAGATATCATTATTATCGATACGGGTGGTGACAACAGACAAAGAGTCAGTGATCGCCAGCGCATTTCCTGCTTTATCGCGAATCTCATATTGCACTGAGACCGTATTTTCAATAGGGCAGTCGATACTCGAACAAGAGTAATAGGCTAACGGCGAGAGACATATGAATAGTGTTGCCGCCACACCCATCCATCTGTGCTTCGTATCCGATTCTGTTCTAAGATGTCTATCCATCATACGCAACTTAATGTTTCTTCTATTTGATAATCATTGCGTCCCTGGGAAGAACGGCTCACCAAATCGGCCACGAATCCTGTCAGGAACAGTTGGGTGCCGATAATCATCATCGTCAGGGCTATATAAAAATAAGGTGAGTTTGTCACCAGACGCTGGGGAATGCCGTTGGCCAGGCACCACAGTTTGTCGGCACCTATCACGAAGGCTGCCACAAATCCGATGAAGAACATCAGTGTGCCTAGAAATCCGAACACGTGCATTGGCTTCTTGCCGAAGGTGCTAAGAAACCAGAGCGTCAACAGGTCGAGATAACCATTCACAAAACGGTTCAGCCCCATGAATTTCGACGAGCCGTACTTGCGGGCTTGATGCTGCACCACCTTCTCGCCTATCTTGTCGAAACCGGCATTCTTAGCCAGATACGGTATGTAGCGATGCATCTCGCCATACACCTCGATATTCTTAACTACAGCCTTGCGATAGGCCTTCAGACCGCAGTTGAAGTCGTGCAAGTTTTTGATACCGCTCACCTTGCGAGCCGTCGCATTGAAAAGTTTGGTAGGCAGCGTCTTCGACAATGGGTCATAGCGTTTCTGCTTATAACCGCTCACAAGGTCGTAGCCATCCTCCTTGATCATCCTGAAGAGTTCGGGAATCTCGTCAGGGGAGTCCTGCAAGTCGGCATCCATCGTAATCACAACGTCGCCCTGTGCCTGATCAAAACCGCAGTAGAGCGCCGGACTCTTGCCGTAGTTACGACGGAACTTGATGCCCTTCACAATGTCGGGGTGCTTCCGGTTCAGTTCTGAAATAATCTCCCACGAACGGTCCGTGGAACCGTCGTTGATGAAGATCACCTCATACGAAAGCCGGTGTTCCTTCATCACACGCTCTATCCAGGCGTAGAGTTCGGGTATTGATTCGTCCTCATTATAAAGAGGTATAACGACTGATATATCCATATCTTCACTATTCATTGTTCACTATTCACTACCTTCGAGCGCTGCATCACCAAGCTGATGGGCACGCCGAGAATGAATCCCAGCGAGATGTTCACTGTCAGCATGTTCAGCGCATAGTCTATCGGACGGATACTGGCCATCTCCTGCAGACTCTCTTCCACCATTTTCGTCATACCATATTGTTCCAGCATCTGCCTGGCCTCGTCCGTCGACACCATTCGCGAGAACTGACTCAGGAGGAACCCGTTGTCCATAAAGGCAAAGTAGAGATACTGGGCGATAGCAAAGAGTACTCCGCCATAGAAGAATACAAAGATGGTGTAGGCATACCCCCGACGGAAAGAGATCAGCCCTTCACGGCCATTGTCGCGGAACTTTCCCAGGCGTTCACCTACGAAGAAGGGGGTATAGACCATCAGCAACATAGCTGCCAAACCAAGCATCTGATTTGACACACCTATTATATATAGCATAAAGGCAGCAGCCCAGAGCAATGCCAACAAAGCACCGTCCTGACGGGCAAAGGCCTTCAATTGTACGTATTCTGCTGGAGTCAAGACTATTTACGAATTACTGTTTAACAATTTCTCTTTTTCGGGTGCAAAATTACTCATTTTCCCGCACATATTGCGGCCTTTGGCACAAAAAATAGTTAAAATCCAAAAAATAATCATTTATCATTCGCCATTTATCATTTAAATTGTGTACCTTTGCACCCGCTTAACGCAAACGGGCAGTCCTGTACGGCCAGCTCCCTTTGAATCCCCCAGGGTGGGAACGCAGCAAGGGTATTAGGTTGTAGCGGCGCGATGCAGACCGCTTGTCCACCCGCCTCTTTAGCTCAGTTGGCCAGAGCACGTGATTTGTAATCTCGGGGTCGTTGGTTCGAATCCGACAAGAGGCTCTAACGAAGGGATGCTGCGCACCCCTTTTGTTTTTTTATCCGTTTCGTTTGTTAAGATAGATAACCACACCGATTATCACCAAAGCTACTACTGCTATAATATGCAACCAATCCATAATCTTAAATATTATTAACGGCACAAAGGTAGCAAATAATTCTCAAACCACAAAGTATTTTTGGTAGATAATACTAAAATTCGTAACTTTGCAGCCGAAAAGGAAATGAGTGACAAGAATTATCTTCTAAGCCTCATACGCGAGGGCGAGCATCAACAGCAGGATTTCAAATACCGTGTGTCAGATGCTTGCAAGTTAGCCAGGTCAGTATCTGCATTTGCCAATACTGACGGCGGGCGACTGCTGATTGGCGTGCGCGACAACGGTAATCTCTCGGGCGTACGGTCAGAAGAGGAGATATTCATGATGCATCAGGCTGCATATAAGTATTGTCAGCCAGAGGCAAGCATTAAGTTTGACACTTATCATGTGGAAGGGCGGACCATCGTCATAGCCACCGTTTTACCGTCAGACAAAAGGCCTGTTCGGGCAAAAGAAGAGGATGGACGTATGCGAGCCTATATCCGAATCGATGATGAGAATATCGTAGCATCTCCAGTACACCTTGCACTTTGGCGGGAATGCCAGAAAGCGCAAGGTGTAATGATAACCTACAATGACTCCATAAGCAAGCTCTTTGCAGTTATGCGGTATAAGCTTACCCTAAACCAGATAGTACGTCTCTCAAAGCTGCCGCGCCAGAGAGTCATCACTCTTCTGGCGCGTCTCA
>ODAI011246783.1_pt1 | contig 18905 bp, 11 predicted proteins | sample 1539321 | NCBI WGS metagenome assembly ODAI01 (sample SAMN02144231, study PRJEB22623) | gut metagenome | biome: sheep rumen | host: Ovis aries | place: New Zealand
TGAATATCTGATAATGATAACATATTTAGATAAAAAGTAAGCGTTATTGCTCATTGCAAAGTTAGCGAATTTCCGTGAACTGACAAATTGTCAGTCAAAAAACTATGTTTTATTATTCTTACATCGTTCATAGGTCAGAAATTTTTCGTAATTTTGCATTGTCAAAAAGATGTTCTCTTATTTCTTTTTTTTGCTATGGCTATGCACAACCCTTCCGCGGATAATTTCAAAGTGTTTTCCGGCACTAAAAGTGTCTATTTGGCAGAAAAGATTTGTCGTGCTTTGAATCGTCCTTTGGGACAAATTAATTACGAGCGTTTTTCCGATGGTGAGTTCACCGTATCGTATGAGGAATCGGTTCGTGGTCAGTATGTATATCTTGTTCAGTCAACTTTTCCCAATTCTGACAATTTAATGGAATTGTTGCTTATGGTTGATGCTGCCCGCCGTGCATCGGCATATAAGGTAGCAGCCGTGATACCTTATTTCGGTTGGGCACGTCAGGACCGCAAAGATAAGCCACGTGTTGCGATTGCTGCAAAGCTCGTTGCCGATATGCTTACTGTGGCTGGTGTTGATAGGGTTATGACCATGGACCTTCATGCCGAGCAGATACAAGGTTTTTTCAATATTCCCGTTGACCATCTATATGGTTCAACGGTATTTGTGCCTTATATCAAGAGTTTGAAGCTCAAAAATCTCGTTATTGCGTCGCCTGATGTTGGTGGTGCCAAGCGTGCAGGGTCATATAGTAAATACCTTGATGTGCCTATGGTGATATGCCATAAAACCCGTGAGAGGGCTAACGTGGTGGCAGATATGAAGATAATAGGTGAGGTGTATGGCAAAAATGTTGTTTTGATGGATGATATGATAGATACAGGAGGCACGTTATGCAAAGCTGCGGATTTGATGCTTGAACGCGGTGCCGCGAGTGTGAGGGCTGTTGTGAGTCATGGTGTGATGTCCGGCAACGCAATAGAGAATGTCAACAACTCCGGATTAACAGAGCTTGTGTTTTCAGACTCCATTCCTTTCGACACGGCTTTGTGTCCGAAGGTTCATATACTTTCTGTGGCTGAAATGTTTGCCGACACCATCATCCGTAACCAACAGCACCGTCCTATCTCGGAACTATATATTGCACAAGCTAAACATTAGATGTCTGTTTGACGCATATCAAAATCAAAGAGCCACACCCTCACGGTGTGGCTCTTTGATACTAATCAAAAAAACTAACATCTAATCTTATTACATTTTCTGAGGCAAAGTTACTTGCTTTTGGTGATATGGGAAATCACCACTATTGGCGAAAATAAGTATTGATTGATAGCTATAATTGGCTATTTGGAAAGCTTCGCTACTTGATATTAGACATTCCCCGGAATGTGCTTTGGCGCGTTCCGGGGAATTGACTTTCCAGTTTAGGCTGTTATTGTGTCTATTATCTCTTGCATTGCTGCATCGAGCCCTTGCGGGTTCTTGCCTCCTGCTGTTGCCATCTGTGGTTGTCCTCCACCACCGCCTTGTATATGTTTCGCGGCGTTCCGGACAATATTTCCGGCATTCATTCCGGCATCGGCGAGGGGTTTGCTAAGGAATAATGTTAGAGAAGGTTTGCCATCATATATTGTTGCGGCTATATATGCGAATTTGACATCGGTGAATTTGCCTTTCATGCTCGGAACGATACCTTTGATGATATCTGGATTGACTTCTCCGGTATGCACCACTATTTTGACTCCATTGATATCTTTGGCGTTATTGAGCAAGTCCCGGCTGAGTTGCAATGCTTTTTCGTTCACATAATTCTCTAATTGTTTGCGCAGAGTGGCGTTGTCGTCAATAGCTTTTTTTATGGTGCTTACGATGTCCGGTGTGTTGGTGAATAGTTGGTGCAGAGCATTGAGCACATCTTGCTGTCTGTATCCGTATTCATCGGCCTGCTGTGCAGTGACAGCTTCTATTCGTCTTACTCCTGCTGCTATGCTGCTTTCTGATGTTATTCGCAGGTGTCCTATAGTTCCCGTAGAACTTGTGTGGCATCCTCCGCAGAGTTCCACGCTGTCCGCAAATCGTATGACGCGTACGTCATCGCCATATTTTTCTCCGAAAAGTGCCATAGCTCCCATTTTCCGCGCTTCAGCGATTGGTGTATGTCTGCTTTCCTGCAGTATGGCATTGTCTCGTATGCGTTGGTTGACATTTTGTTCTACTGCGCGTAGTTCTTCCGCTGTCATTTTCTGGAAGTGGCTGAAGTCGAAGCGCAGCCCGTATTCTGTTACCAATGAGCCTTTTTGCTCGACGTGCGTGCCGAGTACTTGTCGCAGTGCGGCATGGAGCAGGTGTGTGGCGGTGTGGTTATTGGCGATGGCTTGGCGGCGTTGGGCATCAACTTTTGCAAGCAGTGTGCCTTCAAGGTCGGATGGTAGGGTGTTGACGATATGCACGGGGAGGTTGTTCTCGCGTTTTGTGTCAACGACTTTGGTGTCGCCCAAGGTTCCCGTATCACCTACCTGACCGCCCATTTCGGCATAGAAAGGTGTGGTGCTGAGAACTATCTGGTAGTAGCTTTTGTTTTTCTGTTTTACTTGTCTATATCTCAGTATTGTTGTCTGACATTCGATTTTGTCGTATCCCACAAATTCTGTTTCTCCTTCTTGCAGTGTCACCCAGTCGGTTGCTTCGGTAGCGGCGGCATTTCTGGCTCGTTCTTTCTGTTTTTGCATTTCCGTGGCAAATCCTTGCTCGTCAACAGTAAGTCCGTGCTCCCGACAAATGAGTTCCGTGAGGTCGAGTGGGAATCCGAAGGTGTCGAATAGTGTGAATGCTTTTACGCCATCGATTTGTTTGCTGCCGGCTTTTATTGTTTCCTCCATTACTCCGTCCAGAAGGCGTATGCCGGTCTCCAGAGTTCTCAGGAAAGCTTCTTCCTCTTCTTTGATGACTTTTTCTATCAGTACTTGCTGTGTTTTGAGTTCGGGATATGCTTCGCCCATGTCAGCAATGAGCTGTTCCACAAGTTGATACATGAATGCTTCGCGGAAGTTGAGGAATGTGTAGCCATATCTCACGGCTCGGCGCAGTATTCGCCGTATGACGTATCCCGCTTTGGCGTTTCCAGGCAGTTGACCGTCGGTGATGGCGAAAGCTATGGTGCGTATGTGGTCGGCAATGACGCGCATTGCTATGTCGCAGTCGTTATTGTCGCCGTAGTGTTTGCCACATAGGCTTCCGATTTTTTGCAGCATGGGTTGGAATACATCGGTATCGTAGTTTGATTTTTTGCCTTGCATCACTGCGCACAGTCGTTCAAAGCCCATACCGGTATCAATAACTTTATTGGGTAGTTCCTCAAGGCTGCCGTCAGCTTTGCGGTTATACTGCATGAATACCAGGTTCCAAATCTCAATTACTTGTGGGTTATCTTTGTTGACCAACAAGCTGCCGTCCACTTGTTGCCGTTCGGCGTTATCGCGCAGGTCTATGTGTATTTCCGAACTAGGTCCGCAAGGTCCTGTGTCGCCCATTTCCCAGAAGTTGTCGTGTTTATTACCACGCACGATATGTGATGTCTCAATATGTTTTGCCCAGAATGTGGCAGCCTCTTCATCCGCGGCGAGGTTCTCATCAGGAGCTCCTTCGAAATAGGTGACGTAGAGGCGGTTTTTGTCAATCTTGAGGACTTCTGTGAGGTACTCCCAAGCAAAGTTTATGGCGTCCTGCTTGAAATAGTCGCCAAAGGACCAGTTCCCGAGCATTTCGAACATGGTGTGGTGATAGGTGTCATGTCCCACTTCCTCAAGGTCGTTATGCTTACCGCTTACGCGCAGACATTTTTGGGAGTCTGTGGCGCGACGGAATGTGATGGCGTCGTTGCCAAGTATGATATTTTTGAACTGGTTCATGCCCGCATTGGTGAACATCAATGTAGGGTCATCTTTTATCACCATAGGTGCCGAGGGAACGACTTTGTGACCCTTGGCAGCAAAGTAATCAAGGAATGATTGGCGGATTTCTTTTGAAGACAACATTGCTTTAATCTCTGTTTAATCGGTATTAATATGTTATTTAATAATTCTGTTTTTAGTCGGTTTCTATCACCAGATAGCGGCTTACGGACCAGAAGGCTTGCGAGTCGGTGATAGACAGCGTGAAGTGGTCAGAGTCCTTGTTGAGGCTGTATGAACTTTTGGGGTGGTTGGTGAGAATTTTTGCCCGTGAGGCGTATATCGGTATGTTAGTCGTTTTGCGAGCGTCGATTTTCACGAAATAGTCTTTATTGAAGTCTTCTTCAAGGACTTTTTTGCTGAAGCCCGCCGATGACATGATGCCTTGTTCGCGTAGTTCTTTCTTGCTGCCGAACACGTACCATGCCGAGGCTATGGTATGTTCCCTGTCGTCGATGACTTGTTGCTGCTGTTCTGTCTGTCGTGTGAGGTCATCAATTATGTCGTTCTGGCTACTGATAGTGTCGCTCATCAGTGTTATAAGCTCGTTTTTCTGAGCAAGTTGCTTCTCTAAGCTGCCGATTTTTTCACCTTCAGCTTCGAGTTTTTCGGTCAGTACCTGTAGTGATTTTTCAAGTTGGCTAATTTTCAGAGAACTGCCCTTTAATTTATCTCTTAGTTTGCTGAGCTCTTTTCTGTTGCTCTGCAACATATCGTTGAGGTATTTTATGTCTTCGTTGACCTTCGCCACTTGGTCGTTATTCATCGTTTCGCTTACTGGTTCGATGGATATCGTGTTTTCCATCTGTTTGATGCGTTCGATATTTTCCTGTATGGTGTTGAAAGCTGTGAGGTATGCGTTGACTTCATCCTCAATTTGCTGTTTTGCAACACGCAAAGAGTCGTTTTCGGCTTTCAGACGGTCAGCATCACCGTTTTCGGGAAAACAACCAATTAGGAAACAAGCTGATATACAAATAATAAGAGTGCGGAAGGTGCTCATTAACGTTTATTAAGTAATACGACTGCAAAGGTACGATATTTTGCTGATAAAACGTTAATTTTTTGCATTAAAAATCACTTAATGACATTTGTTGCAGTCATTTTTTGTGCAGTGTAGGCTGTTGCAGTTTTTTGCCATGTCGCATCCTGTGCACTGATGTTGATTTTTTTTTGTGCTGAGCATTGGTTTTATGAAATGCCAGAGTGTGATGACAACAGTGGCGGCGATTATGATGTATGTCAATATCTCCTGTATCATATTATCATGTTTCCGATTTGATAGACTAACATTGCGCAGAACCATGCCAATAGTGTGGTATATATTATTGTGAACCACATCCATTTTCGTCCTGCTTCGCGTCTGATAGCCGTCACAGCCGCTATGCAAGGGAAGTAGAGAAGTATGAATACCATGAAAGCCAATGCCGTGAGTGGTGTGAATGGCATTGTATCGGGGTATAGTACGCTGAGCGATGAGACTACGACCTCCTTGGCCGCGATGCCTGTTATCAGGCTCACTCCCATTTGCCACTGCATTCCCAGAGGTTTGAAAACCGGTGCCAATGTGTGCCCCAGCATGCCTATATAGCTATGTTGCGCCGCTTCTGCTTCTGTCATTCCGGGTAGTGGACGAGGGAAATAGCCCAAAGCCCAGATTATGATACTGGCAAAGAGGATGATTGTGCCCATTTTTTGCAGGTATTGTACCGATTTGTCCCACATGTGTATCATGGTGTTGCGCACTGTCGGGAAGCGGTAGGGTGGAAGTTCCATGACAAATTGGTCGTCTGCGTCCTTGAAGGCAAAACGTTTTACTATTATTGATGTTATGATAGCCACAGCGATTCCCAGCAGATATAGCGAAAGCAATATTATGGCCTTGTGGTTGGCGAAGAACATGGGTATGAGTAGCATATATACCGGCAGTCGTGCCGAGCAGCTCATAAAGGGTATGGTGATGATTGTCAGTATGCGGTCCTTTGGGTTTTGTAATGTTCGTGTTGCCATGATTGCCGGCACTCCGCAGCCGAAGCCTATGAGGTATGGTATGAACGATTTGCCGTGCAGTCCGATGCGATGCATGAGTTTATCCATGATAAATGCCGCTCGCGCCATATATCCTGTGTCTTCAAGTAGTGATATGAAAAAGAATAGTATCAGTATGTTAGGCAGGAATACCAGTACTCCTCCCACGCCGGCTATCACACCTTCAACTATCAGATCACGCAGCATACCCGGTGCCATAAGTTGCTCTATTTGTTTTCCGAGCCATGCTACCGCTTGTTCGAGCCATTGCTGTGGATATGCACCCAGTGTGAATGTGGTTTCGAACATGAGCCAAAGGAAAAGAATGAGTATCGGAAATCCTAACCAACGGTTGGTGAGTATTGTGTCGAGCGCATAGCCCAATCGTAGTCGGTCTTGTGTGGAGTTATGAGTGAGTACTTCGTGTAGTGCGCCGCGTATAAATCCGTACTTGGCATCGGTGATGATGGTTTGTATGTCGTTCTGAAATTCTTGCTCAAGTTTTTTACGTTGCTCACTGGCCACTTGTTGTATATCACCGATATTGGGCATGGTATTGAGCAGGTTCATCGTTATTGAGTCGTTTTGCAGGGCTTCTATGGCAAGGTAGCGACTATGGTAGATGGCTTTGAGTTGCTCGTTTTTGTCGATATGTGTTTTGACCTGCCGTATTGCGTCTTCAATATCCGGTCCGTAGTTTATGTGGATATGTTTTGTATCAGCTTCCTGATGTTCATAGATGTTCACTATGGCTTCGAGCACGTCGTTGATGCCTTTGCCTGTCGAAGATACTGTAGGAATGATAGGAAACCCGAGCATTTGTTGCATGGCCGCAATGTCGATTTTATCGCCGGAACGTTCTAATTCGTCATACATATTGAGCGCCATCACCAACGGCAGGCTTTGGTCTATCAGCTGTGTGGTAAGCAGCATGTTGCGTTCCAGATTGCCTGCGTCAATGATGTTGAGTACTATGTCGGGTTTCTGCTCGGTGATATATTGGCGTACGTATCGCTCTTCGGGCGTGTAGTCCGTGAGGCTGTAGGTGCCGGGCAGGTCCACGAGGTTGATGGTATAGCCTCGGTGCTGGTAGATGCCCACTTTAGCGTCCACGGTGACTCCTGAGTAGTTGCCGACTTTTTCGCGTAGTCCTGTTGCGTGATTGAAGAATGACGTCTTGCCACAATTGGGGTTGCCGACAAGGGCTACTGTGATGTCGTGTGTCAGCTCACGGATTTCGGTTTCAATATGTTCTTCGAATGTCTGTGGTGTTTCGATATCGTTGTGAGCGTCAGCACTGAGTGACACTACTTCTATGTTTTTCGCCTCGTTTCGCCTCAGGCTCACGTGACTGCCCATGATGCGGTATTCGATAGGGTCTGTCAAGGGGGCGTTTTTGATGACATCGATGCGTTCGCCTCGCACAAAGCCCATTTCAAGAATACGGTGGCGAAAACCTCCGTAGCCGTGTACCTTGATTATCGTACAGCTGCTGCCTTCGGGCATATCAGAGAGCACAAGTGACTTCTTATCCATGTTTTTTTATCAAATTTTCAATATGCTAATTTCGGAAAAATCTTTGATATGTGGTATCCCCATTATTGGGGATAGTAAACGATGTTGTCCGGTAAGGATATGATGTTAGAAGTCGCTGCATAAAGTCTCATAGCAAAAAAAAAACAGTGAAGTTTTGCAATAAAACTCCGCTGTTTTTTTGATTAGTTATTAATGAATGTTATTTTGTCAGTTTTTCGAGTGTGGCGATGAGTAGTTTCCAGAATAGTTCCACACTGTGAATATTAATTTTTTCTGCAGGGCTGTGCGGGTGCATGATGGTTGGTCCGAATGAAATCATATCCATGCCGGGGTAGTTGCGACCTATGATTCCACATTCCAGTCCGGCATGTATGATAACGATTTTAGCTTCTTTACCAAACTGCTCTCTGTAAACTTCTTTCATGGTTCCCAGTATCGGAGACTCAAGGTTTGGTTTCCACCCCGGATAACTACCTACCATCTCTACTTTGGCTCCGGCAAGGCTGAACACGCTTTCAATCATTGATGCCACTTCTTCTTTGCGGCTTTCTACAGAACTGCGCGTAAGACATTGTACTTTGATGCTTTCACCGTCAGATTTGATGACCGCGAGGTTATTGGACGTTTCCACTATTTCCGGCATTTCGGGTATTACACGGTAAACACCATTAGGGCATGCCGTAACAGCGTTAATCAGGTCATCCTGAATTTCTTCGGGTATGAGCCCTGATGGAGTGTCTGTACGTTCTGCTGTAAGGATGATATTATTTTCAATGCCGTGGTATTCCTTATTAAAGAGTTCCGCAAATTCTTCGGTGAGCCGTACAATGTCATCCACTCCGTCGCGAGGTACTGTTATTGTAGCAGTACATTCATAAGGAATGGCGTTTCTCAGTGTTCCTCCGCAAATGCTTGCCAAGCGCGCTTCATAGTTTCCTACGGCTTCTTTTAGGAATCTGAACATGAGTTTATTGGCATTGGCGCGTTGCAGGTTTATATCAACTCCTGAATGTCCGCCATGCAGTCCTGTCAGGTGTATTTTGAGTGCTACATCGCCTTCTGGCACGTCAGCCTCGAAATAACGGAATGTGATATTGCCATCCACACCTCCGGCACAACCTACGTAAAGTTCACCTTCAGTTTCAGAATCGAGGTTGAGAAGTATCTTGCCTTGTAACCATCCGCCTTTTAGGTCGAAAGCTCCGTACATGCCCGTTTCTTCATCTACGGTGAATAGTGCTTCCAGTGCGGGATGTTTGATGCTATCATCTGTGAGCACCGCCATAGCTGTGGCAACTCCTATTCCGTTGTCGGCCCCCAGTGTGGTGCGGTCTGCAGTAACCCATTCACCATCGGCACTGACGTGAGCCTCAATGGCATCGCGCTCGAAATCAAAAACTTTGTCCCCGGCTTTTTGCGGTACCATATCCATGTGTCCTTGTAGGATAACGCCGGGCAGGTGTTCGCAGCCAGGACTTGCGGGCTTACGAAGTAACACGTTGCCTATCTCATCCTGAAGAGTCTCAAGACCATGACTTTTGCCAAAGTCAACGAGAAATTTCGCTACCTCCGCGGTCTTGCCCGATGGGCGCGGAATACGTGTGAGAGAGTAGAAATGATTCCATAATGCAGAAGGCTGCAAGTTACGAATGTCTGTCATAAAGCAAATAATTGTTGGTTAGGTTTACTTTTGCGAAGCCAAAATTACGAATATTTTTTCAAATAGCGCAACATTGACGCTTAAAATCTTTTTTGCGAATCACTAATAGCCATTAATGAGTAGTATGTGCACACACTTTTAGCCATTATTGGTGATTTGGTGTTTTGTAGCAAAAGTGTAACTTTGCTAAATCTAAAATAAAACTATGAATATTTATAATCGATTGTGTATCTTAGTATTGGCGTTGTCGGCGTTTGTGTTGTCATCTGCTCAGGACAATGCTGTGGATGCAGTATCAGGTGCGTCAAAGATGGATGCAACATCCGGTGCATCAAAAGTTGAGAGAAGGGTTCAAGAGAATGACAGGCATGCCGATAAACCTAAGTACCGCTTTATGGATCATTTTTCCATAGGTGGTTATGGTGAGGCGGTGATGACCCGTAACTTCTTTAGTAATAACTATCTGCGCTATTCACAACCGGAGTTGCACAAAGGTGAGCAATATGGTGTTTTCGACTTGCCTCATGTGGTGATTAATCTTGGTTATGACTTTGGTCGCGGGTGGTCGATGGGTATGGAGATAGAGTATGAGCATGGTGGTACTGAGAGCGCCATGGAGATTGAGGAAGAAGAAGGCGGCGAATATGAGAGCGAGATAGAGCGTGGCGGTGAGGTTGCGCTTGAGCAGTTCTGGGTACAGAAAATTTTCAACCCTTACGTGGCCATCAGAGGAGGCATGATAATAATTCCCGTTGGCGGAACCAATGCCTACCATGAACCTGATAAGTTTTTCGGTGTTTACAGGCCCGAAGGCGAGAATACCATTATTCCGTGTACGTGGCATGAGATAGGCTTAAGTGTATGGGGCTCATGGGGTAAGAAGCGTGACTGGCATTATAACGCGATGTTCTTGCCCGGTCTTGACAGTGACCGTTTTAATAGTAAGGGTTGGATACATGGAGGCAGCGGCTCGCCATACGAATACAAACTCGCTACGGCGTATGCCGGAGCGTTGCGCATTGACAATACGTCTGTCAAAGGACTGCGGCTTTCGTTGAGCGGCTATGTAGGCAATAGCTTTCAGAATACGCTGCGTCAGACCAAAGGCACCAAATATGAGAAAACGCGCGGAACGGTGTATATAGGTTCTTTTGATTTTTGCTATGATGACCATAATGTTATTGTCCGCGGTAGCGCGACCTATGGCCATCTCGACCAGTCGGACCTGATTACAGCGTGGAACAGAACCATGCGTAATGACTCACCGTCGCCCAAAGAACCTGTAGCCAGCGATGCCTATGCATTGGGTATCGAAGCCGGTTATGATTTTTTCAACTTCAATAGTCGCCTTGCCACGTTAGGGCAGAAATTCTACGTCTTCGCACGCTATGACAATTATGATTCAATGTATAAGATGGCGGCTAATATGACACCTGATGATTGGTGTGGCAGGCAGCGTATAGCGGCGGGTATCAACTACTTCCCGATGAAGCAGATAGCCGTAAAAGCCGAATTCGCTTACGGAATACTCAAGAGCAAAAATTCGTCAATCAAATACAATAACGAGCCGAGCATATCCATGGGCATCACCTATTGCGGAATGTTCAACAAAGCCAAGTTGGAGCAGTGGCAACGGCGCAAAAGTGAGAGGCAGAGAGCTCGTGCGTGGCAAACAGAACAAGAAAAAAAATAAATAAATGTAAAATACTATGCAAAAAATCACTAAACTAATTATTTTCATGCTTTTCAGCACAGTGATGGTGCTGAATTTCAGTTCTTGCAAGGACAATGATTCCGATGATTTGGTGTTACCAGAAGAGGATAACACTGATAGGAATTATATAGAGTCGCCTTATAGTCTCAATTCTGTCAAAGACTTTGCCGATAACATCCGCGGCATAGTGAACGTTTATCAGGGTGTATCCGGTTCCGCCAATGTCTCGGATTATGTCAGGGCTGTTAATGCCGACCTTGATTCTCGCGTGCGAGCTGCTCTGAGTAATGCTATAACCAAGATAGAAGCTATTCCAGAACCTTTCGTAACTTCCGCACCATCTTCTGTAACCCAGCAGGCCATTGATGCCACCAATGAGCTTGAGGCTCTGTTGTCAGGTGAAGTAATGGAATTGCTCGGTAAGGATTACCAGAACAAAAACGCTTTGCTTAGTGCGGCTATGGAGCCTTATGTCAACAAAATTGTTATTCCCACATATCATGAAATGACGTTGCACGCCACCGAACTTTCCGACTTGTGCGCTACCATTCTTGAGAAATATGACGCAGGCACTCTTACCCAAGCAGATATCAAGGCTGCTGACGATGCTTGGCTCGCTGCACGTCAGGCATGGGAACTGTCAGAGGCTTTCTTGTTAGGACCGGCTTCGGACCATAAAGTGGATCCGCATATCGACTCATGGCCATTGGCAAAGTCAAAACTCCTTAACATGCTCAACAACAAGGCCCAGATGGCTCAGATAGAAGCCGATGGCGGCGATTATGTAGGTAACTATCTCGGTTATGGACTGTTGGGATTCCATGCTGTGGAATTCATGATATTCCAACTCTCGTCTGATGGGACTCAAAGTATGCCACATTCTGTCGTTTACAACAGCAGAGCCGAGTTGGTTTACCTTGCCGCCGTTGCCGAGGATCTTCGCAACCAATCAATATTCCTCGAAGCCTGTTGGGCGGGTATTGATGCCATGACTCCCGAACAGCAACAGATACTTGAAGATGCCGAATTGGAGTCGGTAAGTTTTGCCGATGGCTACGGATTTAACTTCATCCATGCTGGAGAGGGTGGTTCGCGATTCAAGAATATGCAGGCTGCGGCAGAGGAAATCATAGACGGCTGTGCAAGCATTGCCGATGAGGTGGCGAACACCAAAATGGGAACACCACATGGTGCTAAAGACTAAAAACTCTTACTCCTAATACAATCAAAAAAAATGACTAACAAATTATTATCAGTATTATTAGCTCTGATGTGCATTGTGTGTCTTACATCCTGTAAGGACGATGATGCTGTCACTGATACTGTTGACCCAGGCTTCCATGGTCCTGAAGGTATGCCCGATTGGTATTATGCCGGTGGCAGGTTGGGAACGTCTTACTTGTTTACCCAAAGCGCTTTCGAACAACCGACAGTACCTGTGGAGCAGAAATTCTTCTATTCCTTCAAGCGTGGTGAGGCACTTTTCGAGAAACCCTTTATGGAGGAGCCTGACGGTGTTCGCGGTGGTCTGGGACCTGTATATGTCAGAGCCTCCTGCCTGCATTGCCATCCCGGCTATAGCCATGGACAGAGTGTTAATGCAGGAACGTATAGCACTAATTATGTAGGCAATGGTACGTTGCTTGTGGTTTATAATCCTGAGACTAACGCTTATGTGACATGGCTCGCCGGTATGCCACAATTACATGCCACAGCACCTTTTAAGGCACCACTTGATGAGAGCAAGATAACGGTGAGTTGGGTTGCTATTCCCGGTGAATTGCCCGACGGCGAAAAGTACGAACTTCAGTATCCTGTAGTCACAATGCCCAAAGATGCCGTGTATGCCTATAATCAAGGTGTTCTCACAGATGAGGCTATGGGCAGCTATGATGTATTGCTGGAAAGCACGATCGGCATATTCGGAACCGGTTTGCTTGATGCCATTCCTGAGGATTCAATCATCGAGCAGTGGCGTCGTGAAGAGGGGCATACAAAGAATGGTCTTAATCCGGCTTATTTCGCCAACGGTCAGTGGGTAGGGTACTATACCAATAGTCGTCAGGGTAATGGCACTCCTTATGTTCGCCGTTTCACTTATGCCATGAGCCGCGGACCTTTGCAGGATGCTGCCGGAGCCAATGCAATATGGAATATTACAAACGTAACTCGCTCAGACAGGAAATATCATTATCTTGACCTTGATGGTAAAACCTATGCCACAGCGGCGTCCAAAGACCCTGAAGTACAGGCAGGTTTTGCCGACTATATGGCTATTTATGACCCCAATAAGGAGCACCCCGAGTGGCACACAGATGATGTAGAGAAAAATATCTACAACTATCTCACCAGTCAGGAACTTCCTGCTGAAATGACGGATCAAGAATATACCGATTTTATGGTATGGCATCGTGGTTTGGCGGTACCTGCCGTGCGTAATCATGATGATAAGCAGGTGTTGCGCGGCAAGGAGATGTTTGCCCAAATAGGTTGCGACAAGTGTCACAGACCGTCATGGACTACAGGTGATGACCATATCGTGGATCCGAACCTGTTCTTCAAAAACGCTGATAATGAACTACCCCGCTATCCTAATCAGAAGATATGGCCCTACACGGATATGGTACAGCATAAGCTTCATATGAAGAATGATATCCGCACAGGTTGGTGTCGTACGACACCTTTGTGGGGGCGTGGTCTGCACCAGAAAGTTACTGGAGACCCGTCAGCGGCGCGCTTGCATGACACACGTGCCCGCACTGCTCTTGAGGCTATTTTATGGCACGGATATTCCGAGCAGTCAGATGCTTATGAGTGTATAGAACTCTTCAAGAATCTGCCCAAGGCGGATCGTGACGCAATATGTGCCTTCGTAGATGCGATATAGGTAGGTATTGTCACAGTAAAAAAGAATCACGGATGCGGGTTACGCGTCCGTGATTCTTTTTGTTTGCCAGTAGGTTATTTGCTATTGCACTTTTGCCATCTCTGCTTCGAGAAGTTCCGCGGCATCGGCTACGCAGTCAGTGCATTGTCTCAAGACCTTGCCGGTGTCTATGCCTTTGAGTTTGCGACATTGTGTTGCGCCATTTCGTTCGTAAAATTTTGTCATAATACTTTTCATGGCTTCACGACCCTTTGCGCGGTCCTGCACGGCGAGTCCAAGTATAGCTCCTGCGCCGACAAGTGCTCCGCATGTGCCTTCCATATTGCCCATGCCCAGTCCGTAGCATGCTCCAAGGTTCAAGCACTGGCGTTCAGTGAGCCCCACAAGGTCGCCATAGGCACTGATTACGGCCTGTGCACAGTTGTGACTGCCGAGGCGTTTCTTATCTGATGCGGATTGTGTTCTGTCGGACATGGCGTTTTATTTTAGTAGTTCGACAGAGCGGTTGACGAATGCCGCAAGTTGCTCGCCTTTGAGTAGTGACGAAGCCAGTAGGGCTATGTCTATCAGCTGTTTGAAGCGTGGTTCATTAGCTGCGAAGTCGGCATAAATCTTGTCTTGCTCACCGCGCAAAGCGTTTATTTGACTTTCAAGGTCTTTAATCTTGTCGCGGTCATCTTGACTGACCTCGTCATATTTTTTGTCTTTATTACTCTCGTTGATGGCATCGATTTGTGCCTGTAGTGCTTTCTGCTCTTCGTATATGCCGTGTGCTTTTTCGGCACCTGCGGCATCGGTTTTTTCCACTAGCGCTGTAATGAGTGGGTGGGCAGTATTTACCACTAGGTTGTAGCTTTCAGGCATGTCACCGTAGAAACTCATGCCGCCTTGTAGTCGGCTCATTTCTTTCATGCGTCGCATCCATTCGTCTTGGGTGATGAATACCGGCAGTGCCGTGGGGTCAGCATGTTCGAAAGTCACTGAAAGCCGTGCTTTGTCGAGCGTGGGTAGTTGTGAGGCAAAAGCTCCGTTGAGTGCCTGTTTCTGCTCGTCGGTGAGCTCTACGGCTGCTGTGTCGCTCTTGCGTATCAGGTTTTCAATAATGTCGCTATCAACGCGCACGAAGCGTACTTTCTGTTCCCATTTCTGTTCAAGCTGACTCATGGCATGCACGTCAAGAGGCGAGGTGCAAAGCAGAACGTCATAGCCCTTTTCGGTGGCGCGCTGGATGTAGGAATATTGATTATCAACATCGTTGGCGTAGAGATAGATACGTACGCCATCTTTGTCGGTCTGCTCTTTTTCGGTGAGTTCCTTATACTCTTCAAATGTGTGGTATTTATGGTTCACCGACTCCATCAGGCAGAATTTTTCGGCTCTTTCGTAGAATTTCTCATCAGAGAGCATGCCGTATTGTACGAAAATCTTGATATCGTTCCATTTGCCCTCGAATTCCTCGCGGTTGGCGCGGAAGATGTCAGAAAGTGCGTCGGTTACCTTTTTTGTGATATGTCCACTGATTTTCTTGACGTTAGCGTCTGATTGCAGGTAACTGCGACTTACGTTGAGCGGGATGTCAGGCGAGTCAATGACGCCATGAAGCAGCGTCAGATATTCAGGCACAATGTTTTCTACCTCATCAGTGACGAAGACTTGATTACAGTAGAGCTGTATTTTGTCGCGCTTGACGTCCATGTGTGGTTTGATTTTCGGGAAGTAGAGGATTCCTGTCAGGTGGAATGGGTAGTCAACATTGAGGTGTATATGGAATAGCGGCTCTTCCATGCTAGTCGGGTAGAGTTCGTGGTAGAATGCCTCGTAGTCCTCGTCTTTGAGGTCTTCGGGCTTGCGGGTCCATGCGGGATTTGGGTTGTTGATGATGTTATCTTCTTCGGTATCAACCTGTAAGCCGTCTTTCCATTCTTTTTTCTTGCCGAAAACAATTTCCACGGGCAAGAATTTGCAGTATTTTGTTAGCAATGATTGTATGCGTCCGTTTTCGAGGAATTCCTTGTTATCATCATCGATATGCAGGATTATATCCGTACCACGCTCGGCTTTGATGGTGTCCTCCATGTCATATACGGGACTTCCATCGCAGCTCCAGTGTACGGCTGTGGCATTCTCTTTATAGGAAAGGCTGATGATTTCGACTTTCTTGCTGACCATGAATGCCGAGTAGAAACCTAATCCGAAGTGGCCGATGATAGCTTGTGCGTTGTCTTTGTATTTATTGAGGAATTCTTCTGCACCGCTGAATGCTATCTGGTTGATGTATTTATCAACCTCTTCGGCTGTCATGCCTATGCCATGGTCGCTGACGGTAATGGTGCCTTTGTCCTTATCAATGTTAACGCGGACTTTGGCATCGCCTATCTCGCCTTTGAATTCGCCTACTGATGCCAGTGTTTTGAGTTTTTGAGTGGCATCAACAGCGTTGGAAACTAACTCACGGAGAAATATCTCATGGTCGGAGTAGAGAAATTTTTTGATGACGGGGAATATGTTATCTGATGTAACCCCGATATTACCTTGTGCCATATATTAATAATTTTATGATTTTCGTAATTTTTAGGATTATGTAGGGATGCTTATGCCGCATTTGCTTGATTTTTTAATGGTGCTTTACGACTCATCCGCATTTTGTTTGTCTAATACTATGCCAAAAAAAATGCTGACAATTTTGTCAGCATTTTAACAATTCTCTTTTTTTCTAATAACTCGGAGTATTCTGATACTTCTGCATTATAGTTGTTTATTTTCTTTAATCATTCAGGAAACAGCAGGCATCGGAAGGCATACGCCAGTCGCCTCGCGGCGAGAGGTTTACTGAGCCTACTTTAGGTCCGTCAGGCATACAACTTCGTTTGAATTGTTGGTTGAAGAATCGTCGGCAGAAAGTTGTGAGCCATTTATCGATTGTCGCGTTGTCATATTTTTCTCTGAAGGCTTGCTGTGCAAGGAAGCGAATTTTGTCTTTTGTAAATCCGAAGCGTACGAAGTGGTATAGGAAGAAGTCGTGGAGTTCGTAAGGTCCGACGAGGTCTTCGGTGACTTGTGTTATCTTGCCGTCTTTAGCGGCCGGTAGCAGTTCTGGGCTGACGGGTGTGTCGAGCACGTCCCGCAGTATTGCTGCCGCTTGCGAGTCTTTGCCGTTTGCCATTTCGTCTGCTATTTCGCGCACGAGGTATCGCACGAGAGTTTTGGGTATGCCGGCATTGACGCCGTACATGCTCATGTGGTCACCATTATATGTCGCCCAACCCAGTGCCAGTTCCGACAGGTCACCGGTGCCTACCACCAGTCCGTTGGTCTGGTTGGCGATGTCCATGAGTATCTGTGTGCGTTCGCGGGCTTGGCTGTTTTCGTAAGTCACGCTATGGTCGTTGATGTCGTGTCCTATGTCCTCAAAATGCTGTGTAACGGATTTGACGATAGATATTTCGCGCAGGGTGATTCCAAGGGCTTTCATCAGTCCCAAGGCATTGTTGTATGTTCGCCCCGTTGTTCCGAAACCGGGCATTGTGACGCCGATAATTCTTTTGCGGTCATAGCCAAGCAGGTCCGCGGTCTTGACGCATACGAGCAGTGCCAAGGTGCTGTCCAGTCCGCCCGACACTCCAATCACCAGAGTGTTAATGCCTACGTGAGACCAGCGTTTGGCAAGACCGTGGGCTTGTATGCTTAGCACCTCGCGGCAGGTATCGCTGCGTTTGTTACTATGCGGAACGAAAGGCATGGGATTGATAGTGGCGAGCAGTTTATGCTTCTGCAAATCAAGTTGCGGTAATAGGTTATAGTGTGTGATATGCTGTTCTTTCCGATTATCTTTGAGCAACTGCATGGCTGTGTCATAATTGCTGTTGCGCATACGTTCAGTGCGAAGTTTCTCGATGTCGATATCGCTGACCAGCAGCTGGTTATCGCGCACAAAGCGTTCGTTGTGAGCCACAAGGCGCCCGTTTTCGGCTATGTAGCATGCTCCGCCATATACCGTGTCTTGTGTTGACTCGCCGACTCCGGCTGAGGCATAGACGTATGCCGTGTGTGTGCGTGCCGACTGTTGGCATATCAGTTGCCGGCGATATTCGTCTTTGCCTATAACCTCGTTGGATGCCGAGAGGTTAAGGATGATGTCGGCACCGCGCATGGCGTGGATTGTTGATGGCGGCAGAGGCGACCATAGGTCTTCGCATATCTCAATGCCAATGCGGGCGTAGGATAAGTCGTAGATGCAATCGCGTCTGACGTATATTTCGTATTTCCCCCACTTTTCATCGCGAAATATCTCGGAGCGAATCTCATCTGTGACATCCTCAAGTTCAAGAGCACCGGCAAACCAGCGTTTCTCGTAGAACTCACCATTGTTGGGCAGGTATGTCTTTGGTATGAAGTTTTCCAGCGTGCCGTTGATATATACCGCCGCGGTATTCATCAAGCGATTGCCAACCTCAACACTGGCGCCAACCACAACCATCATGTCTTCGGTATATTGCTCCAGTTCGTAAAGAGCAGCTTGAGTCTCATCAAGTAGTTTGCGACTAAAAAATAAGTCGCCGCAGGTGTAACCCGTCAGTGACAACTCAGGGAATACTAGAATTTGGACATGCTGTTTCTTGGCACTCTTTATCAGGGATATATGCTGCTCAAGATTATGCTTGACATCACCCACGCGAATTGCCGGCACGGCAGCCGCAACACGCACGTAACCATAGGATTGAGAACTCATAGCGATAGGCTTTTATTGTTAAGTAATTTTACTGACAACAAAGTTAAAGAAAATTTACTATTTGACAATTTACTATTTGACAATTTATTTAGTAATTGTGTCATTTAGTAATTTGCAAGTACGGACACGCCGCGGCCGAGTCCTGTTACCGAGTCAAAAACTCCTCCCCTGTCGAAGAAAGGGGAGGTGCCCGAAGGGCGGAGGGGTAAAACACATTTACTATTTGACTATTTACTATTTGACAATTTATTGCGCCATTGAGTAATTTATCATTTGTAAAGTCATTGAGTAATTTATCATTTGTAAAGACATTGAGTAATTTATCTGGCGTGTCTCCTTGCCGGGTCAAAAACTCCTCCCCTGTCGAAGAAAGGGGAGGTGCCCGAAGGGCGGAGGGGTAA
>ODAI010257712.1_pt1 | contig 18903 bp, 12 predicted proteins | sample 1539321 | NCBI WGS metagenome assembly ODAI01 (sample SAMN02144231, study PRJEB22623) | gut metagenome | biome: sheep rumen | host: Ovis aries | place: New Zealand
GCCGTTTCGCCCACTATGACTACTGGGACGATGCCGTGAGACCGTCCGTGCTCGTTGACAGCGGCGCCGACCTGCTGATGTACGGCATGGGCGAGCACCAGATACAGGAGGTCTGCACCAGACTTGCTGCCGGTGAGGACATAAGCACGATACACGACGTCCGCGGAACGTGCTACCTCACAGATCCCGTAAATACGCCTATAGGAGCGGCACAGTGTCCGTCCTTTGAGCAGGTGCGCGACAACAAGAGGGAGTACGCGAAGGCGACGAAGATACAGTACGACTGGCAGGACGAGGTCTACGGAAAAATAATCATACAGCGCCACGGAAAGCAGATGTTCGTGCAAAATCCGCCGGCTTACAGCCTTACAACGGAGGAGCTCGACCATATTTACAGCCTGCCTTACACAAGGGCTGCCCACCCCTCATACGACTCGCAGGGCGGAGTCCCCGGCATAGAGGAGGTGCGCTTCTCGATAACCCACAACCGCGGCTGCTTCGGCTACTGCAACTTCTGCTCGATAGCTCTGCATCAGGGCAGGAGAGTCACCGTCCGCAGCGAGGAGTCGGTTCTTGCGGAGGCTGAGAGGATCACGAAAATGCCTGATTTCAAGGGCTATATACACGATGTGGGCGGACCGACTGCGAATTTCCGCCATACCTCCTGCGAAAAACAGCTCACCAAGGGACTGTGTATGGGCAAGAAGTGCCTTGCGCCGACACCCTGTCCGGCTCTGAAAGCCGACCACACCGAGTACCTTGCAATGCTCAGGAAAATACGCGCGATTAAGGGCATCAAGCGCGTTTTCATACGCTCGGGAATTCGTTACGACTACCTTATGCAGGACAAGAATGACGAGTTCATACGCGAGCTCATAAAGTTCCACGTCAGCGGTCAGCTCAAGGTCGCTCCGGAACACTGCTCGGCAGCCGTTCTCGATAAAATGGGCAAGCCGCATATCGAGGCTTACAAGGCGTTCCAGAAGCGCTTCTACGAGATAACCAAGGGTATGGGCAAGGAGCAGTATCTCGTGCCGTACCTTATGTCCTCGCACCCCGGAAGTACGCTGAATGAGGCGATAGACCTCGCGCTATTCCTCAGGGACAACAAGATACGTCCCGAGCAGGTTCAGGACTTCTACCCGACGCCCGGAACTATCTCCACAGCGATGTTCTATTCCGAGCTTGATCCCTATACTATGGAAAAGGTATATGTGCCGAAAACACCGAAGGAAAAGGCGATGCAGCGAGCTCTGCTCCAGTATTTCCGGCCGCAGAACCGTGAGATCGTCCTCGAGGCTCTGAAGGCTGCCGGCAGACGTGACCTCATCGGCAGCGGACCTAAGTGTCTTGTGGAGGACATACCCCAACATAACCGGAAGGGCGGTGAAGGCTCGTGGAAAAACAGAAGCAGTTCCGCATCACAGAGGAGCAGAGGAAAAAGCTCCGCAAGACCGTCAGGAAGCACGGCAAACACTTCAAGAAAGCCTCAAAGAAAAAGAAAGGGCTGAACATAGCCCTTGTACTGATACTTCTGCTGCTTGCAGGCGTATTCCTGTGGCTGCATAACCGCCGCAATGAGCCTGAGCTCGAGGTAAACAGCGATCTCTCGGTACACTATATAGATGTAGGTCAGGGCGACTGCGAGCTGCTCGTTTCGGGCGGAAAGACTATGCTCATAGACTGCGGCGAGTCACAGTATGCCGGAAAGGTCACGGACTACCTCAGGGAGCTTGGTGTAAAGCGGCTCGATTACGTTGTTGCGACTCACCCTCATTCCGACCATATGGGCGGTATGGCGAGCGTTATGAAGCAGTTCGACATCGGTGAGGTCATTATGCCGCCGCTGCCGGACGAGGACGTTCCGACGACAAACTTCTTTGAGAATTTCCTCAGTGTGTGCGAGGACAAGGGGCTTGAACTGACCGAGGCAAAGGTCGGCGACGAGCTTGAGATAGGTGACGCAAGGGCGAAGGTCGTTGCGCCGAATTCAGCAAAGTACGAGGATCTGAACAACTACTCGGTCGTGCTGCTTGTGACTCACGGCAGCAAGAAGTTCATCTTCGACGGCGACGCGGAAAAGCTCTCCGAAAAGGAAATGATAAGCGGCGGAATGCTCTGTCCCGTGGACGTTTACAAGGTCGGACACCACGGCAGCAACTCCTCTTCGTGTGCGGCTTATATGAAGGAGATACAGCCGAAGATCGCGGTGATATCCTGCGGTGCCGGCAATCCCTACGGTCACCCGAAGGACGGCGCGATCAAACGTATGTCGCCGTATACCGAAGAAATATACCGTACAGACCTGTGCGGAACGATAAATATCGTCTCTGACGGCAAAGAGCTTACCGTCAGGACTGAAAGGAACTGAGCTATGGTAATACTTGAACGCTTTGAAGGCGATATTGCGGTCCTTGAGACCGATAACGGTTCACTGAACATCAGCAGAGCGGAGCTCCCGGAGGAGGTCTGTGACGGCGACGTTCTCGTTTTCAGCGGTGACTGCTGGAGCATCGACAGGGAAAAGACCGATGAAAGAAGGGCAGCTATGCGTTCAAGAATGCGCAGGCTCATCAAGAAGAAATGACTGATACTATTATTATAGGCGGCGGCGCGGCAGGCTGTTTCGCGGCTGTATGGGCGGCAAGAATGGGAAAGAGCGTCCTTATTTTCGACAAGAACGAGAAGCTCGGACGAAAGCTGCGCATAACCGGCAAGGGACGCTGCAACGTCACCAACAACTCCTCAATGGAGGAGCATATGAAGAATATCCCGGTAAATCCGCGGTTTATGTACAGCGCTTTCTCGGCGTTCGGAGCCGAGGACGTTATGGCTTTCTTCGAGGAGCTCGGAGTTTCGCTCAAAACCGAGCGCGGAAACAGGGTGTTCCCGGTGAGCGACCGTGCGGACGACATTGCCGATGCGCTTGCATCTGAAATGCACCGTCTCGGCGTAAAGGTCATAAAGAAGAGAGTGACGAAGCTCATCATCGAGGACGGCAGCTGCTGCGGAGTCTGCGCGGCAGGAGAGGAATACCGTGCCGGCTCGGTGCTTATCGCCTGCGGAGGAAAGTCCTACCCGAATACCGGCTCGACCGGTGACGGCTACACTCTTGCGGAGTCTGCCGGACACACGGTAACTGAGCTTAAACCGAGTCTTGTTCCGCTGACCTCGCCGGACAAATTCTGTGCAGAGCTTATGGGGCTCTCGCTGAGGAACGTCACGCTGACGCTCTATGACCGCGAAAAGCCGGTTTACAGCGAGCTCGGGGAAATGCTCTTCACTCACTTCGGGCTCTCCGGACCGCTCGTGCTCAGTGCGAGCTCCCACATCAGGGATATGCAGCCGGAGCGCTATTCCGTAAAGATAGACCTCAAGCCTGCCCTCGACGCCGAACAGCTCGACGCGAGGATACAGCGCGATTTTGCCGAAAACCTCAACCGCGACTTCATAAACGGCATACGGAAGCTCCTTCCGGCAAAGCTGATACCGGTCGCAGTAAAGCTCTCGGGGATAGCTCCGGAGCAGAAGGTCAACGGCATAACAAAGGAACAGCGCCGGAAGTTCGGCGAGCTGCTGAAGGCCTTCCCGGTGAGAGTGAGCGGCTTCCGTCCGATAGACGAGGCAATAATCACCAGCGGAGGGGTATCCGTGAAGGAGATCTCGCCTAAAACTATGGAGTCAAAGCTCCTTCCGGGACTTTTCTTTGCCGGAGAGGTGATAGACGTTGACGCCTATACCGGCGGCTTCAACCTCCAGATAGCCTTCTCGACCGCTTACGCAGCGGCGATGAATATGTGAGGTGGTTTGTATGGATTTTCTTATTGATTTTATTTCAGAGCTGATTTTTGATACAGCTTTAAACGGTGCCGAGTCGGCTGCCGGGAACAGGAAACTCCCAAAACCTGTAAGGTATCTTATCCTTGCACTTATCATTCTGGTGTTTGCGGCAGTATTATCAGTTGTATTCCTTACAGGAGCGCTGATGCTGAGGGACAGTAATTACCCGTTCGGCATATTTATGCTCGCGCTGGGAGCAGTTATGTTGTTTATGAGCATAAGAAAATTCCGCATTCTGCGTGAAAAAGTAAGAAAGCCCTCTGCTGAGGGTGAAAATAAAGGAGAAGAAATATGAAGAACATCAATATCGCAATCGACGGACCTGCCGGTGCAGGCAAGAGCACTATCGCAAAAATGGTCTCTGCAAAAATGGGCTACATCTACGTTGACACAGGCGCTCTTTACCGTACTATCGCGCTCTACATCACAGAGAACGATATCCCCGATGAAAAGATCGAGGAGTCGCTCAAGAATGCAGATGTTTCGCTGAGATTTATCGACGGCACACAGAGAGTTTTCCTCGGAGACAGAGACGTTTCCGGACTTATCCGCACACCTGAGATCTCAATGGCTGCTTCACGCACATCTGCTATCCCTGCCGTAAGAGCCTACCTCTTCGGAACTCAGCAGAAGATAGCTGCCGAGAACAATGTCATTATGGACGGCAGAGACATCGGAACAGTTGTCCTTCCGAACGCTGATGTGAAGATATTCCTCACAGCTTCCGCAGAGGAGCGCGCTAACCGCCGCTACAAGGAGCTCGCTGAAAAGCCCGACTGTCCGAGCTATCAGGAGATACTCGATGACATCATCAAGCGTGACTATCAGGATATGCACCGCGAGACAGCTCCGCTCAAGCAGGCTGAGGACGCAGTTCTCGTTGACACCACCAAGCTCACTCTCGAGGAGTCCGCAGACGCTATAATCAGCGTGATAAACGAGAAGATAAAGTGATAACGGTAAGGATCGCTGCTGCGGATGACGCTGAGAAAATAGAAAAGCTGTTTGCTGAGATGCTGAAGAGTGTCTATAATACGGACGATGCAGAGGGCTACGAGGACGGGTATCTTGACAAGTTCTTCGGCGGCAGCGACAGGATATACGCTGCGGAAGCCGACGGGGAATTTGCCGGATATATCGCAGTCGAGGTACACGACGGCTTCATCTACCTCGACGATATTTCAGTAGACGGAAAATTCCGCGGTCAGGGCATCGGCACGATGCTCATAGAGGCTGCCGAGAAGTATGCATCGGAGCTCGGCATAACCGAGTCCGTGCTTCACGTCGAAAAGGCGAATGTCTCTGCTCAGCGTCTGTACAAGCGGCTCGGATACTCCGAGTCCGGCTGTGACGGCAGCCGTTATCGTATGACAAAAACGCTTCTGAACGAGAGGTGAGGATAATATGTATTATGTTTTGAAATTCCTTGTGCGCCTTGCATTCCGGATAGCCTTCAATCTCCATTACGAGGGCAAAAAGAATATCCCAAAGGGAACTGCTATCATATTCGCCTGCAATCACCGCAGCAACGGTGATCCGCCTATCGTAGGCTGCGGCTGTCCCGGCAGGCAGACCTTTATGGCTAAGGAGGAGCTCTTCGAGAACAAGCTTTTTGCGTGGCTGATACGTTCGCTCGGAGCTTTCCCGGTCGCAAGAGGCAAGGGTGATACCGGCGTTATCGACAAGGCTGTCGATAACCTCAACAGCGGCAAAAACCTTATGATCTTCCCCGAGGGCACACGCTCCAAGGACGGCAAGGTCGGCAGGGGACATACCGGAGCTGCGCTTATCGCGGCACGTTCCGGAAAGCCGGTCGTTCCGGTAGGCATAGTATTCGGCGAGAAGCTGAAATTCCGCACAAGAGTCACGGTAAAATTCGGTGAACCGATAATGCCGGAGGACTATGTTGAGGTGTGCGACGAACCCAATCCGCGTCAGCTCGTAAAGCTCAAGAACCGCTATATGGCTGATATCAAGCGTCTTGTTGAGGGCGAACCGGAGGAGACTTCCGAAAAGGAGGAAAAGGCTGATGAGTAAGGTCACGGTAGCGAAGTCGGCAGGCTTCTGCTTCGGAGTTGACAGAGCTGTGAAGATGGTTTACAGCGAGCTTGAGAAGAATACAAAGGTGGCGACTCTCGGCCCCATTATCCACAATCAGGACGTCGTGAACGATATGCAGTCCAAGGGGGCGCGCATAATCGACACACCGGACGAGCTCGAGCCCGACGAGACCGTCGTTATCCGCTCGCACGGAGTCGGCAGAGACATATACGACCAGATCGCTGCAAAGGGCAACCGTATGCTCGATGCGACCTGCCCGTTTGTATCAAGGATACATAAGATCGTTGCGGAAAAGACCGCTGAGGGCTACTTTATACTTATAGCCGGCGACTCTTCTCACCCGGAGGTGCAGGGGATAGTTGGTCATTGTGACGAAAATTACCTCGTTTTTAAGGACAATTTTGAGCTAAAAGACTTTTTTGAAAAAAAGTACACAAATTTGAAAAAAAAGCTTGCAATTGTCGCCCAAACAACGTATAATATTGTAGTATGGGACGAGTGTTTAAACGTGATCCCGAAAGACGATCCGAACATCGTTATCTTTGATACTATATGCAATGCGACCGATACAAGACAGTCCGACGCGGCTGAGCTTGCAAAGAATTCGGATATAATGCTTGTGGTCGGAGGCAGACACAGCTCAAATACAGTCAAGCTGTTCGAGGTGTGCAGCCGCTACTGCAAAACGTATCATATAGAGAATTCGGACGAGCTTCGGAGCTTAATGCTTCCCTCTGCCGATAAGATCGGCATTACCGCTGGAGCCTCTACTCCGGCGCACATAATCAAGGAGGTACAAACCAAAATGGCAGAAAATGAAATTCTTGCAGCTAATCAGAATGAGGAGTTTGATTTTGCTCAGGCTATCGACGAGTCATTCAAAAAAATACATACAGGAGAGAAAGTAAAAGGCACAGTTGTTGCTGTAAATAATACAGAAGCTATCGTTGACCTCGGCACAAAGCACACAGGCTATGTTGCACTCGACGATCTTACAGACGACCCCTCTAAGAAGCCTGCTGACATCGTTAGTGTCGGCGACGAGATCGATCTTGTTGTAATTAAGGTAAACGACGCTGAGGGTACCTGCGCACTTTCCAAGAGAAAGGTCGACGAGCAGGCTGGCTATGAGAAGATCCTTCAGGCTAAGGAAGAGGGCACTGTTCTCGAGGGCGTTGTTCAGCACGTTGTTAACAAGGGCGTTACTCTCAACGTTCTCGGCGTAAGAGTATTTATCCCTGCTTCACAGACAGGTCTCCCCAGAGGAGCAGAGCTCGAGCAGCTTCTCAAGAAGAAGGTAGAGTTCACAATCATCGAAGTTACAGAGGGCAGAAAGAGAGCCGTTGGTTCTATCAAGGCTGTTCAGAATGCTAAGAAAGCAGAGGCTCAGGCTAAGTTCTGGGAGACTGCTGAGGTTGGTGCAACCTACACAGGTAAGGTCAAGTCACTCACAAGCTTCGGCGCATTCGTTGATCTCGGCGGTATCGACGGTATGGTTCACATCTCCGAGCTCTCATGGAAGCGCATCAAGCACCCGAGCGAGGTCGTAAATGTTGGCGACACTCTCGAGGTTTACATCAAGGATCTCAACCGCGAGGAGAACAGGATTTCCCTCGGCTTCAAGAAGGAAGAGGACAATCCCTGGGAGATCTTCAAGGCTAACTATAAGGTAGGCGACGTTGTTAAGGCAACTATCGTTTCTATCACAAGCTTCGGCGCATTTGCTCGTATCATCGACGGCGTTGACGGACTTATCCACATTTCTCAGATTGCTGACAGAAAGGTTGACAATGTTAAGGATATCCTTACAGTTGGCGACGAGGTTGACGTTAAGATCATCGACATTGATACAGAGTCCAAGAGAATAAGCATTTCTATGCGCGCACTCCTCGAGGACGGTGCAGAGGCAGAAGAGGCTGAAGAAGCTCCTGCTGAGAATGACGCTGAATAATCAAGTAAAAATGTGTAATGAAGCTGCACCTTATGGTGCAGCTTTTTTGTTGTCTGATGCCAAAATGATAGATTGCGCAGAAGCATTGCAAATAATAGCATAATAGTTCAGTTAATGAGCATTATAAATCATTGTAATTTGACTTTTGCTGGTATATAATGTAATCATAGTAATAGTGAACAGCGGTCATTCGGACCGCTCCGGGATATTAAACGGAGGGACTTATTATGAGAAATTATATGCTGAAAAAGAGAATTGCTTCTGTCGCAGCAGCTGCGATCGTATCTGTTTCCGGTATAGCAGGAGCTTCAGCCGGACGTTTGCAGGCTGGTCTGAGCGGTATCGACGCTTCTGCGGCAGTTGAGAGCAGCGTGAAGTTCATCACCTCTGCCGGCTACGGCGAGGGCATTTACGCAACTTGGGCAACTGTTTCCGGAGCTTCCGGCTACAACGTTTACGTTGACGGAAATAAGCTCGATGCTATGCTCATCAGACAGTATTCGGGCTATATGAGAGCAGATGCTCCCGGTCTCAAGGCTGGCAGCCATACGATGAAGGTGGTTCCGGTGATAAACGGCAAAGAGGACGCCTCAAAGGCTGCTGAGATTACAGCGTCAGCCTATGCAAATGACCGCTCGGGCTATGGTTTCGTGAATGGTTCTTCATCTGGTGCTTATAACGATGACGGAACTCTCAAGAGCGGCGCAACAGTAGTATATGTCACAAATGCGACCAAGGACACCGTTACGGTCTCACTTCCTGACAAGAAGGGCGTTCAGACCTCACTGACCGGTATACAGAATATCCTCACAGGTCTCAAGAGCAACACAAAGGCAGGACCTGTCTGCCTGAGATTTATCGGAAATATTCAGGATCCGGCGAATATGCCCAAGGGCGACCTCTACGTTGACGGCGTAACCTGCGGACTAACTGTCGAGGGTATCGGAAACGATACGACATTCAACGGCTTCGGACTCGTTCTCAAGGGATCGTCAGATGTCGAAGTCAGAAACATCGGTTTTATGAACTGCAACAGCGATGAGGGCGATAACTGCGGTCTCCAGCAGGCAAATGACCATATATGGGTACATAACTGCGATTTCTTCTACGGCGATGCAGGTACTGACGCTGACCAGAAGAAGGGCGACGGTGCTCTTGACACCAAAAAGTCCACTTACGTCACACATTCCTACAACCACTTCTGGGACAACGGAAAATGCAATCTTCAGGGTATGAAGGACGAAAAGGTCGAGAACTACGTTACCTACCATCACAACTGGTACGACCACTCTGACTCCCGCCACCCGAGGATAAGGACCTGCACAGTCCACTGCTACAACAACTACTACGACGGCAATGCCAAGTACGGTATAGGCGCTGCACTGGGCTGCTCGGCTTTCGTGGAGAACAACTATTTCAGAAACTGCAAGCTGCCTATGATAATCGCAAGTCAGGGCGATGACTTCGATACTGAGGGCAAGTCCACGATGTCAGGTGAGACCGGCGGTATGATAAAGTCCTACGGCAACAAGATCGTCGGTGCGCAGAGCTACATCACCTACCAGCAGAACAATACCGATTTTGACGCATACGAGGCTTCTTCAAGAAGCGAGAAGGTCCCCTCGTCGGCTAAGGCAAAGAACGGCGGTGCGGTATACTCGAACTTCGATACGGCTTCGGATTTCTATAAGTACACACCTGAAAGCGCTGACGCTGTCCCGGCAAGCGTTACCTCGAAAGCCGGAAGAGTTGACGGCGGCGACTTCAAGTGGACGTTTGACAATTCGGTTGACGACAAGAGCTCGGCAGTCAATGACGCTCTGAAATCTGCACTCGTCAGCTATAAGGACAAGATAACCGCAATAGGCAGCGGTTTCAAGGAGGACAGCTCGTCTGTTCCTGAGACTCCTACTCAGACAACTCCTGTTGTCACTGATATTCCGGTCACAACGACTCAGGCTCAGCAGACAACTCAGCCTGCAACTACTGCTCCCTCGGGACAGCCCTCCGGCACACAGGGAACGGTTCCGTTCACAGGAAGCAACGTCATCTTCGCTTCACCCTCCGGCGGCGGTGACGGAAAGAGCGTTTTCTCTCCGACAGACGTTCTCACAGCTGTCAAGAACGTTCAGGCAGGCGGCTATATCTACCTCCTCGGCGGCACCTACAAGTTCTCAGATACTATCAATATCGCGGAGAGCAATTCCGGAACAGCCGGCAGCTTCAAGACCATTGCCGCATATCCCGGAGCTGACGTAAAGTTCGATTTCTCGGGACAGGCTACTGCTGACACGGCAAGAGGCTTTGTGCTCGAGGGCTCCTACTGGCACTTCTACGGCTTCACGGTCGCAGGTGCAGGAGACAATGGAATGCTCCTTGCAGGCGACAACAACATTATCGAGATGATGATATTCGAGGGCAACCGCGATACCGGTCTTCAGGTGTCGCGTATGAACTCCTCATATACAGACGTTTCCCAGTGGCCGACCAACAATCTCATCAAGAACTGCACTGCCCGCAACAACTGCGATGAGGAGAAAATGGAGAACGCTGACGGCTTTGCTGCAAAGCTGACCTGCGGAAACGGCAACGTCTTTGACGGCTGTATCTCCTACAACAATTCCGATGACGGCTGGGATCTCTACGCAAAGGAAGCTACCGGACCGATCGGCGTTGTAACCTTAAAGAATTGCATAGCCTTCCGCAATGGCTTCACAGAGGACGGCAGGGGCTACGGTGACTGCGACGGAAACGGCTTCAAGCTCGGCGGCGGCGGTGTAGGCACCCGTCATCAGGTCGAGAACTGTCTCGCTTTCGAGAACCTCAACTGCGGTTTCACCGACAACAACAACCCGAAGTTCGGAGATATGAAGAACTGCACCGCTTACAATAACGGCATAGGCGGTAAGGGTAAGGCAAACTACTTCGTTTACAGGAACGATACATCTTCAACCCTCAAAAATATGATGTCATACTATAACACCGGCAAGGTCTCCAAGACCAATGCTGCCGGCATAAAGCTCGCAAGTGACAAGCTCGTGGGCAATATGACAAGCTCGGTCTACTTCAACAACAGCGGCACCTACTACTATATAACCAATACGACTGCCATAGCAAGCGGTGACAAGAAGGGCATCACTATCAAGCCTGCCGACAGCGACTTCATCTCGCTGAACGTTGCCGGTATGGGAACTGATTTCCACAAGGCATGGAGAAACGCAGACGGTTCACCGAAGCCCTCCGGCTTTGCCGAGACTGCTTCAAACAGCGCTTACAGCTCGATCGGCTACAAGATGAGCAGCGGCATTTCGCAGGCAGCTTCTCCGGCAGTTTACACAACAGGCGATCAGCAGCCCGAGACCACGACCGTTTCTGAAACCACAACAGCTCCCGTGACCTCTCAGCCAACTTCCGGTGAGCTCGGCGTGACACTTGCAGGCGACGCAAATCTCGACGATCAGGTAAACATCGCGGACGCAGTGCTCGTAATGCAGGTGGCAACAAATCCCGATAAGTACGCAGCCGGCAGATCATCAGTCAGCATAAAGCCTCAGGGCGAGAAGAACGCTGATGTTGACGGCAAGGCTGGTCTTACAAATTCCGATGCGCTTATGATACAGAAGTTCAAGCTCGGACTCATCGACAAATTCTGACATCCACTCCTTTAATTTAATGCTATTGAAGAAAGAGGTTTTCCCGGACCTCTTTTTTCAATTTTGCTTAAATTATACTTGACAAAACCTGCGATTTATTGTATAGTAAATTTGTATAGGTGCGTGAATGCGTGCCAAAAAAATGAGAGGGGTATATACTATGAAGTTAAAAAAACTGACGGCGGCCGCAGCTGCACTTGCTATGACTGCCACAATGGCTTCGGCTTATCCGGCTGCTCCCGAGAAGCAGTTCACAGCTGAGGCTGCAAGCACTTACAACTATGCTGAGGCTCTTCAGAAGTCGATGTTCTTCTACGAGGTACAGCAGTCCGGACGTCTTCCTGACTGGAACCCGGTATCATGGAGAGACGACTCTATGATGACAGAGGACGGAAAATCAGCCGATTATATTGAGGGCGGCTGGTACGATGCAGGTGACCATTTCAAGTTCACTCTTACCAATGCTTACACTGCTTCAGTCCTTGCATGGGGCATTATCGAGTACAAGGACGCTGTAAAGAAGGCTGGTCTCTACGAGGACTATATGAACAACCTCAAGTTCGGACTTGACTACATTTCAAGATGTGACCTCGGTGACAAAGTTATCGGTACTATCGGTGACAGCAGCTTCGACCACAAGTGGTGGGGAAGCCCTGAGGTATACATCAGAAAGTGGAAGATAATGGGCAGCGGCGGTACTGAGGACAGACCTTATGATACTATGACCTGTTCAACTGTTACCGGCTATATGGCAGCTGCACTCGCAGAGGGTTCTATCCTCCTCAAGGACGAGGATCCCACACTCGCAGCTGCATACCTCAAGCAGGCAAAGAGTCTCTTTGAGCGCGCAGATAAAGTAAGAAGCGATAAGGGACAGGGCGTTCAGAAGGAATTCTACAACATCGAACAGCACGGCGATGTTACTGACTATATCGACGAACTTATGTATGCTGCAAACTGGCTTTACAGAGCAACAGGGGACAAGTCATACCTCACAAAGTGCAAGGAGGAATACATTCCCAAGTATCCGCTCGAGAACCAGTCTACTGACAGAAAGTATACATGGGGCTTCTGCTGGGACGACTCTTCACAGGCAGCTGCTCTCCTCTATGCTCAGAACACCAACGACGGTGAGTGGATAGACCACGTTAAGAAGCATATGTATTACTGGATGGGCAAGGGCTCAGCAGGCGGAGTAAAGTCTTTTGCTGAGGCTATCACTCCCAAGGGACTTTCATGGCTCTTCCAGTGGGGCTGTCTACGTCACGCTACTACAACAGCTTGGCTCGCTAAGCTTGCTTCAGACACTATCTTCAAGGACGATTCTGCATTAGCAAGCGAAGTTGACGAGTGGGCTGACAAGCAGATGAACTACTGCTTCGGTGACAACGAAATGGGTATGAGCTACGTTCTCGGAATGGGCGAGAAAAATCCTACCGCAGTTCACCACAGAGGTGCTTCCGGTATCCACGATGACCACTGGAACGAGCTCGGTACAACAAAGAGCACATCGACCAGCGGTGAGTCATGGCAGACAGAATACGCTCATACACTCTACGGCGCACTTATCGGCGGTCCTGACAAGAGCGGTGATTACGGCAACTATCAGGTTTCAGACTATCAGTATACAGAGGTAGCTATCGACTACAACGCTGGTTATACCGCAGCTCTCTGTGCTATGATCGACGACTTCGGCGGAAAGCCTCTTGCAAACTTCCCCGGCACAGAGACTCCTAAGTGGGCTGAGTGGGAGGTGGCAGCAGTTCTCAACGGACAGCCTGCCAAAAGCTATACAGAGATCAAGGCTTGGGCTATGAACCACACAGCTTGGCCGACACGAGTTGCAAAGGACGTTAAGTTCCGTTACTTCTTCGATGTATCTGAGCTCTTCGAGAAAGGCCTTACAATAGATCAGGTCAAGGTAGAGACAAAGGCTCAGCAGTATTCCGAGGGCGAGCAGGGCTATGCTCACGCTGAGGGACCGTTCAAGTACGAGGGAGATCCTACAGGCAAAACCTACTATGCAGACATCATATTTGAAGACGGAAGAGCTATTATGCCTACCGGACAGAGCGAGCACAGAGACGAGGTACAGTTCCGTATCTCTATCCCGGACGCTATCGACGGTCAGTCAACAGCCGGCGCTTGGGATTCCTCAAACGACTGGTCATTCAACGGCGGTCTTGCTGATGCAACTGACCTCAAGAAGGACGACTCGCTCAACAAGCACATCACAATGTATGTAAACGGCGTTCTCGTATGGGGCGAAGAGCCTGACGGAACAGTTCCTACAAAGTCTGACTATGTGCCTAAGAGAAGCGCTCAGGGCGGTCCCGGAACAGAGGATCCTACAAAGGAAACTGAGACACAGACTGAATCAAAGGAGGATCCCACTAAGGACGATCCGACCGACAGCACAGGTCTTAAGCCCACACTTCTCGGTGACGCTAACCTCGACAAGCAGGTGAACGTTGCAGACGCTGTACTCGTAATGCAGGTTGCTACAAATCCTGACAAGTACGGCAGAGGCAAGACTGATCTTTCAATCAAGGAACAGGGCGAAGCAAACGCTGATGTTGACGGCAAGAAAGGTCTCTCAAACAACGACGCATTGCTTATTCAGAAGTTTAAGCTCGGACTTATTGACAAATTTCCTGTCGAGTCTTAATTAATTCATAATTTGTTCACAAAAGGGGATTTTATCCCCTTTTGTTGCATTTAGGGCTTTGTGAAAAGTACACAAAATTATTGTGGTACTATTAGGGATATACACGAATTTCCAGAAAGCTATTTACTTTTCAAGTGCGATATAATATAATAAATTATGGTAAGGTGGTTCGGTGCAGGTCTTTACAGACTACGCCTTATCCGAACAAATAAAAGGTATAACCGCAATGTTTGCACTGACGTTGCGTTATAAGTAAATTTTTAAATCTAACTGGGAGGGTAAAACAATGCACAACAAAATAGCAAAGGCTATTACTGGCAGCCTCACAGCTGCTGCAATGCTCGCTACAAGCGCAGTTGCATTCATTCCTATGAGTGCTTCAGCTGGTGAGATCCTCGGTCAGACCAACTTCGATGAAGGCGTTGGTCTTCCTTGGCACACTTGCGAAACTAACCCCGCAAGACAGACATTCGATATCGATGGCGGTACCTACAATGTTCACATCGAGAACTCAAACGGTACTGGCGGTAGATGGGATCTTCAGCTCCGTCACAGAGGACTTTCAATCCAGTCCGGTAAGAAGTACACTGTAAGCGGTGAGATCACTCCTACTAAGGACGGTTACATCTACTCAAAGATCGGTAACTATGCAGGTACTAAGGAACTCTGGAACGATATCTACGGTACAGGCAAGGGCGGCGAAGGCTGGAAGCCTATCCAGCTCAAAGGCGGCGAGACATATAAGTTTAAGGATACTTTCACAGCTTCTACTGATATGGAAGTTGCAGAGTGGGCTTTCCACTACTCAAATTCTATCGGTACTGGTGCTGAGAAGGAATACGGTCATAAGGATACTGGTTTCGAGGCTGGTACAACTATCAGCTTTGATAACCTCTCACTCATTGAAGAGGGCGACAGAGTATTCCCTAAGGACGAAGAGTTCGGTATCATCAGACCTAAGAGCAACGTTCGTCTCAATCAGGTTGGTTACTACACAAACTTCGATAAGAAGGCTTCTTATGTAACTGATGCTGACAAACCTCTCGAGTTTGAGGTTCGTACAACTTCAGGCAAGGTAGTTAAGACAGGCACAACTAAGGTATTTGGTCCTGACCCTGATTCCGGTAACGGCAAGAAGGAAACTTACACTGATGCTAACAACAAGGAGGTTACTAAGGAGAAGGACTCCGGTGCTAACGTTCATATCATCGACTTCTCTGATGTTAAGGAAGCTGGCACATATAAGATCTTCGTTAAGGATAAGGTCGGCGTATCCGGCACAAAGTATGCTAAGACAGAAGGCGCTTGGGATACAAAGCTCAGCGGCGACGAGCTCAAGTGGACAAACTTCAAGACTGGTGTTGAGTACACAATGAACGAGTCATGTGAGTTCAAGATCGGCGACGATATCTATGACGGACTCCTTACACAGGCAATGAGCTACTACTACCAGAACCGTTCTAACTCTTCTTGTGAGGAGAAGTACGTTTCCGGATTTGAGAATCCTGATTCCAAGGCTCCTCTTACTCACGAAGAGAAGGGACATCCGAACGATGTAGCTGAGGTTCAGAAGGCTTGGATCAAGTCCTACCTCACAGAGGCTGAGACTAAGACAGGCGTTTCCGTTGACGGTACAGGCGGTTGGTACGATGCTGGTGACCACGGTAAGTACGCTGTTAACGGCGGTGTATCTGTATGGACACTCCAGAATATCTATGAAATGTCTAAGAAGCTCGGCACAGATTCTAAGTGGACAGACGGCAAGACAGTTCGTATCCCTGAGAATGGCGATAAGGCTCCTGACGTACTCGACGAAGCAAGATATGAGCTCGAGTGGATGATGAAGATGCAGGTTCCTTCTTCTGACACTATCTGGGGCAAGAAGTGCGAAGGCATGGTTTACCACAAGCTCCACGACCAGAAGTGGACAGGTCTTGCTATCCACGCTTGGAAGTACGAAGGCTTCGACGGCTGTGTTCGTATCGCTAAGCCTCCGACGTATGCTGCTTCATTCAACCTCGCTGCTTGCGGCGCTCAGGCTGCACGTCTCTGGGAGGACTTCGATTCTTCATTTGCTAAGGAAGCACTCGCAGCTGCTGAGAAGGCATATGCTGCAGTTAAGGCATCTGGCGACGGCTACAAGGTAAAGGAAGGTAACTGGAAGGATGATCCTCAGTTCGCTCCTCTCGATCAGGCTATCGGCGGTGGTCCTTACGGTGATACATATGTAATGGACGATATGTACTGGGCTGCTTGTGAGCTCTATATCACAACAGGCAAGGAAGAGTATAAGAAGGATCTCGAGGCTTACGAGAATCCTAACGACAGCACTGGCGCTGATAAGGCATACAGCCTTACATCTAACCTCGGCGGTGGTGAGAACAAGGGATCACTCAGCTCCTTCAACTGGGGTTGTACATCCGGTCTCGGAACACTTTCACTCTACCTCAACAAGGATAAGGACGGTCTCCTCTCATCTGATGCTAAGAGCACTGTAACAAAGTCTATCCTCAAGGCAGGTGACATTTACCTCGAGGAGCAGGCTAAGCAGGGTATGGGTATTCCTTACCACGGAACAACATTCGAGGATGCTATCAACATCGGACCTGGTATCAAGGTAACAGGTTATGAGTGGGGTTCAAACTCATTCGTTATTAACAACGCTATCGTTCTTGCTTACGCATTCGATGCTTCAGGCAAGGCTAAGTACTTCAATGGTGCTTCTGAGGCTCTCGACTACATCTTCGGACGTAACGGTCTTGACTTCTCTTATGTATCCGGTTGGGGTACTACAACACTTACATATCCTCACCACAGATTCTGGGCTGGCGGACTTGATCCGAACTTCCCGCTCGCACCTAAGGGTGTCCTTTCTGGTGGTCCTGGTGCTGGTATGCAGGATCCTTACATTGCTGGTGCTGGTTATAAGAGAGGTACTCTCGCAAGCCAGAAGTGCTACGTTGACTCAGCTGAGGCTTGGTCTGTAAACGAGATCACAATCAACTGGAACGCTCCTCTCGTTTGGATGGCATCTTATATGGATGACGTTGCAAAGAAGTGGGACGGCGGCCCTGGTGAAGAGGAATCATCTACAACATCACAGGGCACAACAGGCGAAGACGTTAAGATGACTAAGTGGGGCGACGCTAACCTCGACAAGCAGGTTAATATCGCTGACGCTGTACTCGTAATGCAGGTTGCTACTAACCCCGACAAGTATGCTGTTGGCAAGTCCAGCTTAAGCATCAAGCCCGAGGGTCAGGCAAACGCTGACGTTGATGGCAAGAAGGGTCTCACAAACTCTGACGCTCTTCTCATCCAGCAGTACAAGCTCGGTCTCTTCACACCTACTGTTTAATTCAGATACTTCTGAATAACGATTAAAAACTAAAGGGACGCTCCGGCGTCCCTTTTCTTTATGTTCAGCAGAGTGCAGGGGAGAGCTCTCCGCCGTACTTTTCAAACAGCAGCAAAAAAGCCGCCCGGTAAATCCGGACGGCTTCTCATTTTATAGCTTTATCAAACTCCGTACTTAGCAGTAGCAACCGGAACTCCGGGGCCCATAGTAGAAGTTACTGTGCAGCTCTTGAGGTAAGTACCCTTTGCTGCAGCAGGCTTAGCCTTAACGATAGCTTCCATAAGAGTAGAGAAGTTCTCCTCGAGCTTTGCAGCACCGAAGGAAGCCTTACCGATAGGACAGTGAATGATGTTTGTCTTGTCGAGACGGTACTCGATCTTACCAGCCTTTGCCTCGGTTACAGCCTTAGCAACGTCGGGAGTTACAGTACCAGCCTTCGGGTTAGGCATAAGACCACGAGGTCCGAGAACCTTACCGAGACGACCAACGAGTCCCATCATATCAGGTGAAGCAACGACTACGTCGAAGTCCATCCAGTTTTCCTTGAGGATTTTGTCTACGAGATCCTGACCGCCAACGAATTCAGCACCAGCTGACTGAGCAGCCTCATACTTGTCCTCCTTGCAGAATACGCAAACGCGGACAGTCTTACCTGTACCGTTGGGGAGAACAACAGCGCCTCTAACCTGCTGGTCAGCGTGACGAGAGTCAACACCGAGACGGATGTGAGCTTCGATTGTTTCATCGAACTTAGCCTTTGCATTCTTGCAAACTAAATCAAGAGCCTCATTAGACTCATACTGCTTTGCATAATCAACAGCCTTTGCGCTGTCAACATATTTCTTGCCGTGTTTCATTATATTTCCTCCTATTTAAGTGGTAATATCGGGATTAGAATACCCGATTAGCGGAATTTTCCTCCCACCAATAGAACTCTGAACGGGATCTGTGATCCCCTCATCATTCAATCATTAAAATTAGTCAACAACTACAACGCCCATTGAACGAGCTGTACCAGCGATCATGCTCATAGCTGCCTCGAGTGAACCTGCGTTAAGGTCAGCCATCTTTGTCTCAGCGATCTTCTGGATCTGTTCCTTAGTGATGTTTGCAACCTTTGTCTTATTCGGAACTCCTGAACCGCTCTCGATGTTGCAAGCCTTCTTGATGAGGACTGCTGCGGGGGGAGTCTTAGTGATGAATGAGAAAGAACGGTCTGCGTATACTGTGATAACAACGGGGATTATCATACCGATGTCGTTCTTGGTTCTCTCATTGAATTCCTTTGTGAATGCCATGATGTTTACGCCGTGCTGACCGAGTGCCGGACCAACAGGCGGTGCAGGAGTAGCCTTTCCTGCTGCGATCTGAA
>ODAI013022538.1_pt1 | contig 18901 bp, 13 predicted proteins | sample 1539321 | NCBI WGS metagenome assembly ODAI01 (sample SAMN02144231, study PRJEB22623) | gut metagenome | biome: sheep rumen | host: Ovis aries | place: New Zealand
AAAACTGAATATGTCGGTCCTGTAAAAAGCGACAGAATCGGCCATGTAAGTTCTCTCCAAAAAAAGGGGAAACGACAAAAAGCCACTGTAAAGGTTAAGCCGAAAAAAGGGGGAAACGACAAAACCCCCAATGTCAGTTCCTTTATAACCGGTGGGGCTTTGGAAGAAAAAGAAAAGCGCGGCAGATATAAATCATCCGCCGCACTTTCCTTTCCAGAGTATTCAGAGTTTATGCAGGTCTCTTTCCTGGTAAATCCGCGTCCGCAGCCTGTTCGGGCCCTCCCTTTAAGTCATGCTGCAGAGCCGGTCACTTAACAAGTCTCTTCCTTCCAGACAGGACCAGGGCTGCGCCCGCAAGAGATGCCGTAAGAAGGATAAGCCATACGCCGGCACTCGATCCGTCGTTCGTCCTGGCGCCGCGTTTTGCCTTGGTCGTTCCGGAGGACCCAGTCTGAGACTTCTTACTGGTCCTACCGCTTCCGGAAGATCCGCTGCCGCTCTTCTTTAAGGTATACTTCTTGGTTTCCTTATGTTCGGGATCGTTCTTACAGGTGCGTTCCTTGATCCCTGCCTTGGAAGATGTGGCCTCTTTGACCACTTCCCACTTGCCCCAGTCATGGCCGGTAGCGGGAATGACTTTGGTCCTTGTCTTCTGGCAGCGTCTGCAGACATAGAGGACAGAGCCGTCTTCTTCACAGGTTGCCTCTTTCTGGACTGTGCCTTCGTCCCAGTCATGGCCCAGGGCATCCACTTCTTCTGTCTTTGTATGACTGGGATCATTGGTGCAGGTAAAGGTCATGATCCCCTTTTCCTTGCAGGAAGGTTCCTTTGTAAGAACGCCTTCATCCCAGCTGTGCCCTGTCATGGGAATGACCTTCGGAGCCTTGATCCGCTCTTTTCCCTCTGCATCGGCAAAAAGTCTGCCGCAGGATGTGCATTCCCAGTATTCTTCCGTTCCGTCTTCCTCACAGGAGGCGTTCACTTTGTCCCTGTGCTGCAGGCTGTGGACATGGGAGCTTACAAATACAGCCTTTACCTCTACGTCCGCGGCGGGCATGGTAAAGGAAGCCGTGGAAGATGCGGCATCGGGAATCACCGCTCCTCCGGAAATGACCTGCCATTCCTTAAAGTCATAACCCTCATCCGGCTCGGCTGTCAGAGTGACGGTTTCTCCTTCAAGGGAGGCTGTAAGATCTGCCCGGCCCTTTCCGTTTCCGTCGTCCGTGACGACAATGTCATAGCCGTTGACCTCGCCCACCATCCTCACGTCGTAGAAAGTCTCTTTTCCGTAATCGCCGGAAGCCAGATGGGTCCTGCTGATCTCGTAATTATCCGGTGTATAGATATGTCCTGCCGCATCCTTATAGGCGTCGCCGGAAAAATATGTGACCGGTATGGGGGCAGTAATTCCTGGGCCGTCCGTTACCTGTTCATTGACTGTTTCATATTTCCGGTTGTCCCATACCTTACCGGGGCTTTCGACAGTAGACAGGCGATCGTATACGGGTCTGCCTGCTTGAATGCAGGGTTTTGCCCGGTCACTGGCAATTTTCCATGCTCTTCTGATGTGCTCCTTGACTGCTTCCGTTTCCGGTTCGGAAAATGTCACCTTCTCCTGACCGCTGTAGACTTCCACTTCCGGATCCAGGCCTGCCTGGACTCCGCCGGTGCCCTTGATATTCACATAGCCGTGTATATAGGAAACACTGTTATCGACCGTATTATCGATCCATACTTCTTTAAAGCCTGTCTTATAGTCCTGCTTCTCGATGGTGAAGGAGATAAAGCCGCCGGCAATCTGGCCGCCGGAGCCGTCCGCGCTGGTGTAATTCTTGACCCAGAGGTACTGATTGGCGGGTTCTGCTCCGTTTACGGCAAGATGTGTCGGATCCGAATGATATCCGTGTTCTCCTCCCTGCAGGAGCCTGTAATAGTCTTCCGGCACCAGATCGATCTCTGCGTAGTAGGTCTTCCCGCCTTCAAAGGTCCCCGTAAAGGGAGCGGCCTCCTGGTAGTCAACGCTCCAGGAAGGCATCCGGTCAAACCACTTTCCGCCTGTAACAGTGCAGTGGGAATCCGAAGAAAGGGCTGCACGGGAGGCCGCACTTATATCCGAAGCCTTCTGCCCTTCCAGGGGAGGCGTAAAGTTCACAGTGACCTTCTCTATATCCTCCCATGTCCGGCCCTCCTCTGCCTTAACGGAAAGCCATACGATCAGGGGCTTTTCACTGCCCTCATGTCTGACAGCACTCCTCAGCTCTGCTTTTTCTCCCGACAGACTGCAGGTCCCGTCAAAATCGTAGCCATAGTCGATCCCGTTGTTGAACGCTCCTGTTTTGAAGGCATAGCCGTCCTCGGCTTCTATGGAGATATGAATTAAGTAAGTCTCTCCTCCTTCAAAGACAAAATCCATTACTCCGGCGGAATTGTACCCTTTATGTTTGTCATAATATGCCGACCAGCTCTTTATTCCTTCTCCCGTAATGGTCAGATCCGGTTTCAGCCTGTTGTTCTGGCCGCTCTGGGGCAGGCTGTTCACCTTAATATTAAGGCTGGAGATCTCGGAAGGGCCTTTCCTGAAGGAAACCTTTTCCGCAGGACCTGCGGGCTCTGCGGCAACTTCTTCCTCCGGCAGAGTATTGACTTCTTCGGTCAAAGCCGGCGCAGGGCTCTGGTCCTCCCCGCCGCTTTCTGCAGGTGCCCCCTGAACAGGTTCGGAAGGGCCTTCCTCCTCTGCAGGGGCTTCCTCTGCAGGGGCTTCTTCCAGGGGCTTTTCCTGAATCTCCTGAGCAGGTTCCTGCTCCTCTGCGGGAGCCTCCTTAGCAGCTTCCTCCAGAGGCTTTGCTTCTCCCCCTTCTGCCTGAGGCTGGGGCTTTGCGGGAGCGGGCTCCTCAGCTGCCTTCTCCTTGGGGGCCGTACTTTCCTTTGTGCCCTGGGCTTCGGCTTTCTTTTCCGGAGCCGGCGCCTTTACGGTTTCTTCCTCTGCTGCTTCCTGCCTTTCGGTCCCCGCTTCCTCCTCCGCGAAGGCAGCCGTTCCCGGCAGTCCGGAGACCGCAAGTGCCAGGACCAGCAGCATGACCCACAGTTTCTTTTTCATGATCTGTCCACCCTTTCTGCTTGGTATTTATGCCCCGGGGGCATAGCTTTACATATTCACATTAAGAAAAACCCCGGAAGCTATCAAGTCAGTTTCCGGGGTGGTCTGGCCAGAAAGGCGGGTAGTTTTTCGGGTAGGTACGTTTTTTCGTCAGTTTACAGACTTTTTTATCCTCTTCCTTTTGTCCCTCCTTCTCTGTAGGAATCGATCAGGATCTTTCTGGTCCTGCAGCCTGTTTTCTGCAGGATGTTTTTCACATGGTACTTGACCGTGTTGTCGGAGATGGTAAGCTCGTCCGCGATCTCGTGGACGGTCTTGTCCAGAAGGATCAGACGCAGCATATCCTTCTCTCTGGCAGAGAGATCGTGCTCTCTGGCAAAGCGGTCGAACTTTTCTTTCTCTGTCTCCTCCTTTACGGTCTCCGGTATATAGAGACGGGCGTAGGCCTTAAAGAATACCGCAGAGGCCGCCGCAAAGAGGACGGCCGTCAGGACCACCATGGCCACGGGATGTTCTGCCAGGACCAGGCAGAGGACCTCTCCCAGGGCGTCTCCCACCCGTCCCAGCATAAGTCCCGCGGCGGACAGGTAGAGGAGTCCTGTGGAAAGGGCCAGGTCGGAAAAGAGAATGATCCTGTATACGGAATAAAAGCCGAAGGTAAAATAGCTCAGGGCCCAGAAGATCACGACAGGCAGGGCCTCTCCCTTCAGGGAAAGGATCATAAAGGGCATGATCAGGGCCGTCAGGGCACAGACCGCCCCGTACTTTCGGGATCTGTCGGTGATATAGCCGGCTGCCAGAAGGCCCACCGCATAGATCAGGCGGGAGAACTCCACGTTCACGCTGCCTGCAAGGTCCGCAGAGGAAAAGGCAAAGCCGGTGTTGTTGACGAGGCTGAATAATAGCACCAGGGCCGAAAGCAGAAGGAAAAACTTCAGGTCTCCGGGCTTTATGCTTTCCGAAGGCGCTTTGGTATCCGCCTCAGCAGGGAGGGCCTTTCCCTTCCATACGATCAGAGCGGTCAGGACCGTCAGAAGGACCACGATGCCTGTCACCTTTCCGGAATAATAGATCCTTCCTCCTCTGATCAGGGAAAGGAGCCAGGAGGCCAGAATGGACAGGGCGTAGCCCGCGGCAAAGACTCTGGCCCTGGAGCCGGCGTCCGCCAGTAGGGTCAGTTCGTGAAGATAGCCGCCCGCTATAAAGCCGCAGGCCAGGTTCATCAGAAAACCGAAGGCAAGGGCCGCTGCGGCAAAGGGGCTCAGTACGGCCGGCAGCATGCACAGGGTATGGACCGCCATGGCCAGAAGGAAGAGCCTCCCTGCCCTTTCCTCCTTATGACGGATCAGAAAGATAAAGAGGCCGGTCCCTGCCGCCTGTAGCAGGTATCCGATGCCCATGGTGCTCAGATCCGTAGCCCTGGCCGGCATAAAGGTCAGAAGATGGTACTCCCAGGCAAGCCAGGAGGTGGATGTCAGAAGAAAGCAGAGGAAAATAAGAAGGGCGGTCCTGATCTGAGGCCTTCCCACCTTTTCCAGGACCAGGGCCAGACCCTTTCCGGCTTCTCCGGAAGAGAGAGCCTTTCTTTCTTCTGTCAGATCCATGGAAGCGGCATGCGGAGCCGCGAAGGCCCTCACGGGTGGACCTCCTTCCCGGCCCTGTCAAAGCCCTCAAGGATGGCGAGAGAGCTGCTGGTCCCTATGCGCTCCGCACCCGCGTCGATCATGGCGGCGCAGGGCTCCCAGTCCCGGATCCCGCCTGCCGCTTTGACCTTTACAAGATCTCCCACAGTTTCCTTCATAAGCCTAACATCCTCCGCCCTGGCCCCGGAGGTACCAAAGCCGGTACTGGTCTTGATAAAGTCGGGCCCGACCTCCCTGGCGATGAGAGCCGCCGCGCGGATCTCATCCTTTGTCAGGTAGCAGTTTTCGAAGATGACCTTGGAAAGGACGCCCTTTTCGCGGCAGATGGAAACGATGGTCTCCATTTCTTTCCTGATGTAGGCAAGGTCTCCCTCCTTCAGTTTTCCCACGTTGAGGACATAGTCGATCTCATCGGCCCCGTCCTCTATGGCCTGGAGGGTCTCATCCGCCTTTTCTTCTATGGTAGTCTGGCCCAAAGGGAAGGATATGGCCGCCCCCACATGGACGCCGGTCCCTTTCAGGAATTCCCTGCACATCCTGACCGGATAGGGATTGATTGCCACCATAGCACATCCCATGGACACTGCTTCCTCACAGAGCTTTTTAAAGTCACTTTCAGTGGCAAAGGCCTTCAGATTGGTATGGTCGAACATGCCGGCAAGCTGGTCTCTTGTCATGGTACTGCTCTTCATAAATATAATCCTCTTCCTTTCAGAGACATCTATGTCACCGGGCCTGCAGGGCCCGTATCTTCCACGTAAAGTATTTTAACACGTATGCGCAGCTTATGAAAATCCGTTTAGGATCAGGACTGCTGCCCTTTCTGACAGTATCCCGGCATCTTCCCGAGCGCTTTTGGAAAAGTTTTTCAGATCATAAAACAGTCCGCGCGCTAAACCGAAAGCACTTTTTCTTATTGCACCTCTCCCCAAAATGCAGTATTGTTGGTATATGCCAACAAAAGTGCAGAAGGAGGCCCACCGCCATGACGATCAGCGAAAGACTGTTTTCCATTATGGAAGAAAAAAACATATCAATGCCAGAACTGGCCAGAGAGACAGGTATATCAAGGCATACCATCTTTGACTGGCAAAGACGGAAAACAAACCCGGGATCCGATAAGATCATGATCCTTTGCGAAGTACTTCAGGTCACTCCCGAAGAGCTTCTGACAGGAAGGCCGGATCCCCGTCCGAAGGATCCGGATACTTCTTATGCCCCCGGCAGTTTTGAGTTGCAGCTCCTCAGGGAATGTCAGGGTTTTTCCGATCAGAAGAAAAGGCGGCTGCTGGCCTATGTCTCCATGCTTCAGAATATAAAGGAGTGAAAAACAATAAAGGCAAGGGGCTGACCGCACATAGGCAAAACAGTCTCCCCCCGGATACAGCTCTTTCCCCTGCCGTTTACCAAAAACATTCCGTTTCCTATCGGAACAGAACAAAACAGACCTGCCTATGAGAATACGAAAGGAGGAACCGCTACTGTGAAATGCCTTTCACTTAATATTGTCATGACTTATCCCGTACACTGGTCCAGGTATCAGGTCATAAGGGATTTTGTCCAGAATTTTTATGATGCCGCCGGTTATAAAGACTGGCGTCAGCGCTTCAGATATGCTTATGACCAGGGCGTTCTGTCCATGTGGATCGATGGGGTCTCCTTCAATTATGAATGGCTGATGCACATCGGAGCTTCCACAAAGACCGGACAGTCCGACAGCTATGCAGGCTTTTTCGGAGAAGGCTTCAAGATCGCCTCCTTATGCGCTTTCCGGGATCTGAAATGGGAAATAGAGATGATGTCGGCCGACTGGTGCCTCAACGTAACGCAGACCGACCACTATATTGACCAGACCTGTGTAAAGATGCTGGCCTACAATATCTTCCGCACCGACGATCTGAACCGGACAAAACTGATTCTGAAACATGTCTCACCGAATGACTTTATCTTGTTTCAGGCTGTCCTGGACAGCTTTTACTCCCCTGATAATCCCATTATGGGAGAACTGCTCTGGCAGGGAGACGCAGGAGCAGTCTTTCTGAGAAGCAGACAGCCTATAAACAAGTCTCTTCCCGTTACAACGGATTTCGGCAGAAAAGGAGCCGTCTTCTGCGGATATCAGATGCTGGGCACCTGCCCCTTCAATCTTGTTGTCTGTCTGCACCGATACAGAAAAGAGGACCGGGAACGGAAAAGTCTGTATTCCTTCGATGTGATCGATGTATTCGAAAGTATCAGCAGCTATGTCTCTCCCCACTGCGCATCCGTAATGCTGGAGAAAATGCGAAGATACTGGAATACCTACCCCCGTAAGAAAATCGATATTCACAGCTGGAGCAGTACTATAGACCATCTGATCTATAAAGTGTCCCGTTCCCCTGAGGAGGTAAAGGCTTTTAACGACAGGCATCCCGACCTCTTATGTCTGAAACAGATATATTCCGTGGGAGAAAGAAACCGCAGGTGGCAGGCCCGGGCATGGCTGGAGCAGCAGAGCAAAAAATATACGCTTGTCAAATACACTTTTACGGTACTTGGCTGCCCGACTCTTGAAAGGACCTGCGAATTAAACGGCGGCTTTGTAGTGGATGACACCCCCAATGAAATCCAGGAAAAGTGCTTTGGTGTTCTTGAGGAAATATGCAGAAAGGTCTTCCAGGGATTCTTTCCAATGGAACGGATGCCGGAGAGAAAGATCATAACCAACTCCCATGCCGCCTACCATGGTATGGCCGTATTATTCAGAAGCCGGCAGTCCGGAATCAATATAAAGGGGATCAGAATAAGATATGATGTCGGAAAAATATATTTGAAATCGGAATTATTCAAAAAAGAAGGCTATTTCGACGGTCTGTCAACTTACATTCACGAGATGTGCCATATGTTTGGACACGATGCCAGCGCCTCCTTCAGTCTTGCCCTGACCTTTACCCTGGAGCTGATGATGTCAAATCAGGACAAGGTGCTGGCCGGTAAAAAAGAATGGAATCAGATATTTTTGCATCAGAAGCATTCATACAGCCAGGCGCAGGCGGATCCGGGCCGTCTGTGCTGACCGTTCACAGAGACTTTTCTGATCTGGCCGGTCATACGCAGTCACCCTCATCCGTGAATGGAAAACGACTGCCGACAGGCGGCATGATCAGACAATTGGAAGGCACATTAAAGCCGGAAAGGATCAGCAGAAGGATCCTTTCCGGCTTTCATACATTCAGGCAGGCAGAGCATTCGTCTTGTATTTTACATTCCCCAGGCCCCGGCAGAAAGCCTGTCACAGCATTCAGGACAGCCCGGCTCGTCCATAACCGCTGGCTCTTCTGTCTCTTTCTGCTCTTCCATCCAGTCTGCCTTTTCCCGGGCAATGCCGCAGGGCCCATGTACTTTGGGGATCCATCTAAAAGGAAACAAACTTTCCGTTCTGCTCATCCTTCTCCCCGTCATCCGGGGCCGTCTGGATAAATGCTTTTTTCCAGTCAGATTTCTATGGTCTTATACTTTATTTTGCTTATACGTTCCTCTGGATGCGGCTCTGGATGATTTCTGCACCTTTTTATCTGCCAGGTAATGCCGCCTCACTCATAGGAAGCTTCCAAATAGATCTCGTCCGTGATGTGATCGATGAACCTTCCGCTGGCCTTATACCTGACCCCGGTCAGGATATCTTTGTATTCCAGAGGATAACGGGTAGCCTTTGTGTTAATGCCGGTCATGGCATAGCGCCTCTTGTCCTTGCCCACAAAGATCCGCATATACATGCCTTCCCTGATGCCGTACGCCTCCAGCTTCCAGACATTTCTGTCAAATGCGGCTCTTGCGATCAGCTCCGGATCTCTTCCTGCATTAGCTTCCAGCGGTGCGGTGAAACGATCCTCCCAGTAAGAAATCATTCCAAGATTTATTGTAAGATCATATTTTTCTTCCAGTTCCTTCATAGCCTTATTAAAATCGGCCCGGAACTGATCTACCGTCTCAGCGTTTATCTTCATTTCGGTTTTCCTTCCCCCAGGGACCGGGGCATGCAGCCAGAACCTTTTAGGCATACTCTGTCGTCCCGCTCTCCCATCTCAATTTTTCTTACAGCTTATGCTATTCCCCTGTCCGAGTCAAGGAGCAGTCAAAAACCATAACCGCGCTCATCTGCGGGTAAGGCAGGGGCGCATCCTCCCTGTAGAAAAAACAGGACAGGGCGGGAAAATACCGCCCTGCCTGTCTTTTTTCGCTCCTTATCTTCCTCTGCCGTGACACCTCTTGTATTTGAGGCCGGAGCCGCAGGGACAGGGATCGTTCCTGCCTACCTTGACAACTCTTCTCTCTCCGTATCTGCCTGTGACAGGCATCCGGTCAATGCTGCTGTAATCCACTCTGGCCCCAAGGGCTCTCAATTTGTCCTCCGTCTGCTTCAGAAGTCCCGCCGCTTTGACAGAGCCCGGCACGATGGTGGGCATAAATCCTCCCCTGGGGCGGGTCTTTTCGAACAGTTCATGGGGCCTCCAGCCCCTTCTGGCTCTCAGATTCACGCTGTTCAGGAAGGCGTTGGCAAAGGACACGAAATAATTCAGTTCCTCCAGGCTTCCCACATATCCCTTCTTTTCCTTCTGTCCATCTTCTGATGCAGGGGACAAAAGCTCCACGATCTTATGGATGGACTCCATAGTATCCAGCTTATCGGTGGAGACCTCTGCCCAGATGGCAGTCAGCGGGGCGGGATCTCCATTACGCCAGCGGATCTCCTCTTCCAGCTTTGTCATCTCCGGCGTTCTGATATAGCCCTCCTGCACCAGCTGCTCTGTTTCCTGCCAGGAAGGGATGTAATAATCCACATCATCCGGACAATCTGTAACCAGTTCCTGTCTTTCCGCTTCATCCAGATGCAGAGAAGCATAGGGGTTCCCCATCCTGTCCGCTTCCTTCATGACCTTTTCCAGGGGCGTTCCTTCACACTCTCTGGGAATATAGAAGCCAAAATCATCATCTCCTTCATTCAGCCTGCCGGAGATATAGTCCATCATGACCGCTCCCGATTCCGACAGTTCCTTCATTCCGGAGATCACTTCCTCCTGAGAGATCGTAAAGCCCGGCTTTGCCTCATACACCTTTTTAAGGGCCGTCACGGAATAATATCCGTACAGAAGCTCTCCCGCCGTGGCGCAGGTCTCCAGCCATTTCAGATCCATAAAGTTCTTCCTCCTTTTAAAAACACTTCTATCCTTACAGAAGATTCCAGTCACTGGCGTCGTTCCACTTCCAGTGAACCACCTTCGACCAGTCCAGCATCTCCTTCTTTGCGGCCCTGGCCCCTTTCCTCTCTTCCGGGTCCATGGATTCAAGTTCGGGATTGATGGTCTTTAAAAATTCCACGAAGCCCGGCATTCCTCCCACGTCGTCCATGACCATCTCTCCGTCCCGGGCGATCAGCACGGGCCGGTAGGTCTCCCGGCACCGGATATTGGCCCGGTCCAGAAGGTCCTGGTCAATATCCAGATCCATGCAGTTGGCGGAAGCTGTGATCTTAAGCTCCCATCCGTCCCCGTAGTCATACTCATAACGAAGTTCTGTGGCAAAAGGTCTGGGCATCACCTGGTTAAGGGGAGAATCTTCGTCTTTGCGGATTACCTCGGCGATTCCCTCCCCTATGGAAGAAAGCTCCTGTGTCACTGTCCGGCAGTATTTTTTACCGATAAACCGCTTCTCCGGGTCTTTTTCATTTTCCGCATCATAAGACTCCGGAAAACATACATCTCCCTGCGGAGGGACATCCAGTCCGGGACACAGCACCGTTTCCAGAGGAAGCCGCTCCAGAAGTTCGAAGGGTTCATATTGGAAGACATCAAAGAGAATGTCCATGGGAGCATCCGCAAATCTGACCTTTTCTATCCGCTCCTCTTTGCTGAAGGACCTGTTCTCTGCCCCCTCTTCTTCCACCCATCCTCTGAAGTTGGGATATTCTGTATACCCGCCGGGAATCGTTTCCCCGCCTTTTCCCCCTGCCGGGTGACTGCGGTATCCGATATACATCATGGTATCCGCAGATACATCCTGCATATCCTTCATTGAGCTGTAAAGCCCCTCCTCCATGCACCGGGACAGATAGGGGCCGGTATACTTTTCCCTGAACCATTTCTTAAAGCTTCCGCCCTCGTAATCATCCGCCCAGAAGGGGGCTTCTTCCGACATGAGGGGACTGCGGAAAATGATGCCCACCATCTGTCTCCACTTTTCCGGGCTGTTCTCGCACAGCTCCCGGACCCTTTCTTTGCTCAGGAAAAAGTGGTGCAGATGGGAATTTTCCCATCCGAAAGCCCTCTGAATGACATAGTGAAGGGCATAGAGGGGAATATCCGAAGGGACCACCAGATCCCGGCTGATGGCTTTTCCCTTCAGCTTTCCGTATCTGTGCAGGATATCCAGAGACTCATCATCCAGTTTATGATCCATTTCCAGATGGAGCCTCCATATGTTCATGGGCTCAAAGGGAAGCCTTTCCCCGGAAAGTTCTTCCAGTTCATGTATGTTCCGGCCATCCAGACATCCGGGGCAAAGTCCCAGAAAATATTCCAGGGCCCAGACCGACTCCTCCTCTTCCTCCGTCTTTACCGGCAGGGCCCTGAGGGCCCGGAGGGCCTCCATACCCTCTTCTTCCAACTCTCTCCTCTGCCGGTCACTTTCCTCCAGCTTATAGGCCATGTCATCCTGGATAAAATCATGAAGGTTTTCCCAGGTGATGCGGGGCGGACGGGAATAATCCTCTTTGTATGACAGAGCCGTTTCTTTCTTCCAGGAGGCTTTCCAGTTATTCTCTCCTTCTCCCCGCAGCTTTCCGGACCTTTCCTCCTTCATCTGATCCTGCCTCGACTTCCTGGCCTTTTCATAAGCCCGGTACTGACGGACCTCGGCGGCATGCTTTGAAGGCTCTGCCGATCCGTGGAACTCTGTGGTATAGGGTATGTAAGAGGATACGGTCGCAACGGACATACCGGTCTCCTTTGCGATCTCCTTCACCGTCATTCCCTGGCTTCGCAGTTCCTGGACAGTCCTTACAGCATCAGATGTATAAAGGCCCTTCGTCACCAGCATCTTTATGACCTTGGTCCTGGTCAGACCGAAATGCCTGGCGGTTTCACTGATGGAATACTTTCCATCCGTCAGTCTTCCGTCCCCTTTTCTTCCCGATGATTCCCCGGTCTGCAGATAGTAGGCTGCCACATCCTCTATGAGCTTTAAATCAGCTTCCGATATAGCCATATGTGATCCTCCTGATCGTAAAATTGAACAATATGCGGTCCTGAATCCCTGCACCTGGCCCCGGACGTCCGGTGCAGGCTCCGGCCGGAAAAGTCGGCCGGAAAAGTCCCTCTGTGCAGAGTAAAAGTCTTTTACGAATCACGTTTCAGCGGTTATACTATTATTGTAGGCAGGCCCAGACGCAAAGTCAACAGATTCTTCATATTTTCACGTTTCAGCAGAATTTTAAAAAAAGAGCAGGGAATCCGAATCAATTCCCTGTTTCCCCTGTTCATGACTATGGCTATGGCGCAGCTGGCATCGGCAGACAGCCCTCTCCCTCTTTCCTTTCAAAGCCTTCCGAAGAGATGCTCCTGCCTTTTTTGATCGATCTGTTGTCTTCCTGTTTCAGCCGGTCATTCTTCCGCTTTTCCCGAAACTTCCGCGATACCGTTTTTCTGGTCCAGGAGCCGGTTCCAGCGGTCCCATTTCTCCTGCTCTTCCAGCATCTCCTCTTTTGTAGTATGGAGATACTGCCTGCTGACATACTGCGTACAGGCCTTGATTTCCACAGCCCGCATCAGTGCAGCCCTGGCTTCCCTATATCCAGTCTTTTTCCCATTCTTCCACTTTTCCACGGCTCTTTCGATGCTCCGCCTGTAGGTCTGCACATAGGAAAGACACATTGACATTCTTACAGCGATCGGCATAGTCGGGATTGGATAAAGATCCTCTTCGATCTCATTACTGAATTCTTCCCCGCCAATGCCCGTAAGCAGGGGATACTTGGGCGCGAATTTCAGGAGCTGCTCGTCCGTGAGCGTTTCAGCATCAAAGCTGTCATAAATGGCAAGAAAATCCACGCCCTCCGTCTCTTCTCTGGGCGGCACAAGGCCGGGAATAATTTTATCGGTTGATGCTGCCATCCTGATCCATCCTTTCTTTTAAAAAAATCAATCCGTCTGCGGCAGGTATCTGATCCTACCTGCCGGCGGCTCTGCAGTAAAGGGCTATCGTCTCTTCCAAAACTTACAGATATCCGTCCCTTACTCTGTCCCTGGGCATCCATCTGTCTTCAGGAAACGAAATAAGTTACCGTATGTCAACTATATTATAACCCGATATCGTTGATTCCGCTATCATTCCCATTTCCGGTTTTCTCCGGATCCCACAACAGATTCCACAGGGGCAGACAGCCCCGCGGCAAGACGGCTTTCTTCTGTATACACCGGATTCTTTTGTTGCTCCGATGCCCAAAATGAGCTATTGCTGGTATATACCAACAGCCGTGCAGACAGGATGGCTTTACGTCATCCCTGCGGACAGGGAAGCTTCAGGCATTATCAAGATCCTGGGGAAACGGAAGCTCTTCATCATCCGGCATATCATCCGCAGGATTCTCCTCCATGATGCTTTCCAGGTATTCCAGATAGCCCGGATCGTACATAGGATCAGATTCTCTCGCCTTCTCCTCTTCTTCCATCCGCTCTGCCTCTTCCCAGGTAATGCCGTAGGGAAAGCCCCAGGAAGTATATCCCGCAATGAAAAAGAAGTTTTCGTCCTGCCAGTCTTCCATGAAGTCCGAAGACCTTTTTCCGGCCTTTCTCTCTGCCGCTCTCCGGGCTCTTCTCTCCCGCTTCATGGCATTTCTTTCTTCCCGTTCCCGGACCTCATTTCTGAATTCCTTTTTTGTTTCCGCATCCAGGACGCCCATTTTCAGAAGGTCCCGCATGGCGCAGATCCTTTCCACGCCAAAGCGTTTTCTGTAGGCCTTTATGATCTGGTCTCCATCAGAAAAGGTCTGCTCCTTCCACCAGAGCCTTGCCTGCCTGAGGCGTTCTTTCTGAGCTTTTGACATTTCTTTATTCCTCTGGGCAGAGCTTCAGATATTCTATATCCTGAAGGATCCCTTCTGCCTGCTTTTCTGAAAGCATGTGGAGACTTGGAAACAGACGGTCTCCGGCCAGCAGGTAATTAAGGCTCACGTCGTAAGCCTCCGAAATGGCCATCAGTTCCTTCAGCGTTGGCTTTCCTTTGCCTGACTGGAGGGAATTCATCCTCGTATAAGAAGATACCGGTACAGGAGGAACTTCCTGGTATTCATCATAATATTCTCTGCAGAGCTCCCGCAGGCGTTTTGCAAAAGACTGGTCTGTTTCCATAGTATCCCCTTTCCGGCAGCCCCTCCTGCCGTCTGCGTTCTCTGTCCGGAGCAGCCTTTCTTTTTTTGTCAGGACTCTTTGCGGTCCATTCTCTGCTTAGCCATGTGATAATATTCCACGGCCTTATAGGGCGCGGCTCCGGGCATCTGATTGAAACGGCAGGCGATGGCAAAGGACCGGTCCAGCATTTCCTCCCACAGACCCTTGTCCCTTTCCAGGATCTCCAGAGCTTTTCCGAAGGAAGCGGAAGCAAAGCTGATAAAACGGAAATCCAGGGTATCTTTTTTGTCCAGGACCCTTTCGATGAAGGTAAAATAGCATTCCACCTTCTCCTTCCTTCCCTTTATGGTCTTCAGATGCCGGGACAGAGCCGTCTTGCATTCCCCGGCCGTAAACATCTCCGGGCGGTCAAGGACCCCGCCCGCATTGTCTTTTGTGATCACGGCCTGATGGATCAGACTGCGGGCCGCCGGGCACTGATAGTAGATCTCTGTCACAAGTCCGATCACATCTTCCCCTGGCAGGGCTTCCAGCATGCTTTTCAGTTCCCCGCTATGATAGTACATGGCATTTCCTCCTCAATAAATAAAGCTTCCAATTCAGCTCATACAGAATGATCCGGGCTGTCAGGACAGAAGGGCCATCAGGTCCTCCGCGGACATGCTCATAAGAGATGTGCCCTCCGCTCCCAGGACCGCGTCTGCCAGCTCCCGCTTTGCCTCCTGCAGTTCGATGATCCTCTCCTCAATGGAATGGGCCGCGATCAGGCGGATCTCCGTTACCTGCCTGGTCTGCCCGATCCGGTGGGCCCTGTCGGTGGCCTGGTTCTGTACGGCCAGATTCCACCAGGGATCGTAATGAATGACCAGGTCCGCTCCTGTCAGGTTGAGGCCTGTCCCTCCAGCCCGGAGGGAGATCAGGAAGACCGGCGTATCCCCGTTATTGAAGGCGTTGACAAGGCGCAGCCTCTCCTGGCTCGGCGTCGCCCCCGTCAGGGTATAGAAGGGGATCCCCTCATTTTTCAGGTCCGAAGCCAGAAGCTCCATCATGGACGTGAACTGAGAGAAGAGCAGCATCCGGTGGCCTCCGTCGATAGCGGACCGGATCAGATCCATGCAGGCTTCCCGCTTGGCGCTGGGCCCTTTGTAGTTTTCGAACACAAGAGCAGGATCGCAGCAGATCTGGCGGAGCCTGGTGATCTGGGCCAGAATGCGGAGCTTTTCCTCTCCGGAAGTCCCTATGGAGGACAGCATCTCTCTCATGCTGACCACCTGGGCGTCGTAGAGCTTTCTCTGCTCTCCCTCCAGGGCCGCGCTTCTGACCTCCTCCAGCTTTTCGGGAAGGTCCCTCAGCACGTCTCCCTTCCTTCTGCGGAGGATAAAGGGAGAGACCATGGCCGAGAGCCTCCGGGACGCCTCCTCATCCTGCTTTTTCATGACCGGCACCTCAAAGCGTTCGGAAAACTCCGAAGCCGTATAGAGGAAGCCCGGCATCAGGAAGTCGAAGATGCTCCAGAGCTCGGACAGGCGGTTTTCGATGGGGGTTCCGGTCAGGGCAAAGCGGTGGGCGGCATGAATGCCCCGGACCGCCTTGCTGACGGCCGCGGACCGGTTCTTCACATACTGGGCCTCGTCCAGAACGGCCGTTGAAAACCTGATCCCTTCGTAGAGGGCGATGTCCCTTTTAAAGAGATCGTAGGAGGTGATATAAAGCCAGGCCCCCTCTTCTTTCCCCATCTGAGCCGCCATCTTCTTTCTGGCGGCAGTGCCTCCGGCCATGGCCGCCGCCGGAAGGTCCGGGGCAAATCTGCGGCACTCCTCCAGCCAGTTGTAGACCAGGGAGGCAGGGCAGACCACCAGGGCCGGCGCTTTTTCTCCGGAAAGATACTGACTGTTTAAGAAGGCCAGCATCTGAAGGGTCTTGCCCAGTCCCATCTCATCCGCCAGGATGCCTCCGAAGCCGGCCTGGGCCAGGGTGGACAGCCAGGCAAAGCCCTGGACCTGGTAGGGCCGCAGGATATCCTCCATGGCAGAGGGCACTTCGAAGTCGGCGTCCCGGACGGACTTGAAGGACCGGATCAGGCTCTTGAAGTGCCTGTCTCTGGAGGATGCGATCTCGTCGTGCTCCTCCAGGATCCTGTCCAGGTAAAGCGCCCTGTACTGGGGCATACTGCCCCTTCCCCGGACCAGGTCCTCCAGGGAAAGGTCCAGAGCACTGGAGAGATTTTCCATCTCCGAAAAGGCCTCCGTATCCCGCAGGTCGATAAAGTCTCCGGAGGAGAGCCTGTGCCAGCGCTTTCTCTTCCGGTAGGAAGAAAGGAGCTCCAGAAGCTCTTCCTCCGTCATATCCTTCGTACGAATAGACAGGTTCAGAAGGCCGCTCTCCAGGGATACCCCGAAAACGGGACGGGGCATAGGGCGGACCCGCATGGCCCGGAAGGCGTCCGATCCCTTGACCGTTCCAAGGCCCGACAGGACGGATATTCCTTCCGTCAGGATCCTGACCAGGCTGTCTGTATCCGAAGGTCCTCTGAAGGTACAGGACTTTGGATCAGAGTCCGGGAAAAAGGCTCTGACGGCCTTCAGGACCCTCTCCTCCTGATCAAAGTCCCTCATCCCTCCCCTGAGAGTCCCGGCGGAAGGGAAAAGGTCTTCCTTCTTCTCCCCGTAGGAGACCACGGCTCTGCAGGTAACAGTCTCGTCCTCCCTGTCCAGGTAGAAGGTAAAGACCGGCTCCGGGGGCAGAACGCCCTCTCCGGGATCTCCCACCCTGTCGTCGATCTCCACATGGACCGATTCCTCCAGGGCCGGCAGGGTCCGGTAATAAAACTCCGGAAACCTTCTGCTTCCGATGGTACAGGTAAACTCCGAAGCATTTCCCGCCATATCCAGAAAAGGCTTCAGCACTCTCATCTCCTCCGGGGAGATCCTGCCGAACTGTTCTCTGTCCAGGATATAGCGGTACTGACTGCCCCGTAAAAGGCGGGGAAGGACAATCCCCAGCCGGATGGCCGTAAGCTTCCCGTCCTTTGTTCTTTCGGGGTCCAGGGTGATCCGTATGCCAAGCCTTGCAGGCCCGGCCTTTACATAGACTTCTTCGTTTCCCTCATCCTTCGCGGCCCTCCGGGATCTTCCCGTACTATCCGGCTCCATCCGGTAGAGAAGCTCCGATCCTTCCGCCAGGGAATAAACGATATCCAGGTCGCTCCCGTCCAGAGGGACGCCGGACCCGACGCTCAGCTGCTTGACGCTGGTGTACCAGGAGGAGCCGCTCTCCAGCTTCCGGTTGATCTTAAAGATGTTCCGGACCCGGGTAGCCATAAAGTCGTACCACTTCATGGAGAGAGGCGTAAAGGTCAGATGTTTGAAGTCGATGGCCGTCTTTTTGGATGCCTCGAAGATGTCCTCCCTTTCCACGGCGTTATAGAACTTTTCCAGTCCCCGCAGGGCATAGTCCCTCTCTCCCCTGATCCCCACCGAGAAGGCCAGCTGCAGCTCTCCCTTTACACTGGTGATCCTGGGGGTCAGTACCACGATGGGAGACTTCTGAATGGCCGGCGCCGCATCCGGGGCGGCAGGACTGCCCTCTGCCATGGCCTTCAGAAAACGCAGCCCCTTCCGGTCCGTGGCATCCCCGGGATTCTCGGCCGCCACCCTGTCCCAGAGGACCCCGAAGGCAGCCAGGCTGTGGCAGCACAGGGTATTCATCAGGCGGGTGTAGCCCCTGTATTCATTATAATGGCATCTTCCGCAGGAACATTTCAAAGAAAGGATGCTTCCGCTCTCCAGGACCATCCTGACACGGCCTTCCGCGGTCTCCTCCGCGGTGGAGACCTGCAGGACCTGATGCCCCGTATCTTTGTCAAAAGCCGTTTCCATGCGGATGGCGGGCTGCCTGTCCTTTTCCGGCATCTGATCAAAGCATTCCGCCTCGTAGGCGTTGGTCTCCAGCGTCTCCAGCATCTGATCTGGCCTGAAGCGGATCTCGTCCGTAAGACGGGGCAGGGGAAATTTTTTCTCCAGAATATCCAGGGACTTAATGCGCCTGGACTCTTTCAGGCTTTTCTCTTCCTGCCTTTTCCTCTCTTCTTCCTCTTCCTTCTGCCGGCGAATCTCTTCCTGGTACTCCTCCTTAGTCTGGGTAAAGACAAATGGCCCCCTTACCTTCTCAAAGCGGAACATAAGGGAGGCCAGATGGCGGCATGGTTCTCCTTTTCTCCCCACGGAACAGGTACAGTCATATTTGGCCCAGTGGTCCGCATACTCTTCCTTATCGTACACTTTATCATTGAAGGACCAGTTATTGCTGTCCTGGCATTCCGAGTAGGTCAGGGGCATCTGGTATGCAAAGACCGTGAAGCCTCCCGCTGTCACCCCCTTTGCCCATCTGCCTTCGGGATCCGTCTCAAAGGAAAGAAACTTTCCGTTCTTCTCATCCTTCTCCCCGCCGTCCAGGGCCGCCCGGCTAAATGCTTTTCTCCAGTTATATTGTATGGTCTTAAACTTTGTTTCGCTCATAAGTTCCTCTGTATCCGTCACCGGATAACTTCTTCCCCTTTCTATTTTTTGGAAGTGCCGTCTCACTCATAGGAAGACTCCACATAGACCTCGTCCGTGATATGATCGATCATCCTGCCACCGGACTTATACCTTTCGCCGGTCAGGATATCGATGTACTCCAGAGGATAGCGGGAGGCCTTTGTGTTGATGCCGGTCAGGGCATAGCGCCTCTTGTCCCTGCCCACAAAGATCCGCATATACATGCCTTCCTTAACGCCA
>ODAI013890422.1_pt1 | contig 18899 bp, 19 predicted proteins | sample 1539321 | NCBI WGS metagenome assembly ODAI01 (sample SAMN02144231, study PRJEB22623) | gut metagenome | biome: sheep rumen | host: Ovis aries | place: New Zealand
GAAGTGGACACGCCTGTAAGAATAAGGATTGCCTGACTTGTCAGGTGGAAACTTAAATATCAAACTTCTTAAATAGAACCGTCAGGTTCTTAGAAGCCACCTACCTTTAGGTGGGTGGTAGTTCACGTTTAGAATTAGTATGTTGTTTAAAAAGGTATTTATCACTTCATCATTGTGAATAACAAGCATTGCCTATCGCTATTTCATTTCAGAATAATCTCTTTTTAATATACATGCACCATTTTCAACAATAACATAACAAGCACAACACCAATCACCGGTTTAACAACCTTACTTCCCTTACTCATCATCATACCAGAACCTAAATAATTACCAGCCATATTACATAACGCCGCAAATAATCCTAAACCAATTATCACTTGACCATTGAATAAATAAACAGTTAAAGCTGAAATATTGGTTGTAAGATTAATGGCTTTTACTTGACCATTGGCATGCTTGATAGCCATATGGCCAAAGATGGTCAGGATGATTAAGAGAAATGTGCCTGTTCCAGGACCATAGAAGCCATCATAAATACCAACAATCAATGCGGCAAGCAGGGATATAAGCATTGTTCTTCTTGTAATCTTGAAAGAATGATGATGATCACGGAAGAGGTTTTTGTTGAAGACGAAAAAGGCAGTGATGGGCAGGATGGGAATCATAATCTTTTCGAGAATGTCATTGTTGGTCATTAGGGCGAGATGGGCACCGATTGTAGAACCGATAATGGCCAAGAAGACTGAAGGTAGGGCGAGTTTCATATGAATCAGGCCATTCTTGATAAAGCGGACTGTTGAAAGAGCTGTTCCGCAGGTTGATGACATCTTGTTGGTGGCAATGGCATTATGGGCAGGCAATCCTACCATCATATAGACAGGCAAAGAAATGAGTCCTCCGCCTCCAGCTATCGCATCGACAAAACCGGCTATAAAGACTGCTGTTCCAACAATGATATAAGTCAGAAAATGAATTGGCATAATGTGTACTCCCTTGATGGACTTATTATACACAAATAGATGTAAAAGAAAAGAACTGGTTGAACCAGCTCTTGGTTAATATCTTAAAAAGTAGAAAAGTAAGAAGATGTAGGAAATCATGAATCCGAGTGATGATACTGTTGCATTAAAGCCAAAATACAGCATTACGAAGTAAAGAGAAACAAGAATAAGAAAATCTATAAATAACTGGGTTCTTTTTGTCAACATACATCCCACCTCTTTTCTAGATTTATTTTATAGCGTTTATTTTTCTAAAAAATGCATGGTGGGTTAAAGAATATGTTAAGAAAAATAAAAAAAGTTAAGGAATTGTAAAGACAGGTGCAAATACATCACGTATTGAAAAGATTTGTGCTAGAATATGGGAAAGGAGAGGAATGTATGGCTGAATATATTGATATCTATAATGACCAAAAGGAATTAACAGGAGAAAAGTTAGAGCGTAAGACAAAATTAAAAGAAGGGCAGTACATGTTGTATGTCTTAGCCCTAATTGAGAATAAAGGAAAGTATTTGATTACGAGAAGAACACTGGATAAGAAGTGGGCAGCTGGTCAATGGGAAATTCCTGGCGGTGGTGTAAGTGCCGGCGAAACAAGCATGCAGGCATTACATAGAGAAGTTTTTGAAGAAACTGGACTTGATATCAGTTTGGCGCAAAGTGATTTGATTTATTCTTATAAGAATATTGATTTAAAGCGTGGGGATAATTATTTTGTCGATATGTATCTCATTCACGCCAAGTTCGATATAGAAGATGTGCATATTCAGGAAGATGAAGTCTTAGAATGGAAAATGGCAAGCTTAGAAGAAATTGATGAGCTTGAAAAGAGTGATGGCTTCTTGCATTATGCCCGTATTATGCAGGCACTTCATCAATAAGTATTTTCATGGCTTTTTGGATATCTATTGGACGAAGGCCATATCTTGCATCAACAAGAACAAGATGCTTGCTTAGCTCATTATTATAATCACTAAAATCATCATCATCGAGAATGACATAATGTTGGACCTTATGGTTATGAAGATAATCGATAATGCCTTGTCCGCGATGAACCATATCATCCTTAGTCATGCCATCAAGATGAAGATGACAGCTTTCTAAAGCAAGCTTACATTCTTTAAGAGCAGTTGGGACAAACTTCCAGTTTGAAATTAAGATAATCTTTGCCTGTGTTTGATCAATCAGCTTTTTTAGCATTATTAAGTTGGCTGAATGAATACGGCGTTTATTGGAAGGATGTTCATTATAGGTATTCAAAACTCCATCAATATCAAGAAATATATACATGATCCTCACCTCATTATTATGATAACATGAAATTTTAGGAGGACATATTTATGTGGGTATTATTTGCATTTTTATCAGCAATCTTTGCAGCATTAACTTCAATTTTAGCTAAGGTTGGTATTGAGGGCGTAAATTCCAATCTTGCAACTGCTATTCGTACAGTTGTTGTGGTGGTTATGGCTTGGGGGATGGTCTTTTTAACACATGCCCAATCAGGCCTGAGCAGTATCGGGACAAAGAGCTGGGTTTTCCTGATTTTATCAGGACTAGCTACAGGCGCTTCATGGCTTTGCTACTACAGAGCGTTACAAATTGGACAAGCAAGTAAAGTTGTTCCTATTGATAAGTTAAGTGTTATTATTACACTAGTCTTAGCCTTTGTTTTCTTACATGAAGACTTTACGATGAAATCTCTTATTGGCTGTATTCTTATTGGTGCAGGCACACTCTTTATGGCTATATAGTAGTAAAAATGTGTGAAAAAGTTAGCCTAATTCGATTTAAGACAAAGACGAAAAGTTGTTAAATGAATAAGCAGGTGTTCATGACTTCGTGGTAGAAGAGAAGAGCACCTGTTTTTTAAATGTGATAAATATATTGGTAATACTCTTATTGATTTGCTGAGTGAGAAATCGTTGGAATTTTGTGAATGAGCGGATAGATAATATAAATGAAATTTTGATAAATTGATTTATGCTGATGGTAAAACACTTTAGAGAGAATAGTCTTCTCGCTAAAGTGTGTGAGAACTGAGCTGGTGAATAAAGAGAAAAGAGGTGGAAGTTCCACCTCTTTTAGAAAAAGAAAAAAGTCTTGTTTCCAAGACTCATAATCAACTGGCAGGGGCTGCAGGAATCGAACCCGCATCAACGGTTTTGGAGACCGATGCTCTACCATTGAACCAAGCCCCTAGGTTCGTTGCTTGTTTATATTAACATAATATTTTCTTAAAAGCAATAGTCAAAATGCATGATTGATGTTAGAATGTGTTCGTTGAGGTGATTTGATGTTTGGGTTAACGAAAAAAGTTGAAAGTAAAGATATAAATGAAGCTTATCAGGAATTTCTTGATAATCCTGATATTATTCTTTTGAATGCGGATGAATATCGTGACTTTGAGACATTGCATATTGTTGACTCACAGAATTTGCCTTTACGCGTTATTAATAGTGATGCCAAGAGCTTGCTTGATCAGGACGCAATTTACTACGTTTATGCCATTTTAGAAGGCACAGCCTTTGAAGCATGTCGCAGACTAGCACGTTTAGGCTTTACAGCCTACAATCTTGGCAGCCAACAATATTTTAAAGGACCAGAAGAAGGTCTTAAAAAGAAGAATAGGAAGCGGAGAAAGTAGAGAATGGATCATTCTCTCTTTTTTACAAGAGTTGTTATATGGAATTATTTTGTTTTGATGTTGATGGTACGCTAAGAGAAACGGGAGGAGAACATCGTGTTCCCCAAAGTACCATTCAAGCACTTAGACTACTGAAGGAAAAAGGGCATAAGATTATTGTTTCGACAGGACGTGGTTATGATTCTTTGTGTCGTACACAAATCTTAGATATTGCGGATTTTGATGGTTATGTTGTTAATAATGGCCAGCTTGTTCTTGATAGCAAAAGAAATGTTATTGAGAAACATGTCATGCCGGTAAAAACAGTCCATGAAGTCCTTGATTTAGCTAATAAACTCAATTTATGTGTTACCTTAAAGATGGATAAACGTCTGATCAATAAAGAGCCTGATGAATATGTTTATGAAACACAACGCTATTTTGGCAATATTATCCCAGAAGTGAGAGAGTATGATGAAAAGGAAGATGTTTATGCCATTTGTCTATATGGCCCTAAGGGCTGGGATTATGCCCCTTATCGCCAAATTGCAGGCTTAGAGGTTGCGCCAGGTCTTTCGACATATGCCGATGCTTCAATAGCATCTGTTTCTAAAGCGAGTGGTAATGAAGTCTTTTGCAAGTTGTTTCATACCGATGGCTATATTGCTTTTGGCGATAGTCAGAATGATTTAAAGATGTTTAAAAATGCAAAAATTTCTATTTGTATGGGAAATGGTGATATACTAACGAAAAAGATAGCTGATTATGTGACAAGTGATTTAGAGGATGATGGTATTCTTAAAGCTTGTATGCATTATGGGTGGATCAAGGAGGGTGATCTCGATGAGTAAAGAAGAAGCTATGAGAACGGGACATGAATTAGATATCTATGTTGATAGTGAGATGAGTGATGAAAAGACAGGTAAACTTGATGATTTATGGCAGTCTATTTATGATCTTGTCCAGGTGGCAACATATGGTATTGTTGAAGAAGATGAAGAGGAATTAAGAAAGGCAATCGCATGGCTTAAAGAAGTACAGCCTTTAACTGATCAGTATCAAGATACGGATATTTATTTTGAGGTGTAGTTATGAAGATTATAGATATGCATTGTGATACGCTTTATGAATTAAATAAGCATAGGGATAAGCGTTTAAGACAGAATGATCTCATGATTGACTTAGAGAAGATGGGTAAGTCTGATTATTTATGCCAGAACTTTGGTATCTATACAAATTTACAATCACAATATGATGCTTTAGATCATGTGATGGATTGTATTGATCTCTTTTATAATGAAATAGAAGCCAATAGTGATCTTATTGCACCGGCAAGAAATAAAGCGGATATTGTGGAGAATTTCCATAATGGGAAAATGAGTGGCATGCTGACACTTGAAGAAGGGGATGTCATTCATGAAGATTTGGCTATCTTGCGTAATTATTACCGTCTTGGCGTAAGAATGATTGCGTTAAGCCATAATCTTGAAAACAATCTGACAAGCCCCCATACAACTCACAAAGGACTCAGTAAGTTTGGTCGTGCCTATGTTCAGGAAATGGAAAGAATTGGCATGATCATTGATGTCTCCCATATGTCCGATGAATGCTTCTATGACGTCTTAGAGATGACGACAAAGCCATTTGTCGCTTCACACTCCAATGCAAGAACTATCACCAACAACAGCCGTAATATGAGTGATGATATGATTGTCAAGCTAGCAGAGCGTGGTGGTGTGATGGGCATTAACTTCTACGCCCCATTTCTTAATAGCCGCGCATCTACATCAAGAGTTCAGGATATGGTAAAACATATCCTCTACATCAAGGACTTAGCAGGTATTGATTGCATCGGTCTAGGAACGGATTTTGATGGTATTGACTGCAAGCTAGAATTAAAACATGCAGGGGAAATGAAGAAACTAGAGAGCGCACTTAGAAAAGCAGGATTGACAGAAAAAGAAGTTGAAAAAATATTCTATAAGAATGTTTTACGTGTTTATGAAAAAGTGCTTGGATAATCAGTATTTTTAGGGGTATCACAAGGTGGTACCCTTTGACTTTATTTGGGAAGTTTCATGAAAGCATTTACAAACAACGTTCATTCCACTAAAATGGATTTAGGTTAATTTTGGAGGAAATGGATTTATGAAATTAGGTGCAATTGAAGGCGGCGGAACAAAGTTCGTTGTCGGTATTGGTAATGAAAAAGGTGAAGTATTTGATCGTGCAAGTTTCCCAACAACAACACCAGAGGAAACAATGGCAAGATGTGTTGAATATTTCAAAGATAAAGATGTAGAAGCTATTGGCTTTAGCTGTTTTGGCCCAATCGACCCAGATCCAGATAGTCCAACATATGGCTATGTTACAACAACGCCAAAACCATATTGGGCTAACTACAATGCATTAGGTGATCTTAAGAAAGCTTTCCCTAATACACCAATCGCATTCGATACTGATGTTAATGGTGCATGTTTGGGTGAAGTGACATTTGGTGCTGGTAAAGGCTTAAAGAATGTTGTCTATTACACAATTGGTACTGGTGTCGGTGCTGGTGTCTATGTTGAAGGTAATCTTGTCCATGGCTTAGTACATCCTGAAGCAGGACATGTCCCACTTATTATTAGAGAAGATGACCCATATAAAGGAAGATGCCCATATCATGGTAACTGCTTAGAAGGTATGTGTGCAGGTCCAGCTATTGAAGATCGTTGGGGTAAGTCAGCTAAAGAATTACCAGTTGATCATCCAGCTTGGGATTTAGAAGCTTATTATATTGGTCAGGCTCTTGCATCAGTTGTCTTGATTCTTTCACCACAGAAGATTATTTTAGGTGGTGGCGTTATGCATCAGAGTCATTTATTCCCAATGATTTCTAAATATATGAATCAGTTCTTAAATGACTATATTAAACATGATGCATTAAAGGATCCTAATTATATTCAGTGGCCTGCATTAGGTGATAATGCTGGATTATGTGGCTCTATTGCCCTTGCCATGAAAGCTCTTGAAAAATAAGCATGACATGGTAAGATACCCGTAAGGGGGAAAGTCATGGCTAAAAAATTATATAAATCATCGACTGATAAGAAAATCAGTGGTGTATGTGGTGGGATTGCAGAATATTTCGATATTGATCCTACTCTAGTAAGAGTTATAGCAGCGCTATTGATTCTTGGATGGGGTTCAGGCCTTATTCTCTATATCGTACTAGCGCTTGTTATGCCTTATGATTATGAAGTGAAATAGGGAAGAAGCTAGGCTTCTTCTCTTTTTAACTGGAGGGAATATATGCGTTATTATTTTGATGTTGTAAGAGAGAATAGAAGAGAACAGACTCATAAACAAATTGTCATTATTATTGCAATTGGTAAATCGGTTACTATTGTGACAGATAGAAAGTATCATCTTGATCAAGATGAACTGCTTATACTCAATAATGATATAGATTACCATATTCAACTATCCCCAGGAGCAAAAGCCCTTGTCTTTCAAATCTCAAGCTATGAGATACGTAAACTCTTTCATCAAACCTATTATTTTTATGGCAATAGCCATGAAGAAATTGACCGAAAATATCATATTCTCCAGCAACATATCGCTTCACTCATTCGTCTTTCCTATTCAAAGAGTCCCTATCAGGAAGTGGAAACAATCAAGGCATTTGCACAATTTCTTATCTTCTTTGTTAATCAATTCGCCTTAGAAACCATTCAGGAACAGGATCTTGCCTATCGTTTAAAAGAATATGTTGAAGACAATTATGAAGAGAATGTATCATTAAGTGATGCTAGTGCAGCCTTTAATATGACTCCACAATATTTCTCCAAGCTCTTTAAAGAAACAATTGGTATCAATTATCATCATTATCTAAGGCGATTACAGTTAACTCATGCCATGGATGACTTAATGCATTCAGATTTGTCCTTGCTGCATATTGCATTAGATAATGGCTTTCCCAATGTCAAAGCATTCCAGTCCTATTTTCTAAAGGCATATGGCATAACGCCTCTAGCCTATCGACAACAATATAAAAAGCCAGTCATTCAAGAAGAAGCTATCAATGACTTGTTGAAAGTGGAAAATGAGGAAGATAAAGAGCATTATCTTATTGTTGATGCATTGGATGATAAGAAGTATGAGAAATTCTGGAGTAAAATATTGAATTTTGGAAGCTATGCTGATTTTCACGATGCCAATATCCAGCAACAGCTTCTTAATACACAGGAACATTTTCATTTTGACTATTTACGTATTGATATGAATGTTGCCCATTTCTTATCGTCAGAACATTACTCATTCTATTATGAAGAAAACTTCTTTGATCTCTTGATGCATGCACATTTTTCCCTATGGTTTGTGATTGATTTTCGTAATCATCAGCTCATGCAACATGTCGAACATTATTTGAAAGATATGTTAAGTCATTTTGCGAATCGTTACAGCATTGATAATATTCGTAAATGGCGTTTTGAACTAAGCTATAATACCTTCTTTGACAAGAGGAAGCATGAGGAATATGGTCAAGCCTGCAAACGAATTTATGACGTTCTTAAAAAGTTTGGCTGTGAAAAGAATATTGTTGGAGCGGGCGTCATGCTGGATTATAAACAGAGTGTAATGCCGTTTCTAAGTAAAAAACATGCGTTAGAGAATTATACCTTTATTGATGCTCCATTTCATTATCATGACATGCTCCAAATAAGCCAGATTGTCAAAGACACAAGCTTTCTCAAGAATGATATCAAGAAGCTCAAGCAGTCCACTATCTATCAAGACCATCCCTTTCCTATTTATATAACGGATATGATTGATCATTTATCAGACCATAATATACTCAATGATGCCTGCTATAAGGGTGCATTTATTGTGAAAACGGTTATTGATTTATTTGGGGAAGTGGAGGCTCTTTCATGCATGATGCCTTTTGACTTATTGGAAGAAAATGCCTTGGGTGAAGCAGAACTCTTTGGTGGGAAGGGCTTGATGACCAAAAGCAATCTCAAGAAACCATCCTGGTATGCCTATGAATTCTTAAGCCGCCTAGCTTCTTCTTTTATTACCAAAGATGATCATGCCTTAGTCACAACGAATAAAGAGAATTATCAGATTATCTGTCATAACTGTAAAGACTTATCCTATAAATATTATCTTGATGAAACACATATAAGCTATGATCATATTCGTGATTATTTTGAGGATGATGAACCCTTAAAATGTCATTTTCATTTTGAAAATATGAAAGATGGCCGCTATCTCATCAAAAGACGTTTTGCCAATGAACACTTTGGTAGTATTCTTGATAACTATTATGCATTGATTGGAAAAAACAAGCTTCCTTTAGGTGGTACGGAGCTATCCTACTTAAAGCAGGTTTCAACACCTAAAGAAGTTCTAGATGAAGTAGTTGTGCATAATGGAGTGATGGACTTGAAAATATCTCTTGAAAAGAATGAGTTTGACTATATCCATATCATCTATCAATATTAAATATTTATATAAAAATTAATATTATTCCATTCAAAATTATTATTTGAGTAGAAAATATTAATTTTTTTATTTCATAAAGGTAAGAATGTGAACGAAGAAAAAGCGTGTTTTCTCTAAAATAGTGTTGTATCAAGAAAACGCGTTTCAAGAAATGAAGGAGAAAACTTATGGATTATAAAGATATTGCAAAATCCATCGTTGAACTTGTCGGTGGAAAAGAAAATATTGCTTCGTATACACATTGTTATACGAGACTGAGAATGACATTGAATGACTTAGAAAAAGCAAATAAAGATGCGATTAGTCAGTTAGATGGTGTGCTTGATGTCATTGTTTCAGGTGGTCAGTTCCAGGTTGTTATTGGAAATGAAGTGGAACAGGTTTACAAGGAAGTGAATAAACTTGTTGGCAGTGAGACTCAAAAGGTTGAAGTGAAAAAGAAGAAGACGGTTAAGGAATATGCCAGTGGGGCATTAGATGTCTTCATTAGTTCATTTACGCCTATTATTCCTTTGATTGCTGGATGTGGTATGATCAAAGTCTTGATTGCGATTTTATTAAATACACATCTTTTAAGTGACAAGAGTTCAACTTATGCGATATTGAATATTCTAGGTGACTCTGTGTATTACTTCTTGCCAATATTTGTTGGTTATACAAGTGCGAAGAAGATGAATACAGATCCGTTCTTAGGCATGTTGCTTGGGGCTATTCTCTTGCATCCAAACTTCTCAGCTTTATCAGCTAAGGGTGCCCAGTATACTTCATTTATCAATATTCCAGTAAGACTTGTCAGCTATTCAGCTCAGGCATTACCAGTCATTTTATCTGTCTGGTTGATGAAATATGTGAATATGTTTACAGAGAAGATCTGTCCTAATTTAGTCAAAGTCTTTTTAAGACCAATGCTTACTATTCTTATTACTGCTCCAATCATGTTGATTGTCATTGGTCCTTTAGGCACATTTGCTGGTGATTACTTCCAGGTCTTCTGCAACTTGATGAACAAGTGGGGCTGGATTGCCGTTGGTTTAAATGCAGCAATTTTCCCATTCTTAGTCTTTACTGGTATGCATAATGCTTTAATTCCATTAATGATTCAAATGTTTGCTACGCAGGGCTTTGATGCGGTTCTTGTTCCTAGTGGACTTGTTGCCAATATTGCCGAAGGCGGTGCAGCATTTGGCGTCTTCTTACGTTCACGCGACAAGAAGATGAAAGGAACTGCCTTATCAGCAACAATCTCTGCTTTATTTGGTATTACTGAACCAGCTTTATATGGTGTTAACCTAAAGCTTAAGAGACCATTTATTGCGATGCTTATTGGTTCACTTACTGGTGGCTGTTTAGCAGGCTTATTAAGTGTTACTGCATTCTCATTTGTTTCTCCATCACTTATCTCTTTACCTATCTTTGCTGGAACAACACGTTCATTTATTGGCGCCATTATTACTGTTATCGCAACATTTATTGGTACTGCTGTGATTACTGTCATTATGGGTTTTGATCAGTCAGGAAAAGATGAAATTGTCTCTCCATTAACTGGTGAACTTATGCCTCTTTCAGAAGTCAAAGACAAAGCATTCGCAAGTGGTGCAATGGGTCAGGGGATTGCGATTAAACCAACTGAAGGCAAAGTTGTTGCCCCATTTAATGGCACAGTCATGGCTATCTTCCCTACAAAACATGCCATTGGCTTGAAGCGTGATGATGGCTTGGAATTATTGATTCATGTTGGCTTGGATACTGTTAATTTAAATGGTAAAGGCTTTAAGGCATATGTTAAGCAGGGAGATCGTGTGAAGATGGGTGAGACATTACTTGAATTCGATCAGGCATTGATTGAGTCACAGGGGTATGAATGCGTCACACCGATTATTGTCACAAACTCAGCACAATATAAGAAAGTTGATGTTCTTGCATCTTCCAAAATTAAAAGAAAAGAGAAATTACTCAATGTTGAATAAGGATTTTTTATGGGGTGCTTCTTCTGCCGCTAATCAGATTGAAGGCGGCTATAATGAAGGTGGTAAAGGCTTAAGCGTGATTGATGTCTTAGCGCAAGGTGAAAACCATCGCGTAGAGACGAAGGGTGTCATTACGGGTCGTTATTATAGCTCTCATCAAGCTGTTGATTTCTATCATCATTATAAGGAAGACATCAAGCTCTTTAGTGAACTAGGTATTAATAGCTATCGTATGTCGATTGCCTGGACACGTATTTTCCCAAATGGTGATGATAAAGAGCCAAATGAAGAAGGCCTAAAGTTCTATGATGCCATCTTTGATGAATTACATCACTATCATATTGAACCTGTTGTGACTATCTCTCATTATGAATCGCCTTTTAAAAGAGCATTAGAAGGTGGGTGGCTCAATCGAGAAATGATTGATCTTTATGTCCGCTATTGTGAAACCATCTTCAAGCGTTATAAGTATAAAGTGAAATACTGGATTATGTTTAATGAAATGAACTGTCTGCTTGTACCTTTTGGTATTATGACAGCAGGAGGCATCTTCTCGTCCATTCAATCACCCCTCAATACAGAACAAAATCGTTTCCAGGCTCTTCATCATCAATTTGTAGCTTCTGCAAAAGCAATTTGCCTAGGCAAAACAATAAATCCTGATTTCCATTTTGGTACGATGACAGCCTCAATGATCAATTATGCGTTAACTTGTGCTCCTGATGATGTCCTTCTCATGCAACAGGATCGCCAAATGAAGCACTACTTCACCAGCGATGTTCAGATACGTGGACATTATCCAGGTTATGCCTTGCGATATATGCGTGAACATGACATTCATATTGATATTTGTGATGGTGATTTAGAAGAAATTAAGAAAGGTGTTGTTGATTTCTACGCTTGTTCCTACTATATGACAAACTGTATTGGCTATGACAAAGATGCCCCTAAAACGGAAGCCAATCTTGTAGCTGGACTCAAGAACCCATATCTTAAGGCAAGTGAATGGGGCTGGCAGATTGATCCTCAGGGCTTCCGTTATTTCTTAAATGAAACTTATGATCGCTATCAAATTCCTATTATGGTTGTTGAGAATGGCTTAGGCGCAAAAGATACACTTAATAGTGATGGCACGATTCATGATGATTATCGCATACAATATCTTGATGCCCATATCAATGCCATGCTTGAAGCTATTGAAGATGGAGTAGATGTCATCGGCTACTTACCTTGGAGTGTTATGGACCTGATGGCTTTATCAACAGGTAATATCGATAAGCGCTATGGCTTTATTTATGTAGATGTTGATAATTGTGGACAGGGAAGCTTTAAACGCTATAAAAAAGATTCCTTCTATTATTATCATGACAAGATTAAAAGTTTACAGACAAGAAACTAATCTTCTTCTCTTTTTGTAAATAAAAGCACCAACCCTATAAAGGTTGATGCTTCTTTTTATGCTTCAACATTGTTCTTGATCATTCTAAGAATAAGTTCAACACCCTTTTTCATTTGTGTCAGTGATGCATATTCATATTCACCATGATAGTTATAGCCACCTGTACCTAAGTTAGGACATGGTAAGCCTTTATAGGAAAGCATAGCTCCATCAGTACCGCCACGAATTGGTGTAGGTCTTGGATCCATGCCTAAATCACGCATAGCTATGTCAATCTGTTCGACAATATGAGGGACTTTGATCATGATATCTTTCATGTTGTCATATTGATGGACATATTCAATCTCTACACTGTTGTCATGAATGGTATTGAGATAATCAGCTGTGGAACTCATGCGTTCCATCAGTTTATGCATTTTATCCATATCATGTTCACGTAAAAGATATGTCAAAGTAGCACTTGCTACATCACCATGCATATCATAAAGGTGATAGAAGCCTTCATAACCTTCCGTTGTTTCAGGACGATTCGCTTCACCAAGCATGCTGTCAAAGTTACGTGCGATTGTCAGGGCATTCACCATCTTGCCTTTCGCATCACCGGTATGGAATGACTGACCAGTAATTCTGACAACTGCTTTGTAGGCATTGAAGTTTTCAAAGTTATACTGATTGATATCACCACCATCAACAGTATAAGCATAATCGGCATTAAAACGTTCAATGTTGAAATGTTCTGTACCTCTGCCTACTTCTTCATCACATGTAAAGGCAATCTTGATATCATTATGTTTGAATTCTGGATGACGATACATATATTCAGCAACTGACATAATAATCGCAATACCTGCCTTATCATCAGCTCCTAACAATGTTGTACCATCAGTCGTAATAATGTCATGATGAATAAGATCTTTGAGTTCTGGATATTCTTCTGGATCAAGATACATCTTCTTTTCATCATTGATTGTAATGACCTGACCATTATAATTACGAATAATCTGGGGATTGACATTTTCCCCACTGGCGTCAGGGCTTGTATCCATGTGGGCAATAAAGCCTATAACATCACCCTGATCCGTATTACCAGGAATTGTGCCATAGACAATACCATATTCATCCTGCATAACATCCTGCAATTTTAAGATACGCATTTCTTCTGCTAAGAATTCCCCTAAGACTTTCTGCTTATCAGTAGAAGGGGATGTTGTTGATTCTTCACTTGATTGTGTATCAAAACTAATATATTTTAGAAATCTACTCTCAATTTTCATATGAACACCTCTTGTACTATTATACAAATTTCCCGTCTCTAATACTAGACAAAAGCGTGTTTTCTCCCTATCATAATCACGAGGTCGATATTTATGAAGTATTATGCAGTAAGAAAAGGAAAGCGTCCAGGTGTTTATAATAGCTGGGATGCTTGTAAACAACAGGTTAATGGATATCCGGGAGCAGTCTATAAATCATTTACGACAAGAGAGGAAGCAGAAGCTTTTGTGAAAGATGAAGTCCATATGCCACCTATGAATCATGGGTTGATTGCCTATGTTGATGGCAGTTTTCATGCGAAAAACAAGATTTATGGCTATGGTGCTATCTTAATTGATGGAGGAAAGGTTAAAGAGATTCTTTATGGTAAGGGTAACCATCCTGATTATGTTGGTATGCGTAATGTAGCTGGTGAGATTGCCGGTAGTGAGTCAGCTGTGAATTATGCGATTGAACATGGCTATGATGGTGTTGTGATTTATTATGATTATATGGGGATTGAGAAATGGGCGAAGGGAGAATGGCAAGCCAATAAGCCTGGTACCAAGGCTTATGCGGCTTTTATGAAGGATGCTAGCAAGAAGATTAAGATTATCTTTATGAAGGTACAAGCCCATTCTGGTGATCATTTTAATGATATGGCAGATGAATATGCGAAGAAGGCTGTAGGTATTCTATGAGCGAATATATAACTGTCTTTGATATTGAAATCTTAAATAATGATCCTACTTCGATCTGTAGTATTGGCATTGTGGTTTTAAAGGATAAACGTGTTGTCGATACTTATTATTCTCTAGTCAAACCCCATAATCTAGCTTTTGATAAGTATCGCTATGGTGTGCATCATATTAGGCCTAAGAGCTTGCAAAAAGAACGTTCTTTTAAAGAAGTATGGGAAGAAATACACCATTTCTTTGAAGACATGATTGTGGTCAGTCATGATGTCCAGAATGATATGGCACACATTAGAGCCTGCTTAAAACAAGCTCATATTCCCTATCCAACATTACGCATGAGCTGTACAAATGTCATTGCTCATATTCTTAGTCCTGAACTTGAGAAATATAATATTGCGGACTTAAGTGAATTCTACAATGTACCACTCAATGATGCTCATAATGCCTTAAGTGATGCCAAGGCATGTGCCTTCATTCTTGTCAAAATGTTGAATAATAATCACTATGATACATTACTTTCCTTTCATGAACAGATGCATCTTGAACTCGGTGTTATGAAGCCAGGCTACTATAAGAATATCATTTCACCAGATCATGCCTTGCTTGCCTTGCATCCCCTTGTTCATCCTTTAAGCAATATGTCCATTGTCTTTACTGGTAAACTGCATAATGAACGTGCAGAACTTGAAAAGATGACTCATCAAGCTCATGCCTTTGTCGCAAGAGAAGTCAATAGTCACACAAACTATCTTGTAGTAGGCATGAAGGATTATAAAAATGCCCGTTATGGCAATAAAAACAATAAAGTCAAAAAAGCCCTTAGCTTAATGAAGGCCGGACAGGACTTAAAGATTATTAGTGAAAATGAATATATCAAGCTTATTAAAGCTGTATAAAAAAACCTAGCTCTCATAAAGAGGGCTAGGACTTTTTGATTTCACTTGAAGAAATACCAAATATTCCTACTTTTGTTTCAATTTCAATAGTGTCACCTTTTTGATAGTGTTCATAGATGTCTTTTGAAACATTATATGTCTTGACTTTTTCTCCAGGAATGCGGGCATTGAGCTGATAGCCTTTACCCATTGAGGCATCCATATAGCGCTTGTTGGTGATTGTTGCTTGAGAGATAACAACATGATCTGGAGGTAAAGTGCTATTTGACCAGAAAATTACAAAGGCTGTGAAGAAAAGAACATAGTAGATAAAGACACGATGAGCAGGTGAGGCGACAAGTGTTCTTAACATCGTATAGTATATCATAAAGAAGATGAAGAAGACACCTGTAACAACAAGAGCTAATGTAAACTTTGAAATAGAGAAGTTTGTATACATGACAATAAATCCAGCAATAATAGGAAGCAAGAAGACCATCATGAGATTTGTAGAAAGCTTATCGAGAACTTCCAAATCTCCTCTTAATAAGCGATAAATATAAAATATCGCAAAGAAGATTGGTGGGACAAGAGAAAGCACGCCCGCTACAACAAGCATATTAGATACGTTCTTAAAGGCAAATAGAAGATAGAGCCAGTCAATAGCTGCAAAGACTAATGTAATCATACGCATGTTCTTATAACTGAAGAGCTTATTGAGTGCTGAAGTGTTTTCTACTTCTTCTGGTATGATATTATGATTTGCCAGGACTTCCAGCATTTCACTTAAGCTTTCAACTTCGAAGTTCATGATATCAAGCACAATCTTCTTATCCGTTGTGATTTCAAAGTGACGATCAGTCTGTACAAAGCTTTTGATTTCATCATAGCGATAAGTATGATTGCGATAAGACCAATTCTCTTTATCGAAAGTAAGTTCAAATGATCTTGTCTTATACATCAAATAACTGATACAACCGGCTAAAATAACCAAAAGCGCACCCGCTAATTTAAAGCCCCATTCCAAAGGAGCGAGAATTGCGATGATGCCTAGAATGATAAAAATGATGTTGATATATTGGAATATATGTATGAAGTTTTGTAGATATTTTTTATATTGTATAATGCATTTTTCTTCCATTTTCTTCCACCTCATTTCTAAATTCTAACAAAAAAGGCTGTGAAATACTAGCTAAAAGTATGGTATTTATGGGCTTGGGATGAAGATGTTTGCGTGAATAGGTAAGATGTTGTATGATGAGTAAAAGTAAAAGACAAATTGCTTGTCATAATAGGAGGAAAAATTCATGAAATTACTTACAGTAACAATTCCCTCATATAATTCAGAAGATTATATGGAAAATGCTGTAAAGAGCCTGTTAGGTAGTCGTGATGATGTTGAAATCATTATTGTAGATGATGGTTCAACAGATCGCACCGGAGCAATCGGTGATGCCTTAGAAGAAGAATATCCAGATGTCATCAGATGCATTCATCAGGAAAATGGTGGTCATGGTGAAGCTGTGAATACTGGCATCCGTTATGCCACAGGTCAGTATTTTAAAGTTCTTGATTCTGATGACTGGTTTGATCCTGATGCTCTTAAGCAGGTCATTCGTACATTAAAGTCTTTTGAAGCTGATGAACTGGACATGATGATTGTCAATTATATCTATGACAAACCTAGTGAAAACAGTCAGCATGTCATTAAATATACAAACTGTATGCCAGTAGGACGCTTATTCCGCTGGTATGATATGAAGCATTTCTTGCCAAGTCAGAATATCTTGATGCATTCAGTCATCTATCGTACAGAAATGTTGAGAGAAAGTGGCTTAAAACTTCCTGCCCATACATTCTATGTCGATAATCTCTTTGTTTATGAACCATTGCCATATGTCAAAACAATGTATTATCTTGATGTCGATCTCTATCATTACTTTATTGGTAGAGAAGACCAGTCAGTTAATGAAAAGGTCATGATTGGCCGTATTGACCAGCAAATCAAAGTCAACAAGCGTATGATTGATGCTGTTGATGTTACAAAGCTCAAATCACGTAAAATGCGTAAATATATGATTCATTACCTGACAATGATTACAACCGTGACAACTGTACTTCTTGTCAAGAGTGGCAGTAAAGAGAATCTCGCAAAGCGTGATGAATTATGGACTTATCTCAAGACAACTCGTCCTGAACTCTACAAGCAGGTCAGACGTACAGCCCTAGGCACAGCCATGCAGCTTAGAGGCAAGGTCGGCAACAAAATCCTAAGTTCTGGCTATACAATCGCTCAGAAGATTTTCCATTTCAACTAAAAACAACGATGAAAGGTAGATAATTTGCGGTTGAGAAAAGCATATGAATTTGGTAGAATGGCACCTAGGTGATGAAAATGATAAAAAAATTCTATAACTCACATAAATATATCTGGGTTGCCATTATCTACTTTATTGGTTATTTACCATGGTATTTCGGTATCCAGCAAAGAGACATGACAGGATTTCATGATGTATCCGTACATCTTGATCACATTATTCCTTTTGTCCCTTGGTTTGTGGATTTCTATATGTATTGGTTTCTCTTTGTCTTTGGCACATTCCTTTTTGTCTTCTTCTATGATAAGAATGAATGGTATAAGGCTTGTGCGATGATGTTTGGTGGGATGACGATATGTCTGATTATCTTTACCATCTTCCCATCAACCTTTGCCTATCGCCCAGCTGTGATCACAGGAACACCTGTTGAGAAGTTCTTCTTGAATATTGTCTATACAGCTGATAAACCAACAAACGTCTTCCCAAGTATTCATGTCTATAACTCTATTGGCTGTGCCATTGCCTTAATAAAGTCTAAACGCTTTAAAGGCAATACAAAGATCAAGATCTTTGCGATTGCTTCAGCCATCATGATTACTTTATCAACAATGTTTATAAAACAACACTCAGTCCTTGATGCACTTGGTGCAGCTGTGATTGCGATTGTTCTCTATTATGTTGTCTATGTACGTTTTGATGCTTATCTAGAAGCGAAGAAAGAAAAGAAAACAGTACTTGAAAGTATTAAGAATTCTTAGTAAAATGGCAGTTGGTTCACAACTGCCATTGTTTTTTGGTTAATTCTATTTAGTTCGGTAGCTCAGTTGGATAGAGCGTCTGCCTCCTAAGCGGAAGGTCGTGGGTTCGACTCCCATCCGAACTGCCATCTTTATTTTAAAGCGGATTAACCGCTTTTTCGTATTATAGAACTAGAAGTTATTCAAGTAATAATTCTAGTTTTTTATTTTATCTAGAAGTGATATCATATCACTGAAGAGAAGTTAATCATTATAACTTGAGACATCCAGAAGGTAAGCTCGTAAACAACGATTGATAGCTATGACTATTAATGTATCGTTCTTCTCTTCACTAAATAAACGTACTGACTAGAGGTTGCTTATATTTAACTTCTAGTCTTTTATTTTGTAGGCATACATTATAATAGACTTAAGAAAGCAGAGAGAACCGCCCTTGGAAACACAGTTGTGATTTCGTAAATAAAAATTCTCTGCCTCCTTTTATGACATGAGTCAGTTTATATCCA
>ODAI010834797.1_pt1 | contig 18898 bp, 35 predicted proteins | sample 1539321 | NCBI WGS metagenome assembly ODAI01 (sample SAMN02144231, study PRJEB22623) | gut metagenome | biome: sheep rumen | host: Ovis aries | place: New Zealand
AGGATATGGTGCACGGCGGTTAATTGAGGTCTCCGTTGACAATCCTCACTTCAACCTCCTCTGTTATTCTTGTTTGACTGTAGTCGCCGATCTTTTTGACTCTCAGGAGTGAGCCGTCATCAATGTTCTTTTTGGCAATTTCAGCTGCAACTCCCATAGAGACGATTCCGGGAACATTCTCTGTTCCTGCACGGAGTCCGCTTTCCTGACCACCGCCAAAAATCAACGGCTTAACATCAATACCCTTCTTCACATACAGGAATCCAGTTCCTTTAAGCGAATGGAATTTGTGTCCGCTTGCACTGAGCATATCGATGCCATATTTTTCTACATCTATTTCGAGATGCCCGACAGCCTGAACTGCATCTGTATGGAAAATCAATCCATGCTTGTGCGCTATCTCGGCGATTTTGGTGATTGGCTGTAACGTCCCAATCTCATTATTCGCTGACATGACAGAAATCATTTTTGTGTATGGTGTAATATCTCTCTCAATATCTTTGAGATTAATAACACCGCCCTTGAAGACATCTACATATGTGACATACACTCCACGATTTTCGAGTTCTTTACAAGCGTTAAGAATCGAGTGATGCTCAATTGTAGAAGTGATGAGATGATCGCCCGGCTTGAGTACGCCAAATAATGCAAGGTTATTGGATTCAGTTCCGCCTGATGTAAAGTAAATCTCACTCTCTTTGGCGTTGATTAAGTCAGCACATTTCCTTCTGGCTTTACGAATCTCTGCACTTACTCTTGCTCCAAATGGATGCCCAGAAGACGGATTGCCGTAGAAATCTCTAGAAACCACAAACGCCTCGGCAACCGCCTCTTTGTACGGATATGTGCTTGCTGCATGGTCAAGATATAGTGTTTGGCTCATTATTGCATTCCTCTTTCTCATCTGCTTCGTGGAACCATTTAATTAATCCATTTGCTTTGCCGTCTTTCCTGACGCATTTGTCAAATCCTGCACACTCAATGCACGGTGTTTTGTCGCACATTCTCTCAGCTAAAACCCTGACTACCCTCTCGATATTTACCATTATTTACATCTTCTCCCCATTGATTGCATCTTTCTTTCCTTGCTCATACGCTTTGTCCAACAGTTCCGCATAGAAGTCAAAAGCGTATGAATATGCGTAATAATCAATCTCACCGCACGAATTGAGTCCATTTAGATAATCAGCAGATTCAGCTTTAATCTTCTCAATCTCTGGCGCAGTTTCAGCTATTCCCCAACTCATCGTTATACCTTCCCTCTCTGTATCTCGTCACTAATCTACCAAGATAAGTGGCTTCCGCTCCGCAAGTGTCCCTAATCCTATCCATTATATAGGACACAGGAATTGCCTCAACAGTAACTGTGTCATTTTCAATATGCTTCAGAAAACGCTCCATCTCATAACATACGCCATGACCGTTTTCCGCTTCACAAAACGGTTCTTCGCAACCTTGGGAATGACATAATATTTTCTTTGCTTCTTCAATATCAATCGCTTTCACTTTTGTTTTTACCTTTCAGAGTCTTCATAATCTCTACCAATCTGCGCCTCTCATCACATTTTGCATCGTATAAATCATTAACTATTGAACGCAATTCAAATAGCCCTATATCATCTGCAAGTTCAGAAACACGCTTATATTTGCTGACTTCCGTTTTGTATTTGCCAACAATATCCGACACAGATAAAGAGTTGAACAATTCTTCTAATGAATTAACACCATATATTTTCTCTAATGAATATTTATCGGCAACCTTTAAAAATTCAAGCGCACCCTTGTATATCCCAACAGACTCTTCATACGGAATCGGATGCATGTCAACGCCATTGAATGAAAGATTGCCAGTCTTTTCGTCTTCTTCAATATAATCTGGCAGGCACACAATATACTTTTTAATCGCCATTCAAATCAACCCCAATCTATCTTCTGACCACAATAATTGCACCAATTATCTCTTCTTCGACTACTACTACCACCACCGCTTGGGATCCTGTGGTTACAAGCAGGACATCTCATATGTGCATAATGATTACCAACAGCTTTCTTCGGAATCTGTTTGTCAAGAGATATGATGGCAAGGATAACCGCTGGATGACTTTTGTCACAGTTTTCTTTTAGCCACTTAATTGCTTCTTCATGTATGTTAGTGTCTGGATTTAGCCAATAATTTTGTTCAGCCATTTTTGCTCCAATCTATCGCCTGTCCACATTTACAATGATGAATATTACTTCTATTCGCAAACTCTGGCGCAAGGAATTTACCGCAAGTAGGGCAACACCAATCATGATATTCGTAACCCATTCCGAATCTTGGTTCTTTGCTCTGTACTGGCTTCTGCGGAATCTGCTTTCTAAGTGCGTCTACGGCAAGTTCAATAGACTCATCATGTAATTCTCGTTTACCTATCGGGTCGAGAAGATAATCAATTGCTACACTCGGACTTATCATTTTCATTCCCCTTATTGACTAATTCCAATATATCTCGCATCTTAGAAGCAACTTCGATCATTTCTTCATCGCCCAAATCAGAGAATCTTATATTTGAAATCTCTCTTGAATCACGAAGAATCATCTGAAACGCTTTTCCAACACTTGTCTCTCTCGGCATTTCTGAATCATATCTATATAATTTTGTGTGATGCCCATCACAATTCTTCTTCAGTTCAATCACACGCCCATTTTCAAGAGTGATTTTTGTTTTCTCTGGCGTTAACTTCTTTATCTTTTCTGTTCCCCATATAGGATAACGGAACCGTGTCTGCCACCCATATGTAACATAGTACGGCACGGCGACTTCCATGCCGACTTCTAATTCCTCTCTTTTGTATTCGTAATGATCCATCTCACTTCCTCACGTTTTGATTTTGGCAAACACTCAGGGCAAACCATTCACCGTTGTCAATCATTTTCTCAAACTCGCTTGCCTTTACAACCACCGCCGTATTGGGTTTCATGAATTTGCAAACCATCAATATCTCGGAAAGTTCTGTCTTCTCTATATCTTTCGCCATATCGGGAGACGCAATAACATATACTTTTTCGTCTTCTTTCATGATTAGTCTTCTCCTTTATATGCTTCGGGAACTAACTTCCACGCTTTTACATCTTCGAGTATTGTGTATTCTTCTGCTGTTACGAAACAAATTCTGTCGCCCAAATTAACATAGTAAGCATGTCCTATTTCACCGAAACTATCAGTGATAAATACTTCGCTGTCAATGTCTGGTTTTCTCTTGCTGCACGGAACCCATTTATCTCGCTCCTGTCTTTTCAGTGCGGAGATAGCCATATTGAACATTCTTTTTGTTTCCGATTCAGGCATTGCTTTGGCGAGATATTCGAACCACTCTATTGCCTCTTGTTCTGTCATTATTCATCAACCTCATATCTTTTAGGAACTGGCTTCCACGCAAGAACATCATAACCGTACTTCTTTGCATGTTCCCATTCGCCTTCCCAATAAAAATCCTTTTCTACCTCGCCGCCGACAGCACTCCACATATAGTAACCGCCAGCTGGTGGATTTCCTTCTTTGGCTACAGAATGCCACCTATTCTCTTCTTTATCTTCGAGAGCAGAGATTCCCATCCACAATGCTTCGTGCATAGATTCTTTTGAGATAAAGGCATCTGCTGTTTCTGCGATTACAGCTTCAATGATTGTAATTGCTTTACCTGATTCCATTTTTATCACCTATAAACCTTTCCGGGAGCGGTCTCCATGCAACTATCTTTGTGTATTGCGGATTGCCATTCCAATGCCAATCTGTCTTATACTGTGAAAAGAGTCCTGAATCAGTCCAAACGCAATCATGCATCCCAACATAATTGCCGTTAGAGTCGCAAAGCTGAACCAAATAATGAGAATACTTCTTTGGCGGATCCTCGCTGACAGGATGCCAAATATCTTCAACGGTGTTTTCTTTTTCTGGCTCATAATATGGTTCAGGAATAATAATGGGACGCCAGGCGATTATATCATGCCTATTACACATCCAATATTTATCCATGCCATACCAATCGCTATCTTGAAAATTTTTGAGTTTGCCAAAATCAACCTTATGGTCTTTATCACATACCCACACATATTCATCTGGCTTTGGCATTCCCTCAGAGGTTGGAGTCCATCTATCTTCTGGATAATGCTTACATATCACATCTAAAGCCTCACGCAACGACTCAAGATTATCAATAATATAATTCCATAAGTTTGAAAGTTCTCTTCTATTTACACAGTTGCGAATACCTTCTGCAATGCGGTTGGCATCGAAAATAGCTTCTTTGAGTTCCATAATCGTCTCCAATCTTTACAATTCTATGAATCACTTTGTTCTCTTTTGGCGTTATAAGTGCTTATAAGCGGTTCCCATGAAGCGACCTCGACCCAGTTATAGAAACCGTTTACAACAGTTTCCACTTCCTTCTGCTTTTTCATCGCAGAAATAGCCATATCGAGCGCTTCAACATGTTCACTATACACTTCGTTAAGCGGAGTATCGGCTTTCCACGTTCCTGTAACATCTGTCCCGACAAATCTTCCCTCGTCAACATTCTCGTCAATGAGTTGTTGATAAGCATTCCGCATGAACTCTAATTTATGAAGTGCTTCTTCTTTAGTCATACGTCTTTCCCTTTTCTTAAAGTTCATCAAACTCTTTCTTGTATACAGCAATTAAATTGTCAAGCTGTTCTGTTTCTTTTCTAAGGAAATCGGCAAAGTCAGAAATATCAACACTACCTTCTGGTGTATAACACCACGCTTCGTTTATTTTGATTGCAACCCCTTTGAATTGAGTTGGTTCAAATGTTTCAATTCTCGTTGCAAGGTTTTCTAAACAATATTTATCTTCCTTGGCTTTATTTATGAGCGAGTCTAATTCTCTTGCTCTTTTAAATCCTTCTAATGTCATTCATCTTCCTCTTGTTCATAACAATCACATTCTTGATAAAAATTCCAACTACCCTTCTTGCATGAAACAAGATGATTTCCGCCCATGTCTAATGCCCATACTTTGAGGTTCTGGCAAGTCTTGCACTTATCTGGAAGGTCGTTGTATCTCATGTTTCTTCCTCCGCTTCATCCTCTTCGCACTCACCTATACATCCGTAGATGTACCAATGTCCATCAACGCAATCCCACTCTGCGTTGGGGCAGTCTTCACATTTCATGATTCTTCCTCTTCTTTTCGTGGCATAAACTCAGGGCAATATCCTGTCTTATCAGTATCCCACGCCTTATACGGGATCTTTTTGGGTTTCCCCTGCCCTGTGCAAAATGCACTTGTCCGTATCCACTCACCGTATCGACATTTTCTACAATTCGCTTTGCTTGCATACGGAGTTTCATTATCTTTTCGCTTGAGCCATGTTTTGTAACTCATGTTTCTTCCTCTGTCTCAACCAAATCGGCATACTCTCGAATAATCTCGACCTTGGAAAAATCGCCATGTTCAAATTCGTTCTTGATTGTGTCGGTTAATCCATCAAAGTTCTTTTTGATTTCTTCAAAAGATGCCATGTCTTCGGTTCGTTCCACATCTATATCGAGGATGATTTTCGCTACATATCTGCCATTGATTCTACTCATGCTTCTTCCTCCGTGTAGGGTTCAAGCGGTTTCCACTCAATCGGCTCAAAGTCTGAAATGTCTGCATCCTCAAACAGTCCGCACCAGATTCCATTCACGACATATCCTTCAAAAATGTAATAGTCTTTTTCGCAACCTTTGCGCTTGTCATGCCACCGAACAAGAACATTCTGAAAATCATATTCCGGTTTCTCGTTGCACGGTCTCCATCTGTCCTGCTCCAGTTTTTTCAGTGCGAAGATAGCCATGTCTAAGGCTTCATCAGAAAAATCAGATTCACAGCCCGTCCATCTTCTGGCATATTCTATATTCCATATCGCTTCACTTGGTTTCATTCTTTTTGCCCCTTCTGTGTCTGTTGGAATATGGACAAGTAGCGAAATGTGAAATATAGCCAAACAAATCGGAATCTTCCCACGCCTGACCCGGTGTCACATCTCCTTCAGGTGTCACCAATATAAGCATATTTTCAATACCATGAACAAGTTTCCTATAGTGAATAGGCTCTGGATTGCATGGAGCGGATTTGCCAGACCGCATTTTGACCCAGATGATTTCTGCTCCGCATGATTTACATTTCGCCATGATAATCTCCTGTTATCAAAATCTATTTTGTATTTCTCTTTCAGCCTGATCCTCATAAAGAAAAACTCTGTTCCTAAATTGCTCCGATGACTGTATCTCTAAATCAACACCAGACAGAGTATTATTTGCTTCCAAGTTGTAAGAGAATTGGTATCTGTTGCCTTTTCTTGTACGAGTTTTTTTCAACAGCTTCATCTTTTTTACGGTCGGCATATATACATTGCCACCCTCGTAGACGATGACGTAGTAGATGCCACCTTGGACAACGAGTTCGTCAATATTTTTTTGGATGATTTCTTTGGCGAACTCGATGCCCTCGATGTATCCCTCGCCGAAGCGAGTCAATTCGTAGCCATTCTGTACTCGTTTAATTTCTTTATCAAGCTGTTCAATGGCTCTTCTCATCTTCCTTCTCAGTACCCTCAAACAATTTACGAAGTGCGTATACCGTGTTTACAATGCCAGCCATAACCATGATGCTTTCAGATTTATCTTTGGCATCTCCACCATAAGTCACATCAACCTCTTCTTTTAGCAGTTCATATCCAGCTTTCATCACATCATAATAACTAACCATTATGTTCTCTCTTTCTCTTTTTGTACAGTGCGTTTAACTGCTTCTCATACATCTTACGCTCCATTGGAGTTTTGGCGTGTTTAATCAGCTTCTTTAAATGTTTCTCTGACTGCTCAACCGGGGAGATTTCAAGTTCGCTTAGTTTTGGCGAATCCGAAGTAAAGCCAAAAAACAAATTCCCACCGCCGTTAAGCAACAGTTCTTTTTGGTGTTCCCTCATTTCAAGTTCACGGATTTTTTCAGCCATTTCACTTATAACAGTTGCAAGTTCAATATCATAAATTCTGCTGACCGATGCGGTGGTTGCTTTCATATTAGCACTAAGCACGTTGGCGTCTTTGTATAGATTTGCATTATTCAGTCTTTCAATACACGACCTGATTGCGTCACCTTGGATTTTCCCCAATTTGATTTCGTCTTGCAGTTCACTCGCTTGTGCTTCCAATTCCGCCAACTCGTTCCCCATCTGCATTGTCATCCCTTGTGAGTCCATATGGAAGAAATACTCCTTGCATAAATGCTTCGCCAGCGTTCACAGTGCCAACTTTATCTGTAGCCCCGGTATTGACGATCTTGGCGAAGATGTGTCCTTCGTTGCCACTGTTGTTGTAGTAGTCGCTGTCGATGTCGCCAAGAGTGTTGGCAAGCATGAAGCTATACTTGACACCGAAGCTGCTTCGAGGAATAAGCGCCAACCACCATCCGTCATTGATATTTACCTTGATTCCTGTTGGAATCATGATGCTTTCATCAGGAGCGAGTGAGAAGTAGAACGGCGAGAAGAAGTCGTAGCCTGAACTTCCTTTCGTTGCCCGGACAGGAAGTTTGATATCATCATAAATCTCACGGATCCTGTCTTCTTCCATCTCGACACCGCCTTTTGCGAAGTCTTTCCTGAACTGTTTGTATGATACTTTTTCAAATTGTGCGATACGCAACATTAACTAATCCTCTCTGCATATTGATTGTCCGATATTAAGTTTACGCCAAGAATGTCGTCATAATGCGGATTGTTGTCCGGGACATATCTGCCAAACTTAACTATGATATTCTTGAACCGTATTAATGGCTCAAGGTATTTCTTTTCTATTAACTCATCTTTTGTGTAGCCAGTGTAAATAACTACATCATCATCAATCCCCATATTGCGGAGCGTAGATATGAAAGATATCAACTCATCAAAGCTGTCCATAGGTTCGAGACCTTGACAGACGACACTACGAGTAATAAGATTGCTCTTATATCTTTGAATCAACTTATCTACATCGACATCTATATTTGGCTGTTTGTGGAGTGAACTGTTTTGACAAACAGTCACTCCAAATTCTTTATCGCATTTCATTGAGCAATATGGAAATTCAATGACCATTGATGGAAATTTATAATTAACAAAATCCTCGTCAATAATATCCTTTATTATCATTGCATAATTCCATCTTTTGACAAGACATTCATCCAACGTCTTTTGTCAAATTCCATTTTTCTGATTTTCTGGTAGCTACTAACCGGGACGTAGAAACCGACCACACGGGCATATGTATCAGCAATCGGCTTTCCGCACTGTGGGCAATTCTTTTCACTGATAAATGCGTGCCTGTTTTCGCATACACTGATCTTGGTCGTAAATGCAAAATATATGACACCCATCGCAGCCACATAATTTAACATGTCCCACGCTTCATCATCATTTGCAAAACGATTTTCAATGTTGATATGGGCAATGCACCCACCGCCACATTTTTCATCAAATAGAGAACCGAGCCTACATTTTTCCTGAATTGTACATTTCTCCATAAGAGGAATCCACTGATTGGAATAAATGAAGTATTTATTTTCTTCGAACAAAAGATTATCTGCTTGACAAATAACACCTGCACAATTTTCTGCTGGAATCATTTCGATATTAAATGTGAAATCACATTCGAAGTTGTCTTTAACCTCATTCATTGCATCAAGGATTTGAGTAGCAAACTCAACAGCGTCATCTGAATAACTCTTGCAACCAAACTCGTCCGTATTAATCAAGCCAAACAAATCCATAACTTCGTACATTCCTATACCGCCGATTGTACAGAATTGTTTATCAAGTTCTACAGCACCGTTCTGATAGTTTGGAAGAAGTCCTTTTTCGATATTCCTTTTAAGGATATATCTCATTGAATAAAGAGCCTTACAATCAAGAAGTGTTCTTTGGCGTAAAATCTTTAAATACTTCTTTTTATCAAATCCACTTTCATATGCGATTCTCACAAGGTTGATTGTGCTAACACGACAAGAACCAACGGAAAGCGCAGTGCCACCAATCGAATTGATAAACGCATCAAGTTTAGAGGTGTCTGAAAGTAATCTACAGTTATGTGTAACAATGCCATTTGCAAGTGTGAACAAGGGTTCATGGTCGCCAATGACCTCAACACAGAATGAACAACATCTATTCGTTTCTATTGTTTCAATCGACTTAATTTTGATCCAGAAGTAATCTTCATCTTTAATATATACATCCTTCTGTCTCATCCTTGTTGTATCCTCGCTGTACAGCCTAACTGTATAACAAGGGTTCGTCCCAAGCCTACCATCTCTTGTATCTACAGATACAGTCGTCACTCTTCCAAGTGTTGCACACATGGTTATAATGTCATTTTTAAGAGTCTCGGAAGAAGTATATATTCTCCCTGAGTTTCCGCCGTCTGTGGCATACAACCCATCAATAATACCGCCTCTAAAATCAATTGATTGTTCAAACGCTTTTCCAGAAATACCTTTCGTAAGAGCATTGTTGCCAACAACAAATTGTTCAATTAAGCCACGAAGATACTTTGAATTAACCCTAACATTTGTGCAGGATGGCTTGCCTGAAATATCAGATGTTAATACATCATCATTAATATTCGCTCCAAATTTCTTCGGACAAATGTCATGCAAATATTTGATGAGTTCAAACTTTGCATCGCCAAGTGAAAAAACAACTTCTGAATTTACATTATAGCTACCATCGCCAAGGAACATGCCAACGATAAATCCATCGTCATATCCAAGATTATCTCTGCCGGGATATACATTCCTACTAAATGGAATATAATCATTAACCGTAAGATCCTTAGTCCTCACATACTCTTTGCCATATACTTTATTTAAATGGTCTGCTGTAGTTTTAATCTCAGCACCATTTTGTAAAGTAATCTTATATTTAACAGGGATATCAAATTTATTAATTCTTGCATTGACTGGCTTGCCATTTGAAAGAACTTTAATATGTCTCTCATCACCGTTTCTATGTGTGTTGTGATAAAGCGTTTTAATATCAGATGTACGCCAAGAATTATATCTATCTGAATAATAGATAATATCTGTGTCGCCAGAAACTGGACAATTTGATAATACACCAACATTATCACTACAGAAGAAGTTAGAGTCAGACCATTCTACATTATGGTTTGAACACCATCTGGCGAAATCTTTATCAACAAAAATATCCCAATTACGAGTTCTTATCATTTCTTCGATTTCGCCATCTTTGAAATCATTTCTTTTAAGAAGCGAATATGTAAGAACAGGATATGTAAACATGGACTGCTCACGCCTGATTTCAGCAACAACTTCCATAAATACCTTTTGGCAATTTATGATTTCTTCTACGTTGTCGATTGCAAGTGTACCATCAGGGAATTCAACACCGCCAAAAATACCTTCAACATACGGTCTGTCAAATATAGAGACATTCGTGAAACTACTCTGGTCTATTCTGAGGAATGGCTGATTAAGTCTGTAGATAAATTTCTGGAAATTCTGTCTGAGATAATAATCAGGATCCTTCATATAATATCCAGTTTCAACATCATTCTTCCAAAAGTACCATGCCCAAATAATTACATTTGGGAGACCCACAGCACCAGATTGCCTGTTACTTAAAAAGCTGACAAACTCAATAACATCGTCAAAATAAGTCGTAAGATGCTTTGGCGCTTGGTTGTTGTAGCTATTCAAGAAGAAAAGACCTTCTGTTGCAAGCCTTGTCAAATCGTTTGCCCAACAATAAGGAAAATATGACGCCGTTGTACTATCGTTAAGATAGAACCCACGACTGAATTCCTGCTCAAGCCACTGTTTCGCTGTGCGAAGCCCCCACTGTTTTTTGATTGTGAGAAAAATTTTGTGTAATACAAACAGCTTATCTTCGCTCTTTCCCTTCTCAGTCATAAAGCTACGGATATCTTTATTATTCGCATTTGCATTGGGATCAATACTTGAATCTGCGAGAGTCTGTTTATCAACAAAATTATCAATAAACTCTGAAAAGTCTAATTGGCTCGGATGAATACCATTGAGATATTCAAAGTCTTCTCCATATTTCTTTTTTAAGTCCTCAAGGCATCTCTCAAAATCTCTTGTAAGTTTTAATTCAATGTTCATATTAACCTTTAAGCCACTTCACGGCTTCTGAAAATTCATATATCTTATCATCAACTTCCAACATAGGGGCAGATTGAAAACCTTTCTGCGCCATAACATCAACGTCTGTAACAATTGAATAATTTATTCCAGAACTTTCCAGTTTCTTTTCAAGCACCTTGCATTTCGGACAGTTTGTGCTATACAGAATTACATCCATACATCATAATCCCCCTTTCTTAAATTAAGTTAATAGATACTCAACTATATATTCAGCAGCTTTGGCGTAATCATCTTCAATGCGGATACAGGATTCCCTAATCCACGGATGAAGATTCTCAGGTTTCCCTAACCCAACAACGAAGATATGCTTGTCGCCAAATCTGTTGATACCTTGTACTGCTCCAAGTTCCATGTGCGATCCTATCGTGTCCTCAATCCCATCAAGATTAACAATCACGATATCGCAGTCATGTACTTGTGCCATCTCCCATTCAAGAATCTCTCTTTCTGTTTTCTGATAGTTTTCATCATAGTTATAATAAAGTGGCGGATGGACAAACCTCACGCTTTGACCGCAATCAAGAGCCGACTTAATCTCTGACTCAATGCGTGTCCGCCACATCATCTGTTCTAAGAAGGAGATTCCGCTCATTTTGCCACACGTATAAATCTTCTTCATCATTCCTCTTGTTGTTTTTTGGCAATCATCATAGCCGTTAATTCTTCAATAAGTTCGCCCGGCGTCTTCTTATATCCCGGATTCTCAAGAACATAATCAACTTCATCCTTAATGCCATCGAATTGACCGACATCACTAAGGCTTCTTCTATACGCTTCTTCAATGTTGTCCTGCCTGTTCAGACATTTAATCAGCCTGTCACGCCTTGGAACATCAAGATAAATCGTTGTACACTCTATGCCATTTCTCTTGACAGCCCTCAGTCCTCTCGGCGTCAGCACGGCGACAGTGTTGTTAACATAATCTTTCTTTGCACTGCCATACTTCCAACCGTTGTACTCCGCAGTCTCAGCAAAGAAGCCGTCAGCATTGAGTCTTTCGAATAGTTTGTCTGTGATGAAGTGGTAGTCAACACCGTCCTGTTCATTTTGGCGAGGCTCTCTTGTCGTGTATGTAACAATTCGTTTGAAACCAAGCCATTCCTCATATTCTTTGGCAAGTGTCGTTTTGCCACTTGCACTTTCGCCAACAATTACAATCATTTAGTCTCCAATGGAAGACCAAGAATACCCTCATCAACCATCATGTTCAGCCAGTTGATGGCGTTTACTTGCACATACAAGTCAAATCTGTTATCGATTTCGTCTTCGGAATAGAACTCCGTAATATTGTAGCCACACATGCCACCGTAGCATGAGAAGCTGTATTTAATTTTGTTATCCTCTTCATTGAAGCCAATCCAAAACTCATCTTCGTCATCATACTTCTCACCGCTATCAGGCATTTGGCAACCCTCAAGATGACACCACCAAGTACCTCTCAGTATGGCGTCATTATGCCATGTGAATTTCTTCAGTCTGTCCCAATCAAGGATCCTGATTTTCGTGATGGTTTTTGGCGTCAGATTATATTGATTTGGGTATTTCTTGGTCAAGCCGTAATAATCTTTACAATTCATTTCTTATCAACACTTTCTGCAACACTTGCTCGAACTCCAATCAATTCAATCAGCTGTGCCTTGGTAGGTCTGAGTCCGCATGACATGTTCCCTTCTGGACACCACAGCAGATGTTCACAGTGCGGAACAAGTTCCTTTGCAAACTCAGGATTGATTTTCTCAACCGCTCTCTTCATGACAAGAGCCTGTTTCCTGATTTCAGGCTGCGCTCTCGTACACAACCTCTTGTGCATGAAATGGATGAGTGCTTCAGGAGTAAATCCGATAGTCAGTGTATTGTTTGTTGCTCTCGGAAGAACGAAGTTCGCACACTCAACAGCACGCCGTTTGTCAACCCCGGCATTCTCAAGGCGCTCTTGAAGTTGTTCTCTTTGTGAGTTGATGTCTGCCATCAGAGTGTCATATACAAGTTTCGCTTGCTTATTAGACTCTATCTCTTTTGGCGTTGTATATGTAAATCCGTCCTTGTCGATGTAGCGGAAACTGCCCATGTTCTTTACGATTTGGTCAGGACTTACATCCGTTACGAGTTCCGAGTAGTCCGCAAATGAGTAATTGTCCATCTCTTCATACGGAACGCTGGTACCGATTTCGTGTCTCATGAACTGTTCTGCCGTTCCACGGTCAATATCTGTCAGCCTGAATTTGATATACTCACAACGACTTCCAGACATGTGTCCGTTCTGCTCACATGATTCGCCAACACGGTCTGCATACCTCTCAGGAGTGTTGTAGCACGTACAGGCAAAGACGCCGTGATTGTAGCTAAGAGATTCAAGCACTTCTGGATTTAGAATCTTTGCTTCCACATATCCCCCTTTTAGTAATTACTTGCATTGTTTATAGTGTCTAATATAGATGGGTAAATATCTCACCCATCTATATTATTATACAGCATGTATTATATTTTGTCCACTACTTTTTGCATTATTTTATAAATTGTCCATCTTTTTGTATTTGGTGATCCATAACTCTTTTGTGTTTGGGATTTCTTCCCAATCGCCTTGTTCGTTCTTTTTCACCTTTGGCTTAAAGCGGTTTGCTAACACCATAATTACATCGCCCTTTGCGAGTTTCGCCTGATTAAATGTCCGCTTATCAATCTTACATTCATAACTCGTACCGTTTTTGAGCGAGTAAAGTGTAAGTCTTGGTGAGTATTTCGCATCGAGAGATGTTACACAGGCAAGCCCGGAATACTGACTCCCTACGATATCTACATAGCCCAAGTGTTCAATCTGTGCAGCTATTTTCTCTTTGAGGGTTCTATGCTTATATTTGAGTTTTTGGCTTGCTATTCTGAGCATAGCCATCGTGTCAATACCAGTGAACATCTTGGCAGTTTCTTTTGCGGAGAATGTTCTTGCTTCCTCATCAGAAACGTGAAGAGCGCCCAATTCCGCTTTACTTATCTGTGAACGGTTTCTGTATTTATCGAAAAGTTCAAGTTGCTGACCCAGAAGATTGGCATCTCCGAACTCAATGAAGAAGTCAAGGTCTATCAGAATCTTCATCTGTCTTATATTTATACCAACTTGAGGAAGAAAATCAGCAAGGCAATCGATAAATGAATTGTATTCTTTGGCTTTAAGGCTGACAGCTACATCGGCAACTAAGTCATTCATATATTTAATAGAAGAAACACCCTTATATATTTCATTTGTATCTCTATCAAAAGTGTATTTTGCACCAGAAAACCTGAACTTGATAGGTCTTAATTTGATGCCAAAATACTTCAATTCATTGGTCAGTTTCAGAGTCCTCTTCTCGTCCCCGGCATAATAATTCAATACAGTTGTGTAGTATTCTAACGGATAATGAGATTTCAGATACGCACCATAAAGGCTATCATATGCGTATGATAGAGAGTGACTGCTATTAAATGAATAGCGAGAAGCCTGTTCGACAACCGTCCATGTCTCTATAAATCCATCTTTAGTACCAACTCTATTTATCCACCCTTCGAGAAGCCTCTCTTTAAGTTCTTTAAGTTCTTGCTCCTTAAATTTCTTTTTGGCAATTTTTTTGATAATGTCATAAGATCCTGTTTCTGGAATACCAAGCCAAATCAAATACTTCATGATTAACTCTTGGTAAATCATCCTATGTTTGCCCTCGACAAGTATATCATCAAGTTCTTTAACGCCTGTTGTATATGGTTTTCTATGGATGAAATCCTGTAATAAACTTGCGCAGCCGGGGCGGATGATAGCAACGAATGCGGACATTTCAGAAACGCTTCTCGGTTTATATTCCTTAACAAGTTCAGTTGCAAAATCGCTATCAGCCTGATTAATCGTACATGTAAGACCTTTGTCATACATTTCGAAAGTTTTCTCATCGAGTATTTTATCTAACTCTCTAATCGTAGGAATTGGAATCCCAACTGCTTCACACGTATCTTTAATAATAGCCCATACTGTGACTGTTAAATACCTTAATACCCTCGGTTTCCCGATATTTATTAAGGGAGTAGACTATCCAATGTGCTATTAAGCACCGCCCATTATAGTCGTTGAAGGTCTTTTAAGCAATTTGTAAAAATGTGTTATATTTCCTATCTATATAAACTGTGGCGTCTTTATATAGAAGATTAAAAATTCTTATAATATCTTGTTTACATGAAGTTACACAAGTATATGTAATATCAGATTCCTTTACTGTTTTTGTATGTAAATTAAAGTATGATTTAATAAAGTTAACTACATTCAATAAACCTGTGTATCCAAGATGATACTGTGGTTTCTTAACATAGCTATATTTGTATATTCTAATACTGCCATCACCATCAAACATGCCTCTTACGAAATGATGCATAAGATTCTCTGGAATGAATTGAAGTACGTTTTCAATATCTAATTCATAGCTTTTCCTATTACTAAATCCAATCTCATGCAAACGATTGCACATTCTTTTTGATGTAATGTTTAAATAATAATTGCCATACTTGTCCGTCTTTATTTCTTTATCGGTTTTGATTGCGCCTTTATACTTCTGGATAATGTCATAATCTTTCATTGTCAACATAATGCAATCTCTTTTCGATATATGACCATCAGCTAATAATAATCCGACAAAATATGCTTTATCTTCTGTATCTATTTTGTCGAAAAAAGATGTATCAACTTTATACAGAGCATTATGTCTTTCTTTTTTAAGATCAAAACCCCACTCTTTTAAATGTAACCCAACTGTGGCTGCCCAACACCCATAGATTTTAGCAATCTCACCAGTTCTCATACCTTTATTAACATACATATCTATTACTTTATCTTTTTCTTTTTCCCAAAATTCTTTGCCCCCATTACTTTTGTGCAAACAATCTTCAACCCCTTTGCCACAGAGGATTTATTGCTTAAAATTTCCCTGCTGATTGCCCATTGTAATAACACTTAGGATTTTCACCGTATGCCATCCCTCAACTTGTTTCTACTTTCGTTCCATGTAGGCATGAGGGCTTTAGGGTTTCCCAGCAATTTAGAGCGTTATCACCGCCATATCGCTATGACGGGCGACTATCTTTGTTAATCGTTTTTCAAATATTTATATTTGTCACAGTTATATCCATCAAGTAAACAGCATGGCTTATCAGTAGTGTGTACAAGACCAAGTTCTTTCCTGACTGGCTTATCATACAGCAACATTGAGCATGGCGACTCGGATACACTTTCTATTACGCCGACAAACCGCTTGCTCTCTTCGATTATCTTCTTCCACTTCGGATCATCTCTGTAGTCATCTAATTCTTTGGCAATATCGTCATACTCGGATATGTGCTTTCCTATACCTTTGCAATAAACCCTGAAAGCAGAAGACGCTTGCAATGGTTTCCACGCTATCATCCATGCACAGTTTTCAGCACCAAGTAAATCTTCGGTCGCTTTTATAAATGGAGTCCTATCTGCTGTATTCAGATCGATGTCGGGTAACGACCGCGCTCCTAAGATTCTCTCAACTGACATAAACCGTGTTGGGAATAATGTAATAGGTGCATCAATTCTATCTATATCAGTAAGTCCCAACATTTTGGTTGTATAAAAACTCGGAGCAGAACCCCTACCAGTATTAGTTAATTTACCACCGTATTTTTCCTGACCATTCTTGACTACGTTGTAATCTATCAGGAAATAGTTCTCCATGCCCGTTTTTTGGATAATATCAAACTCGTATTTTATAGCCGATAAATACTCTTCCCAACGCTCTTTAGGTATATTTTCACGTTCTTTCAACCATTGTTCATTGATAATTTTCTTTAAATCTCCTGTAGGATCATTTGATACTGACGGAAGTTTAATATCATCATTGATAATTGTTATTTCAGAACAATCGTCAAACACAAGTGTTTCGTAAAGAAGCTGTTCGGCTTGGTTACTGTTGAAAATTCCTTGTCTCTTGTATCTTTTAAGGACGGTTTCAGAATCAGGATAATCAAGTATCATACCCGTTTCTTCTGGATAATTTCTGCCTTTGCCTTTTAAGAAAATATCTCTGTACTTAGCGTCTTCTGGCAATATATAATGGCTATCATTTGCATGAATCAAGTGAATCCCCGATGCTTTGCTAAAGTCGAGCATTTCTGCGTTCAATCTTTTCTGTACATCCATATTATGAGGTTGTACTTCCAAGAAAAAATTTCTTCCAAAATGCTCTTTTAATTGAAGCAGAAGATTTCTGTCTTCCCAGATTCCAGCAACACATGCAGATGTTACGATAAAGTCATGCGGATTCAGCGAGAATAACAGTTCATCATCAATTCTCGGTCTATAATAGAAGCCAGATGTATGAGCCTCGGACATAATGTCATTCAGCTGCATTACGCCAGAATTGTTCCTCGCTATGATTATCAAATGCTTATTAGTCTTATCTTTTTCTTTACGGTCACGAACATAATATGCTTCTGTGCCATAAATCATTTTAAGACCGTATCGTTTTGAGCAATCAAGCCAAGTAAAAATATCACCCTGAACACCATGATTCGTTGTAAAAACCGTTGTATGCCCAAGTTCTACAGCGCGTTTACAATAATCCTCTTCTTTAACTATAACGTCCATGCTCCAAGGATTGCCCTTGTGGTCATGTTTGTGGTAATTATTGTACCTCATTCCTCGTCCTCATCGTTGGCATACTCACAGCTTGACCTGAAATTGCATAGCTGATGACAAAAGAAATAGTCAACCATTGCAGGAAACTCATCATCTTTTTCAATCGCATGTACAGTTGCTTCAATCATGATAAGCGTGTTCTCGTACTCTTCCATGTCAAACGGAATTTTCAGGATCTTCTTATCTTTAAAGTGATTCCACACGATATACTTTGGATACTCGCCATATTCGTCATACACCGCTTTTGAGTAAAGATACATCTGCCTCTTATACTTTTCGAAGTTTTTCTCTTCACTCTTTAACGGCGACTTCCCATTCTTCTTCATAGGATAGGCAGAACTCTTGTGGTCAACCACGTAAATGTCGCCAGTCTCTTTATGCCGAAGAAGCAGGTCTATGAATCCTCTAAACTTGTATCCAGAAACTTCTGTATGAATCTCATTCTCAACGCCAAGTATCTCGTAATCTTTCAGCCAGTCGAAATCAACTTCCGCAAAGTAATCTGCGCACAACTCATATGACTTCGACATGACGCTTTCCCATGTCTCATATAGAACATTGTCTTCGTAATGCTCAATGTAATACTCTAAAGCATCATCTACGTCTAACTCGCCTTTGAATATCTTTTCAAGGATCAAGTGTACATAACTGCCAAGTTCTGCGTAGAAATTGTTCTCATTCAGATATTGGTCATCGTCATCGACTATGTATCTCAGGTAGAATGCATACGGGCATTGGCGATATAATTCAAGTCTTGAATGAGATAACTCTTTATCTTTTAAATTATTCACTCATGTAATCTTCCTTTTACTCTTGTATAATTCTTCCCAGACCTCCCGTGATACGTCAACGGGAGAGTTTTTTGCATCCTTTCCACCAAGTAATTTCTTTCTGTCTTCTATAATGTAGACATTTGTAAACATCTTCATCTTGCAAATATTCTGCCATTGTTTTCCCTCAAAGTAATTAATATCGGAGTCATACGCAAACACCACATTTACCCTGAGTCCTA
>ODAI012696687.1_pt1 | contig 18895 bp, 13 predicted proteins | sample 1539321 | NCBI WGS metagenome assembly ODAI01 (sample SAMN02144231, study PRJEB22623) | gut metagenome | biome: sheep rumen | host: Ovis aries | place: New Zealand
CCGCTTGGCGTAGTAGGAATCCTGTTCTCCATGATGCTCATCCGCTGGGTGTTCCGCATTAAGATGGAGAAGGAGGAAGAACAGGTCTCCAAAGAGAAAGGCGAGGCACAGCAGGTGGAGCATTACGACATGAAACTGACTAACCCGCAGATAGAGGGAATCCGTGTGCGTGACTTAGCCCTGCTGACCCACGTGACGATTGTCGTCTCCCGTGTCCTGGACAAGGACGGTAATGAGTTCATGCCGGACGCAGAGACGCTTCTACATGTGGGCGACCAAGTGCGCCTCGTGACGGATAAAAAGAACGAACGCACCGTCTTCCTGCTCGGCGAAAAAGCAGACATCAAATGGGAGGAGAAGGAAAAGAATATTCACTTGGTGAGCCAGCACATTGTGGTAACCAAGGATAAGATCAACGGAAAACAGATATGCGACCTCAAGGTGCGTGACGCGTTCCATATCACCATCACCCGCGTACGTCGTGCCGGTATAGAACTGTTAGCTACGCCGGATCTGCGTCTGCAGTTAGGAGACCGTTTGACCGTAGTGGGTGAGAAAGAGGCGGTGGAACGTATTGCCAAGGCTTTTGGCAACTCAGCGAAGAAACTGGATGCACCTAACCTGGCGTCCCTCTTCTTCGGTATTCTGCTTGGTGTAGCACTGGGTTCGATTCCATTTGCGTTGCCCGGTCTGTCGCAGCCGTTCAAACTCGGTATTGCCGGCGGTTCGCTGATTATAGCGATTCTTATGGGCGCATTTGGTACGAAATGGCATCTGGTGACCTATACTACTACATCGGCAAACCTCATGATCCGCGAGATCGGTATATCGCTCTTCCTGGCGTCTGTGGGTTTCGGCGCCGGTAAGACTTTTATCCCGACTCTTGTCGGCGGTGGTTATGTATGGATCGGGTACGGTGTGATTATCACACTCCTGCCACTCATCCTCATCGGTATTATAGGGCGCAAGTGGCTAAAACTCGACTATTTCACCCTGATGGGTCTTATAGCCGGTTCCACTACGGATCCGCCTGCACTGGCTTATGCCACCTCGCAGAGCGCGTCCAATGACCGCGCAGCAGTGGCATACTCAACGGTTTATCCGTTGACTATGTTCCTGCGCGTATTGACGGGACAATTGATGATTTTACTGTTTTTGTAGGAGTCGAAAGTCAAAAGTCGAAAGATGAAAGCAGTAAACAAAGACATATTACGACTGGCAATCCCCAGTATTCTGGCGAATATCACGATTCCTTTAGTAGGTATTGTGGACACCGCCATAGTGGGACACCTCAGTGATGCCGCCGCTATCGGCGGTATTGCTATCGGTACTATGCTCTTTGATCTGCTGTATTGGAATTTCGGTTTCCTGCGCGTAGGCACGAGCGGTTTGACCGCCCAATCCTACGGCGCAGGACGACCGGATGAGTGCCGCAAGATATTGACAAGAAGTGTCTTTGTGGCATTATGCGCCGCTCTCTGCATCTGGGCCATTCAGTGGTTCTTCGTGACGGCTGTACTGGCTGTTGTACCTTGCTCGGCAGAAGTCGCATCTATCGCGCGGCAGTATTTCCATGTGCGTATCTGGGCTGCTCCGGCTACGCTTTGTCTGTTTACTTTCAAGGGTTGGTTCATCGGCATGCAGGACACGAGAAGTCCGATGGCGGTGGATATATTAGTGAATGTTGTGAATATGGCGGCGAGTTACGGTCTCGCAGTCTATACGCCGCTCGGCGTTGTAGGAGTAGCGTGGGGAACGCTGATTGCCCAATATACGGGACTTTTCCTCGCGCTGGCTATCCTTTTTATCCGCTATTCAGATATGACGTTTTTCCGTCATCGTGAGGAACTCCGGACTATGTTCCAATGGGCGGATATGAAGTGGATGATGGTTCTTAACAGCAATCTCTTTATCCGCTCGCTCTGTTTCATGGTGGTATATGTGGGTTATACCTCGCTCGCAAGCCTTTACGGCGATACAGAGCTGGCGGTAAGCAGTATATTAATGAAATTATTTATGTTCTTCTCTTTCTTTGTGGACGGCTTTGCATATGCCGGCGAGGCGCTTGTAGGCAAGGAGTTCGGACGGAGAGAAGAGACGGATGCTTGGCGGACGAGCGTCAACAAGATAGTCCGCGCGCTCTTTTGTTGGGCATTAGGCGTAGGGCTTGTATTCACGGTGATCTACGCACTTTCAGGCAAGGGCAGTATAGAACTGCTCACGAGCGATCCGGAGGTTATCACATCCTCCATGAAATATATCGGCTGGCTGATTGCCATGCCGGTTATCAGTACGCTGGCGTTTATGTGGGACGGAGTTTTTATCGGAGCGACGGCAGGCGTACAGATCCGTAATTCGATGATTTGGGCGGCAATCGGTTTTGTAGCCGGGTATGCGGCTACGTACCGGTTAGCAGGACCGCAGGCATTATATATCGGCTATTTCGCGCACCTCATCGCGAGAGCCGTGTATTTATCATTAGAGTGGAAAAAACAAATATAAACCATGCATAGTAAATTCCGGATAATAGGGTTGTTGGCTGTATTCCTACTATCGTCATGTGCGAAACACATCGGCGAACAACATGAGCAGGCACCCATTCGTGTCAAGACGATGGTCGTCAGTCCACAATCAGGTCGTTCTACCTCGCGGTACTTGGGTACAATCGAACCAGTACATGAGACTCCGTTAGCGCTGCAAACGACAGGAAGGATTGTGTCTGTAGATGTAAAAAACGGCGATTTTGTGCATAAAGGTCAGACGATTCTCTCTGTAGATAATACCCAGGCGTTAAACACGCTGAATGGTGCCGAGGCGGCATACAAACATGCGATGGACGGTCACACACGCGCGTCCAAGGTGCATCAGAAAGGCGTAGTCTCGGACCAGAAAATGGTTGAGATCGAATCTCAGTACGCACAGGCAAAAGCACTCTACGAGGCGGCCAAGCAGCAACTCAAGGAGTGTACCCTGATAGCACCATGCGACGGTGTGGTCAGCGGTCTGGAAGCAGAGAAAGGTCAGACGGTAATTCCTGGAACCAAATTGTGCTCAATCATAGACTTATCCGGTTTCCGTGTACGGTTCACGGTGCCGGAAGGAGAGATTAACAGCCTGGCGGACAAAGGGGTGAGCGGCATAGTAGAATGTGCCGCGGCAGGTGCATCTCTCCCAATCCGTGTCACAGAGAAGAGCGCAACTGCGAATCCGGTGACACACACATATGATGTATTGGCTTCTATTAACGGCGGTGCAGATGTATTGCGAGCCGGAATGGTGGCAAAAGTGCAACTAAAAGCTCAGACCGATTCGCTTGCAAGTATCGTAATCCCTTCCAAATGCGTGCTCCTCAAACCGGAAGGACACACCGTCTGGGTAACAGAGCGGGGCAGGGCTGTTCGCAGAACGATACTCATAGACGGTTATCAGGCTGACGGCGTCCGGGTACTTTCCGGTCTTCAGGCAGGCGATACACTCATTACGGAAGGGTACCAGAAACTCTATAACGGGTGTGAAATAGCGGGTGATTTGTAACAGACGATTCGACATTGAATACGCAGAAACACATAGAATCAGCGATGAGGCATCACGGTATCGTGATGGCGCTTTTCATAGGGTTAATGGTCTTCGGTATCTGGTCGCTGCCCAAGATGAACAAGGATGAGTTTCCGCAGTTCACTATCCGCCAAGGTCTGGTTGTCGCGCTCTATCCGGGTGCGACGGCAGAGGAGGTGGAGCAGCAGGTGACCATGCCATTGGAGGATTATATCAACTCCTTTGAGACGGTCGATAAATCCATGACCTACAGCGAGAGTCAGGACGGAATCGTCTATGTCTATGTCATGCTGCGTGACGATGTGAGTGACGATGCCGCGGCATGGACGAAGATCCGTGCAGGGCTACCGATTCTCCAGAAAACCAAGATGCCCGCCGGTGTGCTTCAAACCTTGCTCATGGACGATTTCGGGAATACCTCTTCCATTCTTATTGCCATTGAGAGTGACGAGCGTAGTCCGCGCGAGTTGGAAGAATACGCCAAGCAGGTGTGCAGCCGTCTGCGCACCATTCCGGAAATGGGAAAACTGCGTATCATGGGACAACAGGCGGAAGAGATTGCGATCACCATAGATGCGGAAAGTCTCTCCAAATACGGCATTAACCCTACGGCATTGCAGGCACAGTTTGCGTTACAGGGCTTGCGCACGGTAGGTGGCGAGAATGATGCACAGGGTACATTGCAGGTCGTTATCCCCTATCAGTCGGAGTATGAGTTACAAGAACAGATTGTATGGTCCGATCCGGTGTCAGGTTCAGTTATCCGTCTCAAGGATATAGCTACCGTAATCCGCCGGTATCAAGCCCCCAAACAATACGTGGAGTTCAACGGCAAGTCCTGTCTGATCCTGAATATGGAAATGGTGCCGGGGAATAATATCGTAGCGTTTGGCAAAGAGGTGGACAACCAGTTGGCGGGCTGTACAGCACTCTTACCTCCTGATATCCGTTTTCACCGTATAACAGACCAACCCAAGGTGGTTAACGACTCCGTACTCTCTTTCCTGCGCGATATATTGATCTCTATCATCGTGGTCATTGCGGTGATGTTGGTTCTCTTTCCGCTCAGGACGGCGTTGGTGGCATCTACAGGAGTGCCGATCTGTACGGCTATATGTATCGGGCTCATGTACCTCACTGGCATCGAACTGAACACCGTTACTTTGGCGGCTTTGATTTTCGTGTTAGGAATGATCGTGGACGACTCCGTCATTGTCATTGACGGCTATACCAACCTTATGGAGCGCCGTCATTCCCGATGGTATTCGGCGGTAGTGAGTACGAGCTTGCTCTTTGTGCCGATGTCACTTGCTACCATGGCGATTTCGGGTATGTTTTTCCCGATGACGCGTATCATCACCGGTCCGCTTGGTGAGTTTGTACAACTCTTCCCGTGGGCAGTACTCTTTGCATTGGTGGCGAGTATATTCTACGCCACGTGGATAACGCCGTACCTTGCTTTCCGTTATGTGCGCGAACGCAAGCCTGAGGAGTACACGCTGGTGGAGCGGCTGCAGAACAAGTTTTTCATTTGGCTGCAAGAAATTTATAAACGTACATTGACCGCATGTTTCAATCACCCTGTGATAGTATGGGCGCTTTTAGGGGTGACTACGCTGACGGGTGTAATCCTGTTGGCAAATCTCAATCTGCAGTTGTTACCCAAGGCCGAGCGTGAGTTCTTCGCCGTTGAGATACATGTCCGAGAGGGTGCGCCGTTGGAGGAGACAGCAACGGTAGCCGATTCGTTGGCGAAACTGTTGCGGATGGACGAAAGAGTACTTTCTGTCACCTCATTCATAGGCCAGGCTTCGCCGCGTTTCCACGCTACGTATACCCCCCAGACACCGGCACCCAATTACGCCCAACTGATAGTCAATACGACTTCCGGCAAGGCGACCGGTCAGTTGCTCAAAGCCTATGGCGGACGGTACGAGAACTATTTTCCCAATGCCTACGCACGGTTCAAACAACTGGATTATCAGGCGGTTAGGAATCCCTTGGAGATACGGGTACAAGGGGAGCGATGGGAAGATCTGGCTCCCTATGCAGACAGTGTGCTACAGTTCATGGTGAAGCAACCCGAGTTGCAATGGGTTCACTGCGATTACGAAAATACCACTTCTTCCACCCGTGTTGTTCTCAAACCCGATGAGGCGACCCGTCTCGGTATTACGGAGACCCAACTCTCTCTCTATCTCCGTCAAGCCTCGCAAGGCGCTACGATTACCACGCTCTACGAAGGCAGTTACGGTGTGCCGGTGGTACTCTATACAGCGGGCGTAGAGACGATGGATGCAACTTCTCTGGGTGCGCTGCCTGTTCCGACAGCTATCCCCGGAGTGTGGGTGCCGTTGCGCCAAGTGGCGGAAATAGAGCCCGGATGGCATCACACCACTTTAGAGAGGCGCAATGCTGTCCGGACGATTACGGTGAGCGCAGACCTGCGCGGCACAACCAGCCAGGTCTCAGCCGAGAAGAAAGTGAAAGAGTGGATAGACAGTCACATCACCGATCTTCCAGCCGGCGTTGCAATCAAATACGGCGGACTTACGGAGATCAACGGCAAACTGATTCCGCAAATACTATGGTCTGTCGTTGCCGCTTTAGCCGTGATGCTTGTTCTGCTGCTATACCATTTCGGTAAAATAGGCTTGGCGTTCCTTACGCTGTCCAGTGCCATCCTCTGTCTCTTCGGGGCGATGACCGGCTTGTCACTTTTCAGGTTGGATATATCCATCACGGCTGTTTTGGGCGTAGTCAGTCTCATCGGAATCATCGTGCGCAACGCAATCATGATGTATGAGTATGCGGAAGACGCCCGCAAATACAAACACCTGACTTACCGTGAGGCCGCTTTCCAAGCCGGTTTGCGACGAATGAGACCTGTGTTCCTGACGAGTGCCACAACGGCACTTGGCGTCCTGCCGATGATTATTGCGGCAACGAGCCTCTGGATGCCGATGGGTGTGGTTATCTGTTTCGGCACGATCCTGACACTTCCGCTGACGGTGACCTGTCTGCCGGTTATATACTGGAAGGTTTATGCACGAAAAGACGAGGAGCAGCAATGAAATCGGCGGTTTTTGACAGAATGGAAGAGTGCACGGCGGAAGAAGTGCAGCGGATGATGGCTCTTGTCTCTGCACAACGGCGTGAGCAGGCTTGGAAATACAAACACCTGCAGGGACAGTTTTGTTGCCTGAAGAGTTGGCTGATGTTGCAAGAGTTAGTCGGGATAAGCACAAAAGTAGGACAAAATACCCCCCAAACCCCGATTGGGTGTCGAAAATTTGTGTACAACGAACACGGTAAACCTTTTTTGCCAGACGGACCATTCTTCTCAATCAGTCATTGCAAGGAAGGAATAGCCGTTGCGGTGGATGAGAAGCCGGTAGGGATAGACATAGAGGGGATCCGTAGAGCCGACAGAGATCTTATCGCGCGCGTAATGAATAAGGGAGAGCAGGAGCAGATAACCAATGCCGCAGATCCCGCAAGAATGTTTACCCGCCTCTGGACGCAGAAAGAGGCAGTCGTCAAAGCCCAAGGAGTGGGTATCTGCTCTTTTGAACAACTGCAAGAAGTATTGGTGAATCCGTCCTATAGGGTGGAGACAATAGAGAAAGACAAATATATATACAGTATAGCATATGGAAAATTACATTGTATCAGCGCGAAAGTACAGGCCGCAGACCTTTGAGTCGGTCGTCGGTCAAGAGGCGCTTACGCAGACCCTGCAGAACGCAATCCGTCAGAACCATCTGGCGCACGCATATCTGTTTTGCGGTCCGCGAGGGGTGGGCAAAACCACCTGCGCACGTATCTTCGCAAAGACAATCAACTGCTTAAACCCACAAAACGGGTATGACGCATGTAACGAGTGCGAGTCGTGTAAGGCGTTCAACGAGCAACGGTCGTTTAACATCCACGAACTGGATGCGGCGTCCAACAACTCGGTCGAAGATATACGCGCACTCATTGACCAAGTGCGTATCCCGCCGCAGATAGGCAAGTACTCCGTCTATATTATCGACGAGGTGCATATGCTTTCCGCCGGCGCATTCAACGCCCTGCTGAAGACCCTTGAGGAACCTCCTTCATACGCCATCTTCATTCTCGCTACCACAGAGAAGCACAAGGTCCTGCCGACTATCCTCAGCCGTTGCCAGGTCTATGATCTGAACCGCATAACGGTGCAAGATACCATTGTGTATCTCCAGAAAGTGGCGAAGAACGAAGGTATTACTGTTTCGGAAGAAGCACTCAACGTAGTGGCGCAGAAAGCGGATGGCGGAATGCGTGACGCCCTGTCGATATTCGACCAACTGGTTGCTTTCTGTGGCAATACGATTACGTACGAACAGACCATCGCCGTACTTAATGTGCTCAACTCGGACTACTATTTCTCGATGGTGGATGATGCGTTGCGGCACGATGTACCGGCGGCAATGCTGCTTCTCAACGAGGTTATCAACCATGGTTTCGATGCGGGACATTTCGTTACCGGCTTGGCGCAACACCTGCGTGACGTACTGGTATCGAAAGATGCGCAGACTCTGCCGTTATTAGAGACCAGCGAGTCCATACGTGCCCGTTACGGCCAGCAGGCGCAACTCTGTTCGCCCATCTGGATCTATCAGGCCCTTGATGTTCTCAATACTTGCGACATCAACTACCGCACAGCGCGTAACAAACGGCTCACAGTCGAGCTCGCGCTCATCAAGCTATGCCAGCTCGGCGTGCAAGCGGCTGTACCGCAGACAGTTCAGCCTGCTCCAAGAACCGCGCAACCCGCGCCAAGTGCTCCGACTCCCCAGAGTGTACCGAGTACGCCTTCGATGCCAAAGATCCCAAAGGTGTCTCTCGGCTTCGGACTCAGGAAAGAGGCTCAACCGGTTGAGCCGGCATCCGCACAGCCAGCTGCGCAGGAGGAGCAGAACCGCCCTTTTACGGATGACCAACTCAGAGACGCGTGGGTTGGTCTGGCAGCTACCCACACGGAGGAATTGCGTCTTAAACAGTTGATGGAGACCTATACGCCAAGGCGCATAGACGAGAACACGGCGGAGATACAAATGCCCAATCCATGGCAGATGCAGGAGATGAAAAAAGCCCTGCCATCCCTGCTCGCGCAGCTCCATCGCACGCTTCATAACACAAACTTGCAGATCCGTGTCGTGCAGGCGGTGTACAATCAGGAACAGATGGCGTTTACCGCTGAGGAGAAATTTGCGCTCATGGCAGAGGAAAATCCCGCTTTAATGGAACTCAAAGAGAAACTGGACTTACAGATTGATTAATGGCTGATTTGCTGAAATATTTGCCCACCACCAAAAAAGAGATGGAGTTGCGAGGTTGGGAGGAAGTGGATATCGTCTTCTTCACGGGTGACGCCTATATTGACCATCCCTCGTTCGGAGCAGCCGTTTTGGGCCGTGTACTTGAAGCGGCGGGGTACAAAGTGGCTATCGTGCCACAGCCGGACTGGCATGGCGATTACCGGGATTTCAAGAAATTCGGTCGCCCGAGGCTCTATTTTGCAGTCTCAGCCGGTTCGATGGATTCAATGGTCAACCATTACACGGCAGCCAAACGCAAACGTTCTGATGATGCCTATACGCCGGAGGGCAGGGCAGGAGCGCGCCCCGATTATTGTACCATCACCTATTGCCGCATTCTCAAGGAACTCTATCCCGATGTGCCGGTCGTCATTGGCGGTATTGAGGCATCCATGCGTCGGTTGACCCATTATGATTACTGGCAAGACAAGCTGATGCCCTCTATTCTGGTGGATAGTTGCGCGGACCTTTTAGTGTATGGCATGGGCGAGCAGGCAATGACCGAGATCGCAAAGAAAGCAGAAAGCAGAAAATCGCAAGAAAGCAGAACCCCGATCCATGATGTACCGCAGACCGCCTATCTGACTTCCGACAAGACGGAACTGCCGCCGGACGCAATCATACTTGCAAGCCATGAGGAGGCGTTGCGTGACAAGCGTAAGCACGCGGAGAACTTCCGGCTCATGGAGATTGAGTCCAATAAGATTCATCAGACGACCCTCGTTCAGCCGGTCGGTAGCCGCTATGTAGTGGTCAATCCTTCCTATCCGCCGATGACGACGGAGCAGCTCGATGCGATCTACGACCTGCCATTCCAATACACCCCCCATCCTAAATATAAGGATAAACGCATCCCCGCGTATGAAATGATCAAATGGTCTGTCTGTATGCATAGGGGCTGTTTCGGCGGCTGTTCGTTCTGCACGATCTCAGCCCACCAGGGGAAACAGATTGTTTCGCGCTCCAAAGCGTCTATCTTGCGCCAGATAGAGCGGCTGAGCAAGTTGCCGGATTGGCATGGTATCATTTCCGACCTTGGCGGACCGTCCGCGAACATGTATCAGATGCACGGCAAAGACCGTTCCATCTGTGAGCAATGCGCACGGCCGTCATGTCTGCAACCCGCGATATGCAAGAACCTTAACTGCGATTTTGAGCCGCTGATTGATATCTACAAAACTGTGGACAAACTGCCGTATGTCAAGCACGCTTTCGTCGGTTCGGGTATCCGGTATGACCTTATGAGCGAGCCTTATGCGCGCCAGTTGATTACACGTCACGTGTCCGGACGGCTCAAAGTGGCGCCGGAACACTCCTCTGACGCGGTGTTGCATATCATGCGCAAACCCAATTGGGCAAACTATCTGCGGTTCCGGGAACTCTTTATGCGGATCAACAAAGAAGCCGGACTCAATCAGCAGCTTATCCCGTATTTCATATCCTCCCACCCGGGTTGCACCAAGCAAGATATGCGCCACTTAGCGGATGAAACGAAGAAGATGCACTACCGCCCGGAGCAAGTGCAGGACTTTACCCCTACGCCCATGACCCTCTCCACTACGATGTTCTATACCGGCATCAACCCTTACACGCGCAAACCTGTTTATGTCGCGCGCACGCCTGAAGAGAAAAAACAACAGAACCAGTATTTTTTCTGGTACAAGAAATAAATGACCAAATAGTAAATGAACAAATCGTAAATAGCTTTATGTCCAAGAAATATCGCATCAACCCTGAGACGCTGCAACTGGAGCGCATTGAACACGGTTTCCGTTATTGGCTCCGCCGATCCGGAGGATATATTATCGGAGGTATCTGTTTAGGAGTGATTTTCTTCTATACGTTCCTCTATTTCTTCCCGTCTCCGAGGGAGGCGTCGCTCATGCAGTATAACCGCAACCTTCAGGCGCAACTCAACGTCATGGAGAAACAAGTCGATCAGATGCAGATCGTCATGTCTGACCTCTCGCAGAGGGATGACAATCTATACCGCGCGATGTTGGGAGCTGAACCTATTCCGCTTTCTGTGCGTCTCGGAGCCACTCAGCAAATTTCCTATTATGACTCTCTCTCGCGTATGACCAACACACAGTTGGCTGCGGATATACAGCGCAAGGTGGATATTTTGGAGAAAGAGCTTTATGTGCAGGCACGTTCCTATGACGAGATAGTCGATCTGGCAAAAAAACAGGAAGTCCGTATGGAGAACATACCCGCCATTCAGCCGGTCCTCAACAAGGATCTCAAGCGTATGGCTTCCGGTTACGGATGGCGTGTCGATCCGGTCTATCATATCCGCCGTTTCCATGAGGGAATGGACTTCTCTGCACCTGTAGGAACGGATATTTTTGCAACAGGTAACGGTACCATCACGTACTCCGGATGGCGGCAGGGATATGGAGAAACCATAGAGATTGACCATGGCTTTGGTTACGCCACACGCTATGCTCATTGTTCCAAAAGGTTTGTCAGGGTGGGGCAGAAAGTCAAGCGTGGTGATGTCATTGCACTCATCGGCAATACCGGTAAATCGACCGGTCCCCACCTCCATTACGAGGTACATTACCAGGGGCGTCCAATCGACCCGCGAAACTACTATTTCTATGATCTCACCCCTGAGGACTACGATAAGATGGTGCAACTCTCCTCGAACATGGGAAATATGATGGATTAATTCCTGATGGCTAAAAATAAACTCCGCGTTACGCGGAGTTTATTTTACTTTCACCTTTTACCTTACCATGCGAACAGCGGGTGTTGCATCATCTCGCGGTTCACTTCTTCGCGGACGGAAGCAATGACTGCCTCGCTCGTGGGCTCTTGCAGCACGCGGTCTATCAGTTCCACTATCCATCCCATCTTATCGTCCTTCAGACCACGGGTGGTGATGGCTGGTGTACCGAAACGCAACCCGGAGGTCTGGAATGCCGAACGGCTGTCGAACGGAACCATGTTCTTATTGGTAGTGATGTCTGCAGCTACGAGTGCCTGCTCGGCTACCTTACCTGTCAGTTCCGGATATTTGGTACGCAGGTCAATCAGCATCGAGTGGTTGTCCGTTCCGCCGGAAATCACCTTGTAGCCCTTGTCCATGAATGCTTGTGCCATGACGGCGGCGTTCTTCTTCACTTGCTGTTGATAGGTCTTGAACTCCTCGGTCAGCGCTTCGCCGAAAGCCACTGCCTTGGCGGCAATCACGTGCTCCAACGGTCCGCCTTGCGTACCCGGGAATACGGCAGAATCAAGCAGAGCTGACATTTTCCTAATCTCGCCCTTTGGAGTGGTCTTGCCCCACGGATTATCAAAATCTTTGCCCATCAGTATGACGCCTCCGCGCGGACCACGGAGCGTCTTATGGGTAGTCGAGGTCACAATATGCGCATACTTGAGCGGGTTATCCAACAGCCCTGCGGCAATCAGACCTGCCGGGTGAGCCATGTCCACCATGAAGATTGCGCCGATCTCGTCTGCCACACGGCGGATACGTGCATAATCCCACTCGCGGCTGTATGCACTTGCGCCGGCGATAATCAGTTTCGGCTTGTGTGTGCGTGCCTTCATCTCCAAATCATCATAATCTACGCGCCCTGTCTCTTCTTTCAGATCATATCCGATGGCGTTGAACATCAGACCGCTGAAATTGACTGCCGAACCGTGACTGAGGTGACCGCCGTGGCTGAGGTTTAGACCCATGAACGTGTCGCCGGCTTTGAGACAAGCCATGAAAACAGCCATGTTTGCTTGCGCGCCGCTATGCGGCTGTACGTTTACATACTCTGCATCATAGAGCTTTTTCAGACGGTCTCGGGCGATGTTCTCCGCGATATCCACTATCTCGCACCCGCCGTAATAGCGGTGACCGGGATAGCCTTCAGCGTACTTGTTGGTCAGCACGCTACCCATCGCTTCCATCACCTGATCACTCACGAAGTTTTCGCTCGCGATCAACTCAATTCCTTTCATTTGACGTTCACGCTCACGGTGTATGACGTCAAAAACCTCATTGTCTCGATTCATTACAATTGCAATTTTTAGAATTCGCTGCAAAGATACTGCTTTTTTTGCAAATATGCAAGTTTTAACCGTTTTTTTAGTCCGTAATTTTTTTATTCTTAAAATATTTGTTTTTTTCATTTATTTTTACTATCTTTGCAGTCGATTACGAAAAGGTACGATAATTGGCCTTATAACAAACATACACAACAAAATGGACAGCTTATGAAGAATAATGTATTAGCAGGCGCATTAGTTGCGCTCGGACTGAGCCTCGCAGGCTTGTTCGTCTATTGCGGAATCAGCAAGTTTGCTGACAAAGACCGCGCAGTAACAGTGAAGGGATTGAGCACCCGTGAAGTGGAGGCGGATTACGTAGTCTGGCCGCTTTCGTTCGCGTGGAACGGCAATGATCTGCCCTCGCTCTATCAGCAAATCGGCAATGTATCGGAGAAAGTGAAGAAACACTTGCTATCGCTCGGCTTCGAAGAGAGCGACCTTCGCCAAGGACCGATTTCGGTGGATAACAACTGGGAGAACTATTATGGCGACCGCCGTCCGGAGTACCGCTATACGCTACGCACTTCCATCATCGTTTCTACCGAGAAGGTAAAACTCGTGGTAGCCTCTCAGGGTAAAGAGTCAGAACTCCTCAAAGAGGGTATTATCCTTTCTTCCAACAAGTGGGATCTTGACTATCAGTACAACGGTCTGCCCGAACTCAAGCCGGCTATGATTGAAGAGGCTACGCAGAACGCCCGCGCCGTAGCGCAGAAATTTGCCGATGACGCACAGTGCTCGCTCGGTTCTATCCGTCGTGCCAGCCAGGGTCAGTTCTCCATCGAGAATGACCAATACCAGCCATGGATCAAACACGTACGTGTTGTCACCACGGTGGATTATTATCTGGATTAAGAGTTTAGAACCAACCCAACCGGCGGATGAGACGAAGCACCCAAGTCGGGATTAACAGAATGATGAAACACAATACCTGCCAGAAAACGGTGGGTATTGTTGTTTTACTGCGCCCGTGGAAAAGAGCCCGCAGAGCGCGGCGAACCAGCATCTCCGGACCCGCGATGATACCTAATGCCCTGCCGGTTTTTCTTATCCAGTCGGGAATAGAGAACAGCCCTGTATCAACTGCTCCCGGACTGACATCCGTTACATACACACCATAGGGCTTTAGTTCTATATGCAGTGCACGGGTGAAGTGACTCAGAAACGCCTTTGTGCTACCATATGTCCCTAACCGCTGGGCTGCCATCTTGCTTGTTACGGAGCAGACATTGAGGATATAGCCGTGTCTCCGCTCGCGCATCTCTTGTCCGAATAGATAGCAGAGCATTGCCGGTGTGTACATATGCAGGTTCATAATAAGCCCTGTAAACGCCTCGCTGTCGTCCAATATATCCTTGTCGTGATAGACCCCGGCGTTATTCACCAGAACTTCTATTTCTATCCCGTGCGTACGCGTATATTCATATAGTTCGCGCGCGGCGGTTTGTTTGCTGAGGTCCATCACAAGGGGAATGATCTCTATCTCCTCCCCTTTAGGGGAGGTCGGGTGGGGCTTTATTATTTTCGCGCTTGCGCGGATGGCTTCTTCATTACTAACAATGAGCAGGTTATAGCCCCGTCTGGCTAATTGTCGGGCGAACTCTAATCCTATTCCGGACGATGCGCCGGTCACTAATGCAAATGAATGACTTTTCATCTTTTATCTTTCATTTTTCATCTTCCACTTTATGCGGTCGCATGAATCCTGCCGGCTGTTCCGAGGTGTCGGCTTCGTCGCCCTGTATGGCGAAATGGATCTGATTACGCCCGAACCGCTGATTGATGCCGTCTATGGCTTTCATCAGTCGTTTCTGGCGCACTTGTTCATCTATTTGGTTGTCGGAGAACATATCCAGCTGGATACTGTCTGCATGTATCAGGTCACCTAAAATGACCCCTGCCTGTTTGTATTGGTAGTTCTCTTTGTAGATGCGGTCGAGTAGGAGATTGATGGCTCCGATGATCTGGGTTGAGTCATCTGTCGGGACGTTCATCTTAACCGTGTCGTCCGCATGGTATTGCGCCAGATCGAGTCGGTGTCTGTTGGTTGCTAAAAAGAGAGTCACGCTCCTGCATAGTGCCTTCTGCTCACGCAGTTTGCGAGAGGCTGAAGATGCGTAGTTGCTCAGTTCGCGGAGGAGTACTGCTTTACTGCTCGTCATGTGCGCAAACGTACGGCTGTACATGATGGACTTCTGCTTCTCGTGGGAGGCGATAGTGATAGCCGGAGTGCCGTTCAGCTCTTTCCATGTCCGCAAGCCTGTCACTCCGAAAAGCCGGTTCACCCACGCTTCCGGCTGCCGGCTGTAATCGAGTGCGGTCTTGACGCCTGCTATGGAAATCTGCTTGATGCTCCGCCGACCTATGCCCCATATGTCTTTTACCGCCACTTGGCTCAATGCCCTCTCGCGTTTGTCCGCCGGCATGATACAGATACCCTTATAACCGGGGTAGTGTTTGGCAAAATAAGTGGCTGTTTTGGCTAAGGTATAAGTCTCTCCGGCTCCACAACTGACTGGGATCTGCGTTTTGCGAAGAATGAGGTCTTTGAGTCGTTGCAGATATTCGCGCAGCAGCGCGGGGTCGTCTTCCGGCATGTAGCCGAAAAACTCGTCCACGCTGTATTGCACAAAATCGAGTACCATTTCCGTCTTTTTGACCTCCTCCATGATGTGTCCTGAGATGTCATGATAGAGGTGGTGATGCACGTCAATGACGGTTACGTGTTGTTGCTCAATGAGCTGCTTGACTTGAAAGATCGGATTGCCGCGTTGGAGTCCGACTGCTTTGGCTTCCTGGTTGAGCGCAAGGATGATCCCGCCGTTGTTGTCATTGTTATTGGCTACAACGACGGGCGTTCCTCGTAACTCAGGGCGGGACACTAACTCGCAACTGACGAAGAAGTTATTGCAGTCGATGTGCACATACATGGCTTTTTAACGTACCTCTTGCCCCATAAGGGTATAAGTCTTCCCGCCGCGGAGAATGAGAATCTGTCCGTTGCGCATAATCTTCACGCTCTCCGGGGCGGGTTGTGCCGGAGTGATGTTGTCTATACCCTGCGGTACACCTAATACTGCGTCCAACGCAGCACGGATGGCATCGCATTGGGTAATATCGGTGTTCGAGGAGTAGTGAACCGCATGGTTCTGCGCAGGCAGGATAAATTTCTTCACGTTCGTTCCGTTGACATATTGGTCTTTCACCGCTGCTCCCGTCCAAGTGTCATCCAGACCGTAGAGCAGAACAATCGGTTTTGTCGCATTGCGGGTCTTGTCCATCACAAAATCGTATAAACTGCGGTTGAAAGTGAGGGGGGCTACCCACGGGGTGCCAAAATCACGGAGACAGCCTGCCTTACTGACCCAGAACTGTTCGAGAGCATTTGCCTCGGCGGCTGTTTCTGTAATCTCATCAAACGGTATATCATAGTATCCCAACTCGCGTTTGGACTGATACTGGTAAGCACCTGCGATGTCTGTGCGTGCTGTATCTGCTCCCCACCATTGTTTCGCTGTTACGCCGAACGGGTTGTGGCCGCGGTGCATCATCATTCGTCTGCCGGGTACTTGCTGTTTGGGATCGGGGTACTTACGAAGCGTGTCTAACCACGGGCGCAAACTATTGAAATTGAAAGAGTCTTTAAACATCAGATAGGCGATTGCCGTGTCGTTGTACTGGTTCCAGCCGATGGCTTGCAGCACACTGTCGTTGATCTCCATCTGGTAGCGGATAAGAGTGGTATCCCAATAGGCGTGTTGCTCAAATCCGAAGAATGCAGCCGCGCTCAAATAACTGGCGAAAACACTGTCTGCGTGTGCTGCAGTTGTATCACCCCCGCAACCCATCTTGTAGTAAATAGGGTAGATCGTGTTGGTGCTTCGGGGCTGAACTGTCAATCCTTTCTGCGCTTTCTTGCGGATATCCATAAAGAAATCGAGGAAACTCTTGTCCCAGCCGGTGTGGTACCAGTATCTGGTCATTTCTTTGTCACGGTCGGTGTCGAAGAACGGAGCGCTGTATGGCACAAAAATATCCATGTCATTCGGATAGTAAGCGTGCTGGATCAGTGTTGTTATACCGCCTTTGCTCACGCCGCTCATCACCCATTTGCCTTTCAGCACTTTCTTCAATCCGTCAAACAGGTTGTGGAAATCGGCAGCTGCTTCCTCGGCGGTCAACGGATCCAGATTTTCCCAACAGTTGACGGGAGCCGAGTACTGGAAATAGCGGTGCTCGATACTGATATAATTGGCGTTGTAACGGTGCGCGATCTCGCTCGAACATCCTGTTTTACTGGCATTGAACACGGAATCCGGATTCGTCAGCATGTTACTCGAGATGGAGTAGCCGGAGGCATACACATGGTTGACAGCGGTCCTTGGATCCACATTCTTGTTTACGGTAATCAGCGCGCGCATGTGGAACTGTTCTCCGCTCGGATTAGCATGGCGGAGAGGCTGGTGGTAGTAAATCACGTACGTCCGGTAGTCCGGAGCCGACGGGTGTGCAAGGTATGTTGCCGTCGAGTCAATCAATCCCGCGTTCTGACGCTGCAACTCTTGCAGCCACTGAGGGTTGTCGTTTGGATCTGCGTTTTGCGCCTGCATAGTCATTCCGGCTACGCATAAGGCGAATAACAAGTAGATTTTCTTCATTTTTAGATATTTTTTGTTTCTATTTCTTATCGGGCGCTATCGTCGCGAGATACAACGCTTTCCGTCCGGCGTCTGTCATCAGTCCGCGCTGCTCTAAATCGTTGCAGCGCTGTTTGTTCAGTTCCGTCCAGTGACTTTTCTTTGTCCTCGGAGAGAGCCGTTGCGCCAAACGGCCGTCCGGCAGTTTCTTTAATGTTGAGTCGATCCATCCGAAGCACAAGGCTTCTTCTACAACCTCAATGTACGGCATGCAGTCTTCACGGGGAATCTTTGTACGGTACATCGTGACCCAGCAGAAACGCTCCTTCTCGTGGTTCTCCATAAGCCATTCACGCAACTCGCTGCGCTCACGGAACTCCAATAAACCAGTGATTTCCATATCCTTTGTCCACAATCTGTTTATGCTGTCACTCTTTTTTCGCTGCAAAGGTACAACAAAATTTGCACATATGCAAAAAAAAGTGTATCTTTATACCCAAAAAGTTTTCTATATGCGGAACTTTTCAATATTAATAAATACCTGAAAAATCGCCCGTAAGAAAACGATTTTTGCCAAAATATTTGCATATATCAAAAAAAAGCAGTAATTTTGCATGCAAAATTGGAAATGTGCTGAAAGATATATAAAATGGCTAAACTCCAGGAAATAATCGTAAGAAACACTACTATCCGTTCTTTTTCGCAGAACGGATGGGATTATATCTGTATCACGGATATAGCCCGACAGAAGAATATAGAAGATCCCAACGCCGTAGTTGGCAATTGGATGCGCAATAGGAACACTATTGAGTACCTTGGAATCTGGGAAGCTCTGAATAACCCTAATTTTAACCCCATCGAATTCGAGGGGTTTAGAAGTCAGGCCGGTTTGAATGCTTTTACTCTGTCTCCAAGCCGTTGGATAGAAGCCACTAATGCAATCGGGCTTGTTGCTAAAGCTGGTCGTTATGGTGGCACATATGCACAACGGGATATAGCATTTAAGTTTGCCAGTTGGGTATCCGTTGAGTTTGAACTCTATTTGATTAAGGAGTTCCAGCGTCTCAAAGAGGAGGAACAAAAGGCACTCGGGTGGTCGGCGAAACGCGAGTTGGCAAAGATTAACTATCATATCCATACGGACGCGATTAAGGAGCACCTTGTGCCGCAAGAGATTGACGCGTACCATCGTTCGCTTATCTATGCCAACGAAGCCGATGTGCTCAATGTGGCATTGTTCGGAATGACCGCCAAAGAGTGGCGCGATGCCCATCCGGAGGACAAAGGCAACATCCGCGACTACGCAAC
>ODAI011226734.1_pt1 | contig 18893 bp, 15 predicted proteins | sample 1539321 | NCBI WGS metagenome assembly ODAI01 (sample SAMN02144231, study PRJEB22623) | gut metagenome | biome: sheep rumen | host: Ovis aries | place: New Zealand
TCATTGGTGGAAGGCAGTGAGATTGAGGAAGAGCAATTGCTGAAACGTTCCGCCGAGTGTGAAAAACTTGTGGAAGACCGCCTGCTTGTGGCCTACAAGCGCATCCGCAAGAACGCACGCAACGGTTTGGCCGTGGTCGGCATCTTCGACGAAGCCTGCGGCGGCTGCTTCAACCGCATACCGCCCCAACACCAGTTGGACATTTGCACGCACAAGAAAATCATCGTGTGCGAATATTGCGGACGCATCTTGGTCGACAAGGGCATCATCGATCAGTATCAAGCGTAAGATTTCAGGTTTTGCAACGTAAACATTAGCCACTTCGCGCAAGTGGCTTTTTTTTTGCTACCGATAGCGCAACGAGACTATCAGGAGGCTCTTGGATTGGCTTTGCTCGACGGGCTGAATCGGATCGTATTCGTAAAGCCTGGCCAACTGCTTGCCGATGCTCAGTTCGTAGGCAAAATCGAAAATGACTTCGCCGGCAGGGAGGCTGATTCCTATCGATGCTTTCTTGACGCTGCCGTTGGGTTTCCCGAACCCGAAAGGGCTGCCGTAATAGCCGGCTCCCACTCTGAGATAGGGGTTGCCGGTGCGCCATTCGCTGCCGATTCGGAAATTGAACGAGGGACCGAAAGCGGACTTGATGCTTTCGTTGGTGGCATCATAGTCCCAGTCGTCGGCACGGAAGCGGGCCGAACCATAGTTTTGGTATTCTGCATCGAAACTGACGATGGCCTCTTGCCCGACGACGAAAGCCATGCTCCCGACCCATTTCAGCGGCTTGATGAACGTGTATTCGTAGTGTGATTCGGGACTGATGTGCTTGTTGAGGAATTGGTTGATTTCCGCCTCGGTTTCGGTTTGCCATGTTTCGTTGAAATTGAAAATGGTGGGTGAGTGGAACGCCGCTCCGATGCGTAGCCAATTGTTGGCATGATAGATAAAACCGGTTTTGATGTTGCCGCCCCAGCCTGTTGATGCGATGCTTTCCGTAAAGCTCCATTGGCTGAAACCGGTGCCTTCGTTTGCGTCTTCGGGCATCCATTCCTCGAAAACGCGGGTGCCGGTGCGTTTGACGTGGCTCAACCCGATGCTGACACCAAGGAAGAGGTCCTCGTTATAATTGGCGCTGCCAGCGAAGGTCCACTCTTCGGAGCGTCCTTTGAACGTGTTCTCCCGCCCTTGCCAAATGCCGCCTTGTGGGACGGGGCTGCCGTAATATTCCCCCTCGTCGTCTTCGTAAATGTCAATGAGATAGGTGCTCCATGCAGGGAATATGTCGTATGGGAAGTCGTTTTTGATGTCTTGGGGCGAGTATCCGTCGATTTGCGCGAGGTAACTGTCGATTTTCGAGCTGCTGGGATTGATGCCCCTTGCGAGGGCGTGCTCGTTGAAATCGTTGGTGCGTGTCAGGGCAATGCCGAATTGGGTGAAACGCAGGTTGCGGTAATTGCTTCGTTGCTTGGCATTCACATAGCCTATGTTGGGTAGGGTCAGGCGCAATGTGTTGGCGTTGGCCGTTGTGCCGTAGTATGTCGAATGGCTGAGGTTGTCAAACAATCCGAGGCTGGCTGCGAGTTCTTTGCCCCTGTAAAGCCCCATGCCAGCGGGATTGACGCACAAAGCGGTCATGTCGCCGCCTACAGCGCCCAAGGCATTGCCCATGCCCAAGGCTTTGGCCGTACCCTGATAATAGGTTTGTGAAAAAAGACAGGCATCGTCAGTGCCTTGCGCAAAAGCCGCGACGAGCGGAAACAGGAGGGCGACTATGGTGATGATTCTCTTCATGACAACAAAAAAAAGACTACCTTACAATGTGACTGCAAAGGTAGTCTTTTTCTTGAATCCGTTCAAGGATTTCGGAAAAACTTATCTTCTCCCGCCTCCGCTCGAACGGCTGCTACTGCTACTTGAGCTTCTGCTTCCACTGCTGTAGCTACTGCCACTGCTTGAGCTTCTGCTGCTGCCGCTGTAGCCGCTGCTTGAGCTTCTGCCGCTGTTGTAGCTTCCGCTTGGGTTACGGCTGTTTGAGGAACCGCTTCGGTTGTAACTTCCCGAGCTGGATGGCCTGCTTGTTCCTGCCGATGAAGGTCTGCTGTTCGGCTGGCTTTGCGGGCGTACGTATTCCGAGCTTGAGCGCGATGGACGCGTAGTGCTTGGTGAGGTATAGGTTTGGCGTTCTCCGCTTTGGCTGCTTGGACGGGTTGTGCTGCTGGCGCTGGGGCGCGAGCTGACGCTTGGGCGGCTGGCTGTGGCGCCCGTGCGATTTTGCGTGCCTGCTGTCGGTCGCGTGCTGCTGCTGGGTCTGGCCGTGGCATTGGACGAACCGGTTCTGCCTGAAACAGAGTTGCTCATGCTGCCAGTGGTGGGGCGGGAGGCTGTGGTCGTCCCGCTCATCGAGCCGCCAGTGCGGCCATTGCCGATGTTGGCTCCGTTGCGACCGCCGTTAGGCATGTTGTAGCTCATTGAGCCGCCATTGCCATTGCCATTGCGTCTGACGCTGGCCACATAGTTGCCGAAACCGCTTCCGCCGTAGCCACCGTGGTGGTGCCAGTCATGGTAGTGATGGTGATGATGGTGATGCCAGTAGCTGTTGTGCCAGCCATAGGACCAGTACGGACTCCAGCCCCAGTAGGAATAGTAGTAGGGGTAGCCCCAATAGTAGTTCCAACTCCAGTAGGTGCTCCAATAAGGACGGTAGCCCCAATTCCATCCCACATAGACGCGGGGATAGTAGTCCCAATAAAACGGGTCGTAGTTGTTCACATAGATGTAGGTGTCGCCACCACCAGTGTAGTAGTCGTCATAATAGCTGCGCGACGACGAGGCTTGGCTTCCGAATCGCTTGATGCGGGCCGCATAGTCGGCGTCGTAGTAAGTCTCCGTGGTGGTGTAGACCACTCCGTTGGTGTCGGTCACCGTTTCGGTGGTTTGATAGACGGGTTCGGCGTTGCTGACATAGTTCTTGCTGTCGGAATAGTAGGATTGGTAGTCATATTCCGAGTTGCTGCTGACCTTAGGCGTGACGTAAGAGCCGTTGCCAGCCGTTGCGTGACGAGTTTGGTTGCCGTAGGGCGAGTAGTAAACATCGTCGCGGGTCATTTGCTTGTTCGAAGTGCAGCTTGTGATGGCAAACAGGGCGACAATCGGTAAAATCCTGAACGTTTTCATGGTATTAAGGTGTTTGTTGGTTCGTTTAATAGGGTTTGTTTCGCCTGAAATCATACAAATTCTGTACCAAACTGAAGCGATTTTTCATTTATTATTGCATCGGAATGATTTTTCCTTCGCCTTCCACCGCTTCCGGAATGATTTCCGGTTCGCCTTTGTAGTAAACATTGCCGATACTGTAGAGCCAGACGGTGAGTCTAGACCTGGCCCAAACATAGGCGTTGTTGGGTGAGTGCGACTGCACCCTGACGAAGTTGGAGTTGAGCTCTTCGGCATGGACTGCGCCGTAGCTTCGCATGATGATTTCCGTGTAGGCCGACTTGCCTCTAAAGGTCACTTTGGAGGTGCCGTTGCCGAAGTTGTTTTTCAGCACGTCGCAATTCAAGGTAAGATCAATGTCGCCGCAGCCTTCGTTGACGTTAAGGTAGAAAACGCTCACCGTGGAGTTGACGATGTCGGTGTCGATAGTGTCGATGGACAGCTCTCTGACGCCTCTGATTGTGTCGGTGCTTCTCAATTCGCCGATGGAGGCAAAGTTCACCTCGCGCAAACTGTCGTAATACACCGTAAGGTCAATTCGGTAGTCGAAGCTGCGAAGCCAGTTGAAGTCGTTTTCGTTCTTGATGAAAAGGGTGTCGCCAACCGTTTCTGTTGTCACATTCTCGATGAGGTTCTTCGGACATGTCAGTTCCAATCGCGGATGGCTGTCGTGCACAAGAGTGACATTCACGTTGTTGTGCATGCAAATAATACGGAAAGGCTGGCCAACGCTACGTTGTTCTGTAACGGGATCGCCATTCGAGAACTTGCTGCACGAGGCCAAGGCCAGGCTAACGAGGAAAAACAGGACTGCGATGAGGTTTCTTTTCATGGCGTGGCAAGTAGTATTTGTGCTTTATGTGGTATCCTATGCCGAAGCTGATGAAGTCGGCCTTGATGTCGTATGTGGTGAACGATAGCGTGGCAAAAAGGTTGTCGTTGAAATAGTATCGGGCACCCACTTTTTGGTAGAGAAGGAAGGCGTCGGCGGGAAGAGGGTTGTTGTTGCGAATGCCTAAGTTGAACATGAAACTGACGCGGTCGAGCATCATTTCATAGGCAATCAACCCACCGATTTTGTCTTTGGTTCGCTCCTCCGAGTTGTCGCGGATGTACTCAATGCCAATGCCAAGCCTGTCGCGTTCCGAAAGTTGAACCATGAAATGCCCGGCAAGGTTGTGGATGAGGTAGAAGCTGTGTGTGCCTTGTTGCTGCGACATGTCTTTGTAACCGATAGTATATTGGATGTCGGTGGCAAAATGGCGTTTGCCGTCAAACTCGAAAGCGTAGGGGACTGGGCGCATCTTTTTATCAATGAGCGATTTCGGCGGCAAAACATACCATGAGAAACCCGTTGCGACACTGAAAATGTTGATGCCCATGTTGGGAGTCATCGTGCTCCCGTTTGAGAAGTGCGTCAAACCTGCCGAAGTCACCCAATGCAGCCGTTCCAAGATGCGCTGTCGGTATTCAAACGAAAGGTTGATGGCCGCATTGAGATGGGAACCGATGGCGAAGTTGTGGTAGTTTTCGGTCGGGTGGTATTTGTTGGTGAGGTACGACAAGCCTACGCCCAACTTGAAGGTCAGTTTGCTGCTTTCGGAGCCCACCACATGGAAGTTGATGTAAGGATACAAGGCAAAAGCCTTACCGAGCTCCTTGGATACCTCATTGTTGCGAAATGGCGAATAATAGAAGGTGAGGCCGATGGAGGGGTAGTTGTGGACCACCTCCCAGCGATGTTGCCCGTATGTGTTGCGGTGAAACGAAAACTCGTAGGCAGGGGCATGCATACTGTAACGGCCCAGCGCCGAATGGTATTGGTCGTTCTGGAAATACAAATAGCCGAAATGCGCCCTCGCCTCAATCTCGTAATTCTTGTGGATCGGTTGCGCAAATGACGTTTGTACACCTAACATAAATAAGGCAAACAGCCATTTCCAAAACTTGATTTGTATTTCTCTTTCCATTTCGAACTGCAAAAGTACAAAAAACTTCACTATCTTTGCACCTCCAATGAAAACCAAACGACATGGACGAAAGACTTATTGCCTTCCAACGCTTGCTCGACATCATGGATAAGGTGCGTGAAGGTTGCCCTTGGGACAGCACCCAAACCCTCGAAAGCCTTCGCCATCTCACCATCGAGGAGACCTATGAACTGAGCCAAGCCATTCTGAATGAAGACCTTGACGAAATCAAAAAGGAACTCGGCGACCTGATGCTCCACATCGTTTTCTATGCCAAAATCGGGCAGGAAAAGGGCGCATTCGACATCGCCGATGTGCTCAATGGCATTTGCGATAAAATGATTGTTCGCCATCCCCATATCTTCGGAACCGAAAAAGTGGAGAATGCCGAGCAAGTGGAACAAAACTGGGAACGCATCAAGTTGGAGCGCGAGCACAACAGAAGCGTTCTTGGCGGTGTGCCGGAAGGCTTGCCCTCGCTGCTGAAAGCCTATCGGATGCACCAAAAGACGGCAGGCGTGGGCTTCCGTTGGCGCAATGCCGAAGAGGCCTGGATGAAAGTGGACGAGGAGAAGAAAGAATTGTTTGAAGAACTGCAAAAGACTGACAATCAAGAAAAAATAGAATCAGAATACGGCGATTTGCTTTTCGCACTCGTCGCATACGGCATCTATATCGGCGTGAATCCCGACGATGCATTGGAAAAAACCGACATGAAATTCCGCCAACGGTTCAACTACCTTGAGCAAAAAGCCAAGGAAAGCGGAAAAGGCGTGCAAAACCTATCTATAGAGAAAATGATGGACTTATGGAAAGAAGCAAAATCAATAATTTAGAGACCATGAAGAGAAACTTTGTTGTCATGGCGCTCCTCCTGTTGGCTTGGCCACAGGCATGGGCGCAAAAGGAACGATCTGGCGGGTACTCTCCAGTGTTTTGCCCTACGATGAAGTCTGAGCTGCCCGATGATGTGCGCGAAACATCAGGCCTGTTTTTTCATGGCGGAAAGTTATGGACGCACAACGACAGTGGCGGAAAGCCCGTGCTTTACGGAATTGATACCGTGGATTTTAGAATAGTTCAAGAAGTTACCTTGGCCAAAGTGGACAACAATGATTGGGAGGATGTGTGCACCGACGGGACAAATGTGTTTGTGGGTGATTGCGGCAACAACAAAGGCAACCGCGACAACCTGAAAATCTACACCTTCCCATTGTCGGCCATTCCCGACAATGGCGACGCGACGGTGAACGTTGAAACCATCAGATTCCGTTTCGGCGACCAAACCGAACTGAAGAAACGAAAGATCCATGACTTCGATTGTGAGGCCTTATTTGCCACCGATGACGCCCTTTATCTTTTCAGCAAAGGCTGGGAAACAGGCACTACGCGGCTTTACCGTCTCCCAAAAACACCTGGAAACCATATTGCCGAGGTGGTGAACGGCTTCGATTCGCAGGGATTGGTAACGGGTGCCGACTACGACCCCAAAAGCGGTACATTGGTGGTGGTGGGTTATGTGAAGTCGCTCCACAAGCCTTTCCTGTACTTGATTTACGGTTTCGATGAGGCAGGCGAGAGACTGCCGCACCATCGTTTCGAAATGCCGCTATGGCCTGGCCTCCAAACCGAAGGCGTTTGTTTCTTTGGCGATGGCCAATGCTTCATTTCTGCCGAAGGCACACCCGCTTATTCCACTCGTGTTTTTCAGGCGAATTTTAGGAGTTTTATTTCTAAACATCTGAAAAACAAATAGATATGAAAAAAGTTTTGGCCTCTTTGTTGCTTTTTGTAATCGCTTTTTCGGGGTTTGCGCAGCATCCCAAAAAAGCGACGAAAGCGTATGAGGCAGCCGAGGCGGCTTTCTATCTTCGCGACTACAAGAAAGTTCATCAGCAAGTGCTCAGGGCCTTGGCTGAAGACCCCAATTATGCGGAGGCTTGGCTTCTGGAGGGTGAAATAGGGATAGAAACAAAGGATTATGAATTGGCCGTTTTGGGCTTCGAGAAGGCATTGGCCGTGGACTCGCTGTTGTTTCCTCCGGCCGCACTCACACTTGCAAGGTTGTATGACCGCAACGGCGATTACAAGCGGGAAGTTGCCTTGTTGCGCTGGTATCAGTCAAAAGGCTTCGGTGTCGCAACCCATGATACCACGGCTGCCGAGATGCTCAACGTTGCCACATTCCGTGACTATGCTTTTGGACATCCCGTGAGTTTTGAGCCAAAATCGGTGGGGAATAAGATAAACACCGCTTCCGACGAATACGTCAATATGCTGGATTTCGAAGGATCCCAGATGCTTTTCACTCGCAAAATGGACATGGGAAACGGCTTCCAAAAGGAGTTCCTGTTTGTCTCTCATCACGGTGGCGAGGCTTGGAGTGAGGCACGACAACTTGAGTTTGTCGGGTTTCCTCCAGATGTCGATCTCGCAGCGGCGTTCATTTCTGCCGACGGACGCAAACTATACATGACGGGTTGCGGATGGCAGCGTGACAGCGGTTGCGACCTCTACGTTTCTGAATGGGACGGCAGTCGCTGGGACGTGCCTGTGCGTTTGAATGGCAGTGTCAATACAAATAGTTGGGAATCACAGTCCTGTGTAAGTGCCGATGGGAAGGAACTGTATTTTGTTTCGCGGCGCAACGGCAATGCCGACATCTATTGCGCCATCCGCAACGCTGACGGATCTTGGGGCGAACCGCAAAACCTCGGCGCACCTATTAATACAAAAGGCACAGAAATGGCACCCTTCCTCCATCCCGACGGACACACGCTGTATTTCTCGTCAGACAAACATGTCGGAATGGGCGGTTTCGACTTGTTCGTGAGCCGCAGGGGAGAGGACGGACGATGGCAAGAGCCTGTCAATCTGGGATTTCCCATCAATACGAGTGGCGACGAAATCAATTTTTTCGTGGCGGCAGATGGCAAGACGGCTTTCATCTCTTCTGTGCGTGAGGGCGGACAAGGAGGCTTTGACATCTACACCTTTGAACTGCCCGAGGAAATCCGCCCCGAAGAGGCCAACTACTTGTCCACGGTGGATGTGGTGGAACTGGCTCCAGGCGATGTGCTTGTGTTGCAAAACATTCAGTTTGAGTTCAACAGCTCCGCTCTGACCGCCGATTCGCAAGCAGGTATACTGATGCTGGTTGAGTTCTTGCGTCGCAATCCCGAACTGAAAGTGGAACTGGCTGGCCATACCGACAACGTTGGCAACGAGTCCTATAACCAAAAACTCTCATCCAGCCGTGCCGAATCGGTTCGCAAAGCATTGATTGAGAAAGGAATAGAAGAAAATCGACTGACTGCTAAAGGTTATGGCGCGTCTAAACCTTTGGCTCCTAATGACAGTGATGAGAACCGCGCCCTGAACCGTAGAACAGAAATGATTGTAATAGATTGAATATGAAAAGATTATTGTTTGTCTTTGCTTCGGTAGTCCTTTTGTCGTCCTGCGAAAAGGCACCAGTTAAACCTCAAAATATCCGTTTTTCCATTTTGGGCGACAGTTTTTCTGCCTTTCAGGGTTATGTGGAACCTGCCACAAACGACGTTTGGTATTGTCCTCCGCCTAACAATTACATTGACGTGACAAGTGTCGAACAGATGTGGTGGCACAAGGTGGCAACGAAAACGGGTTGGGCACTCGACGTGAACAATTCTTTCTCAGGTTCTTTGATAAGCAATTTTTGGGGCTTCAATACGGGCCTTTACTATAGTCCACATTCCTTCATTCGCCGCATGGACAATCTCGGCAATCCCGATGTGATTCTTGTCTTCGGTGCCACGAATGACATATACAAGCGTGCGGCTTTGGGCGATTATGTCTTTGCCAACTGGACCGAGGAAGAGCTATGTATGTTCCGCCCGGCGATGGCCTACATGTTCGACTACCTTAAGCGTAATTACCCCACAGCCGAAGTGTATTTCATGCTCGACATGGAACTTTGCATCAACGACACGAGCATTGACGACGCGACAAGGCAAGCTTATATCGAGTCGGTGCATTATATCACGAGCCATTACGATGTGGGTTGCATTGATATTTACGGCATCCATAAAGATGCGTGGCACCCCAATGTGGCGGGTCAAGAGGCAATCGCCCGTCAGTTGATAGACGCAATTGAGGTCGATTTCAATGTCTGAACCTATAGCGTATGGTCAATTCGTCATTGGAAGGCATGGGCACATCCCAATAGGGTTTTTCCTCGGATGTTGAGCCTGTAGAAACATCGCTTTCCTCTTCTTCGTCCTCGTCTTCATCCCAATGATGGACTTCTTTTTGAGGGCCTTCTTTTCTGAGAAGGAAAGCCAGCACAACGCCAATGATGGCTCCGCTCAAATGGCCTTCCCATGAGATGTTTTGCAACACGGCCAACTCGGGAATCATGCCCCAAACGAAGCCGCCATAAAGAAACACCATAATGAGCGAGATGACGATAAGCGTACGGTTGCCCCGGATGAAGCCGCTCGCGATGAGGAACAGGTTCAGCCCGTAAACCAAGGCACTCGCCCCAATGTGGGTTGAATAGGGACTGCCAAGGCACCATGTTAGCAATCCGCTGGCCAGCCAAGTGATGACGAAAACGCGGTTGGCAAGGGTGGGATAGAAGTAGTAAAGTGAGGTGCCCAAAACGAGAATAGGGACGCTGTTGGAAAACAGATGCTCCCAACCGCCGTGCAGAAACGGCAGGGTGAGGACGCCAAGCAGCCCTCGCGTGGTTTGCGGCTGAAGGCCGTAACGTCCAAGGTCGAGGCCAAACGACACCTCGGCAATCTTCACCACCCACATCACCGCCACGATGATGAGCGGGATGATGATGCTGCCCATGAATTTCTTTTTTTCTGCTTTGTCGTCCATACCGGTAGTTTTATCAAGAATCGTTCCTTAGTAAAGTGCTGAAAAATTGGCAGTTTTAATTGATGACAACGAATTTTCGGGTTGTCTCACCAATCCTAAGGGTGTAAATGCCTGATGGTAAGTGAATGGGCAGAATAAGTTCGTATTGCCCCGCACCAAAGGTGTGCTCAAGACTCATGTGTACTCTTCCTTTGAGGTCGATGATTTGAACATAGGTGAGAGCGGTCTTGTCAAAATTCGTCTGAATATGAATCTCATTTTGGGCGGGAGTTGGGAACAGGCCATCAATGCTATAGCTGTAGTCGTCAGCAAAGAAACGCTCTTGCATTTGCGCTACGACATAGCGTTCCCTGAGTGATAGGAATGCATCGATGCCATCCATGTGTTGTTCCCAAAGTTGCAGGCTGTCGGGATTGTGGAAACGGGCCACCTGGTTGGGGATTTCGCCCTCCAGCTTCTCAAAGGCCTTGTCTTTCAGTGGCTTGGTCGTTTCGTAGGCAAATGCTGAATGAAGGAGTTGGTTGAAACGGTTAAGGAAGGCCACCTTGAACGATTCATTTTCCAGCAGTTTCCTGAGGAATAGGGTAGAAGTCGAGCTTGCCGGATAGGTGCTCGGTCCGTCGTAGGTGGCATTGGCGAAGGCATCGTATTCTTTGGTGATCAGCCCGATGTCGCCGTCGAAGAAGATCCAACGCCAAGGTCCGTTCCCTGCTTGCCAGCAACGCATGTTGTTGGCAGGCCAGTCGAGGTTGGCAGAGAATATCTCAAAAATTTGATAGTCAATGAAATTGCTTATGTCTATATGGTTTGCCACATACGAATAGGCATCAGCATTGCTCAGGTCGTTGTTGGCGATGAAGTCATAGAGTACGAGGAAGTTGCCATTGCTTCCAGCCTCGCAGGTCCCATCCCAGTCTTCGATGAGGTTGATGTCATTGATGTCGATATGGCAATGGTCTTCAAGGTAGTTTTCGTCAGGTCTTTCGTGGATGTAATAGATGCCCCAGTATTCTCCGTTGAGATAGAGCGCTACAGGCCTTGAGGCCAAAGTCTCCAAGTCCAGTCGTGAGGCGATTTGGTTGCTGACATAGTCGTTGATTCCCGACTGCGTCCAAGAGGATGTGAAAGGCTTGAGTATCAGATGTTTGAAGCTACTGTCGGAGATGGTCTCGAAAAACGGGTGATTGAAGCGTTTTTTGCCGTATTCCTCACGGGCATAGATTTTCACGCATTTTTGTTGTAACTTGCGTCCGTTGCCTCCGTGGGTCCTTAATCCTGCTTGTTGGTTGACACCTTTGTTGTCCGTTTCATAGAACTCGAAGTTCATGGGTCTTTCCCATTCTCTTCCTGACTGATAGTAATTGCCAGTGCCTTCGGGGTTTGAAGGGTCTTGGTATGCTCCTGGGACGAAGATGCCTCGCTCGTAATCAAACAAATCCAACGAGTCGGCGCAAATCGAGACCGCTGGCAATCCGTGTGTGTCGCAGCCGAGCGATTTGATGAGGTAGGTGTTGGTGGTTACTTTCCCACTTAGGCTACCGTTTTCATCGAATGCTGCCGCCCTGATGACGATGCACTTTTGGACCGATGTGGGCAAGAACCACATACTTTCAGGGCAGTTGAGGATGGTGTAGATGTCGGAGTGGGAGTAAAGGCTTTCACCCAAAAGCAATGGTTCCCCAAAGACAGGGTCGTTGGCCGTGGGTGTGTTGCCGTTGGTGGTATAATGAATGACCTTGTCCCGCTGGTTGCAGGACAAGGTCAGTTCAAAGGGGTTGTCGTAAAACCCGCCAGGGGTCGAAAACGTCACCTCCTGTGCGTTTGCAGAGGCAATGCATAGCAACAAGGTTGCTGTCAGGAGATGACAGAGACGCATCATGGCAGGAACGGCATCTTGACCACGACGGCCTTGACGAGTTTGTTCCTGATCTTGATGAAGATTTCGGTGTCCTTCTTGCTGAAGGCTTTCTTCACAAGGGCGGTGCCGATATTCTTGCCTGTGGAGGGCGAGGGGCTGCCCGATCGCACCATGCCGATGCAGTTGCCTTCGGCATCGCACACTTCGTAGCCGTTGCGCGGGATGCCACGGTCGATCATCTCGAAGCCGACGATCTTCTGGCTCACGCCATTGGCCTTTTGTGCGGCGAAGATTTCGCGGTTGAGGAAGTCGTTGCCGTCCACGAACTTGGTGATCCAGCCCAAGCCGGCCTCGATGGGGCTGATGGTGTCGTCGATTTCGTGGCCGTAGAGGCAGAAGCCCTTTTCAAGACGGAGGGTGTCGCGGCAGCCCAGACCTGCGGGCATGATGCCGAACTCCTTGCCTGCCTCGAAGACGGCGTCCCAAACCTCCTTGGCGTGGGCCACGGGGATGTAGATCTCGCAGCCGCCCGAGCCAGTGTAGCCCGTGGTGGAGAAAATGACGTTATCGACTCCGGCGAAGTTGATGATTTGGAAGGTGTAGTATTCCATGTCGACCACGTTGGCCTTGGTGAGTTTCTGCATGGCTTTCAGGGCGTTGGGGCCTTGCACGGCCAACTGTGCCCATTCTTCGCTCTCGTTCTTGAAGTCTTCGCCGAGTGTCATGCCAAACTTTTCGGCAATCTGGCTCATCCAAGCCCAGTCCTTGTCGATGTTGGCGGCGTTGGGCACCATGAAATAGTGGTCGTCGGCGATGCGATAGACGAGCATGTCGTCGACGATGCCGCCTTTGCCGTTGGGCAGGCAGGTGTATTGCACTTTGCCATCGCCAAGAGCGGCCACGTCATTGACCGTGCAGTATTGCATGAACTGCTTGGCCATAGGGCCTTTGGCGCGGAACTCGCCCATGTGCGACACGTCGAACACGCCGACGTTGTTGCGCACGTTGAGGTGCTCTTCGACGAGACCGGTGTATTGGATAGGCATGTCATAGCCGGCAAATTCGGCCATCTTCGCGCCCAAATCATGATGGATCTGATTGTAAGGGGTTTTCTTTAATTCGATGTTTTCCATTGTACAGGATTAAAAAAATTAATATTTTAAGTTTAAGATTCAAAACATTAGAAAAAACAGAGCAATAACTCCCAACTCCTAACTCATCTAGTAGTATCATGCAGTCCTTTCTTGAAAGTCGGGCCGAAGTAGAGCCTCGTGTATTTGAGGTCGTAAACGGTCACTTCGCGTGGTGCGTCGTAGTTCACTTGGCGTTTCAGCGTGCAGCCGTTGGCGGGGTCCACCCAGTATTGGACGACATTCCCGTCGGGTTGTTCGACAAAGAATTTCCAGCAGTCGAGGTCGAAAGGTTTATTGGAACCGCCGACCGTGAGCTTTTCGTTACCGACATAGTAGTTGGAGAGGTTGCTGTGGTCCACCTCGTTGGCGAAGGCGTTGAGCGGGAAGAAGCTGGTGCCGAAAGGTTGGAATTCCCATTTCACGTCGTCGGTCCAGCCTTGGGCTTCGGGACGGTAGTACCAGTTTTCGCCGTTTTTGATGTTCCAATAGCGGTCGAGGCCTTGACCGTCGTTGAAGGCTTCAATGTCGCCAATCTTGACGTATGTTTCGCGTGAATTGCTTTCTGGGTTGTAGATGGTTACGAAGAAGTTGGTCGCGGGCGGATTGAATTTGTAGTGACCGCTAAATGTCTGTGTTGCAGGTTTTTCGGGTTTCTTTCCAGCCATGGGCGGTGCTTCGTAGGGCTTTTTCACCTTGATGACAGCTTCGGCGGTGGTGCCGTTGTCTCTGCAGGTGGCTACGATGCGGCTCTCGCCAGCTTCCTTGGCGATGATTTGGATGCGGTCGCCATACTTGATGGGCTTGAAACTGATGACTTTAGGCCCTGAAATATTGTAGCCAATCATGTCACAGTTGCTGAAAGGCTTCCAAATGACAGTGTCGCCAAGACTTAGCTCGAATTCTTTTTCTTTGCTTTCTTGTGCTATGGCCAAGCTGCCAATGCAAAGCATGATGGTGAGGATGGTCAGTTTTTTCATTTCTTTTAGGATTTGATTTGCGCTGCAAATATGCGAAAATTATGCCAAATGATAAGCACTCTATGCAAAAATGTTTTCAAAGGCGTTCTCGAAGGCTTCGCGTAGGGCGTTCTCGTCGCGGATGATTTGGCGCAATTTCTCCAACCTCTGTGCGTTGTCCGACTCGGGAAGCCAAAGCTTCAGATAGCCTGTGTCGGAGTATTTTTCCATAAGATGTTGGCGGAAGCGCTCATATTGTTGTTCTTTGTCGTATTCGGGGAAATGCTCTTGGGTGTATTGTATCGTGCGGCGGATGACCTTTTCAGGCGTGATGAGGCGGTCGGCTTCGGCCACGATTTTGCCGTAGATGGAGCGCGGCTCGCGGCCCGAAGAGGCACGATGGTCCTCGGCGGCCTGCGCCATGGTCTCGATTTGGGCTTCGTTGAACCATTCGCGTAAACGCTTGTCTTCACGGATGATGCGCCCAGAAACGAGGTGGTGTGTGTCGCGACCTTCGCGAAGTCCAGTGTCGTGATAGGCGGCAATGGCATACACCATATTGGCATCGACTTCGTAATGCTTGGCCAAGGCTAGGCTTCTGGCGATTACCTCATCGGCGTGGTTGCGCTGGTGTGCGGCATCGAAGTGGGCGTATTGAGGGAGGATTTCTCGCTCAATGTAGGCAATCAGGGTTGGGCTTACCATCCGCCACCTCCTGCATTCACAGTGGTTAGCATAGAATTGACGTTCACCGTGATTTGGCTGCCGCCGGTGTAGGTGACGTTGCCCGTGTAGTAACCGTTCCAGTTGGTGCCGCCGCTGATGGTGCCGTTGTATTTCACGGTGTACGATTGTCCGGTTTGAAGCTGCGGGTCGGTGAAGAGCATCACCAAGCCGTTGCCGCCGCCTGGCCAGCCGCCGCCACCGCCGCTCAAAGTGGGGCATTGGTAGGTGCAAATCACGGTGCCGTCCGACTTCAGGATTTGGATGGCGTAGCCCGACTGCGTGTTGGTTTTCAGCGAAGGCTGGGTGCATACACTGGCGGTTGGGTTGCTCGTAGCGCCGCCGGTGCCAATGTGGGTGCCGCCCGTGATCTTGAACTGGTTGTTGTCGCAGTCGAAGCCTTCCTCGGGCTGGCGCGCACCGTTGGAGATGACGAAGCCTCCGTTGAGGAACAAGGTGCCGTTCGAGTCGATGCCGTCGTTGTTGTCGCTGTGCGAGTAGACGGTGCCGCCGTTGATGGTGAGGTTGGTCCGTGCGTTGATGGGGTCGTCGGTCTTCGAGTAGGTCTCGATGTTGCCTCCGTTGATGGTCAGCGTGGCCTTGCTTTCGATGCACTCGCCGCCTTCGTTGTTCTGCGTGCAGTTGACGGTGACGGTGCCGCTGTTGATGGTCAGGTTGCCCCGGCTCTTGATGCCCTTTGGGTTGGCATAGTCGCCGCCACCCCACCATCCGCCACCGCCGCTCGAAATGGTGATGCGCTCGCCGGTGGTGGTAACGTTGAGGATGAGGCCATCGTCGGTGCCGCCTTCGGTGCCGAGGGTGAGGGTGGAAGTGGTGTGGTCGTCGTCGCCCACGTTGATGCCTTTTCCGCCGGTGCCCGAACTGGTTAGGGTGATGTTGCCCGAAAGGATGCTCATGTTGCCGTCGGAACGTAGGCAGGCCGAGGTGTAGGCGTCCTTTGTCGAGCCGCTCACGGTGTACGACGCGCCGTTGCCTTGCGTGGTGATGTTCATCGTGGCGCCGTCGATGGTGAGGTTGCCGTCGGCGCTGATGCCCTTGCCGCCGTGGTTCGTGGTGGGCAAAGTGATGGTGAATGTGCCGCCCGTGATGTTGATGTCGGTGTCGCACTTGATGGCCGAGCAGTAGGAGGGGACGTTTTGTCCTTCCACCGATTCGAGCACGGTGCTTCCCGAGGCAGTGATGTCGATGGTGCCACCGCTGATGTTGATGGCTCTGTCCACTTTGAGGCCTTTCGACATGTCGCCCGAGTTCACGATGGTGAGCGTGCCGCCCGTGATGTTGAGGTCGCTGTCGGCTTTGATGCCTTTACTGTCGGTGCCGCTCGTGTTGATGTCGAGCGAACCGCCGCTCATGGTGAAGAGGCCCGAGACCTTGAAGCCTCTTTGCTCGTCAGCCGTGGTATTGATGCTGAGGTTGCCATTGTGGATGGCCACATTGCCCGAAACATCCATGCCATCGGAGCCTGCTGAAGCGATTTCAAGCGTACCGCCGTTCCAAGTCAGGTTGCTGCTGCAATGGATGCCGTCGCTGTTGCTGCCAAGGATGCGGATGGTACCCGAGTTGACGGTAACATCGCCGTCGAAGTTGATGGCATGTTTGGCATTGCCCGTGACTTGTAGCGTTCCAGGACCTTCGATGGTAAGGTCCCAAGGTACGTCCATGGTGGCTGTCTGGCTACCGTTTGCACCGTCTGTAAGTGTGGATGTGCCTTTGAGTCTCAGCGTGACGGGGACGATGACACCTGCACCGATGGCGGCACTTGCGGGATTTGACAATGTGAGATCATCAAATGTCAAGTGGAAAGGTGTCATGCTGTAAAATATGAGCCTACCATTGTCTGAACTGCCTGAAACCACATAGGGCACATTTTCTCTGTAAGACTGAACGTCGACAAAAGCACCGTCAATGGTGATTTGAACCAAATCATTGGCAAAAGGATTGTCTACCGTGACGGAATTGCCGTTGTAGGTGATGTAAACCGTGTCGCCCGCAGGCGGAGTTTGTGGTCGGCTGAAGGTGATGCTGTCGAAGGCGGTGATGGGGAAAGTGGAGCCGTTCCCGTCGTTGATGAGCATATTGGCGGGCAGGTTGCCTTCAAATCGGATTTCCTCGATGGCGTTCACGTCGTTTTGGTAAACCACCGAACCCGACTTGTGCAAATTCAGTTGGTAGTTCTGTGCTTGAAGCCCAAGGCAGCCTGCCATGATGGCCCATAAGAAAACGGTCTTTTTCATAGCTTGATCATTTTGAGGGTGGCACTTTGGGTTCTGACGAGATAGACTCCAATGGGCAATCCTGAGACATCAATGGGCTGTTCTCCGTTGGTTTCCAATGATTTGACAAGCCTCCCGTCGATGGCGTAGATGCTGACGGGTTGGACTTCGCCAAGGTTGCTCAGCGTCAGCACATCGTGCACGGGATTGGGGTAGACACAGGGCGCGTTTGCCTCGTCTTCTTCAAGGCCGACAAATTCCCCACAGGTGATTTTACGGATGTCAGCAAGGGCGATTTTGACCTCGTTCTTGGTGAGGATGTCCCCGTCGAGAACGAGGAAAGTGTTGTCCTCGAAATAGATACGGTCGGTATGCGACAACATGAATGCTTGCTCCGAGCCGTCTTGCATCGTGATGTTGATTTGAGCGGATTGCGCGGCCAATTGGAGAAACACTCCGAAAACCAAGGCCAAAAGTGGCAGTCCTCGTTGGAAAAGTCGTTTCATGGTAGGAATGAATTAAGGTCAAAAAAGGAATCCGCAAAAGTACTTTTTTCTGCGAAATGAAACGCCCTTTTCTTGGAAAAAAGTGTCAAAAGGATGTGAATCAACAGTTTTCGCCACTCAAATACGGACTCGTGATGGAGGTTTCGCACTTCGTCATTTCCTTCGGCGTGCCGCTGAAAACGACCTTGCCGCCCATGTTGCCGCCGCCGGGACCGAGTTCAATCAGGTAGTCGCACTGCTTCAGCATCTCCAAGTTGTGCTCAATCAGGAAGATGGTGTTGCCCGCCTCGACCATTTTGCCAAAAAGATCCAAAACCCGCTTGATGTCGTTGAGGTGGAGGCCGTCGCTGGGTTCGTCCATGATGAAGATTTTGGGATGTTTAATTGTTGAGTTGTTTAATTGTTTAATTGTTGGGTTGTCACGACAACAGTTCAACGATTCAACATTCAACGATTCAACAAGGTAAGAGGCCAACTTGATGCGTTGCAGCTCGCCGCCCGAGAGCGTCGAAAGCGACTGGTTGAGATGGAGATAGCCCAAGCCGACCTTGCGCAAAGGCTCCAGTTTTTCGGCGATGACGGTGCCGCTGAACACTTCGGAGGCTTTGTTGGCGGTCAGGTCCATCACCTCGGCGATGTTCATGCCTAGCACCTTATATAATAGCACCTCTGGCGAATAGCGCAGTCCGCCGCAAGCCTCGCAAACGGTCTCGATGCTGTCCATGAAGGCCATGTCGCTGACGATGACGCCCTTGCCTTGGCAAACGGGACAGCCGCCTTTGCCGTTGAACGAGAAGAGGTCGGCCTTGGTCTTGTTCGTTTTGGCGAAGAGTTTGCGGATGTCGTCGGCCACTTCGAGGTAGGTGGCAGGCGTTGAGCGCAGGCTGATGCCGATGTTCTTCTGACTGATGTAGACGATGTCTGATGGTTGAATTGTTGGATTGTATAATCGTTTAATTGTTGGGTTGTTGTCGTGACAACAGTTCAACGATTCAACATTCAACGATTCAACAGCCTTGACAAAACACTCCATCAACGAGCTTTTGCCCGAACCGGCCACGCCCGCGATGCCGCACATCACGCCCAAGGGCAGGTCGATGGTCAGGTCTTTGATGTTATGCAAAGTAGCGTTCTCCAAATGGAAAAACGACTTGGGTTGGCGCACCGTCTCCTTGATTTCCGTGGTCGCGCTGAGCGATTTGCCTGTAAGCGTTTGGCTGTGGAGCAGTTCGTCGTAGCTGCCTTCAAACACGATTTCGCCGCCGGCCATGCCCGCGCCCGGACCCATGTCGATGATGTGGTCGGCGATTTTGATCATGTCTTTGTGGTGCTCGACGAGGATGACCGTGTTGCCGTGGTTCTTCAGTTTTTGCACCGACTTCTGCATCAGCAGGATGTCGTGGTTGTGGAGGCCCACGCTGGGTTCGTCGA
>ODAI010773750.1_pt1 | contig 18890 bp, 14 predicted proteins | sample 1539321 | NCBI WGS metagenome assembly ODAI01 (sample SAMN02144231, study PRJEB22623) | gut metagenome | biome: sheep rumen | host: Ovis aries | place: New Zealand
GAGATTTTTTTTTCAAGCATTGTCTTACTCATCGCGTACGAAAGATTTTTCAGCGTAAGGTCATTTCCAAGATAACCCGTAAGCAGATTTTCAACAGATTCAGTGGCACACACCGATGATGCAGTTGCCGAAAAAATGAGCGAAAGGATTACTGTCTTAAAAAAATTGCTCTTCTTCATATCCACAATTATAAAATCAAACTTTTTATCATGCAATAAAGTTACTTTCTAATATTTTGTTTTCGCCGTGAAACTTTTGTTATCAGTCTAAACACCCTGTTATTGACTTTCACATCACACATTCCAAAAAATCACCGCGAGACGGATTTTTCAAGAGAGACTAAAATTTCGGATTATAAAAAAAGCCTGCACACCATACGTATTTTCAACGCACAGTGCACAGGCCCACGAATAAAATAAATTCCCCAAACCCGCCCTCGCCAAAAGTCAATGCATGGTAATGCCTTTTACTCGATTTAGATGCGCGTGTACGTTGTCCGGGCATAACGATAAAACTGGGAATCGAACCCAAGCACAAGCCCCGCACATGCTGACCATAGTTATGACGCATAACTCCGTCACTGAGTGTGCATTCGCCCTTTCAGCTACCTCATTTTTTTTTACAAAAGTTCAGTCTGCCAGTTCAACTCCTGAATCGAATTGTCAATCCGGCGCAATTCCTTTGCAAGCAAATCTGATTTTTTCTGAAGTGATTTTACATCGACCGTGCTGAGTATTTTTATTTCTGTGCGGGTGGCCCGTCTGGTATTCTGGCTTGCAACGTTCACCAGGTTTCTGTAGGCTTCCAACCTCAGCCGCAGAGTATCTTTTCTTGCAATCAGTTCCGTAATTGATTTTCCATCAGAAACGGTCCTGCAGTTCGTAAGATTGATTTTTGTCATCAATGTCTCAAGCCGAAGAATGGCGTCATCCAGTTCCACAAGAAGTTCATCCGGATTTTCAGCAGGTTTTTCACCCTCCTGCACCAAGGCATTGTTTTCCAACCTTGACCTTAACTGAGAAATCTTCGTATTCAAATCAGCTCTTTCCTGCAACGCTTCCGCAAGTTTCATAAAATCCTCCATACAAATTGTTCTTCCATAATTATTGACATTATTGTGCCGGGTTTTCTGCATCAAGCCAAACAAACAGACAAAATCACTCTCCGAACCAGTCGTCCGCAGACGGAAAAGCAGTCTTTTGAAGGCGATTCCTTCCCATGGAATCCTTCTGCGTAACAAGAATAACACGGAGAATAATTTTAGTCAAATTTAAATATGGCGGCAGGAGTTGCCCGGCTGGAGTTGCACTCGAAATTCCATGCCCATGAATGCAAAACTTTTTGTGAAATTTCCCGGAGTAAAACTCATTGACTTTCAAGTGGAACCTTTGCCGCCTGTGGAAAAATATTTCGGACCAGTGTGAAAGAGAAAGGATTCCTTTACAGTCTTATGAACTCAAACCTCTCGTGAATTTTATCACTTACGGCCTGAACCAAATCATTTTCAAGAAGACGCAGACTGTAAGCGATGTCCTTGTTTTCTGAGACGTCGGTTTTAAAAAGCTGCGCATAGGAAACGCTCAGGGCCTTTGCAATATTCTCAATGACATCCAGTGACGGCGTTTTTCTTGCCAGCTCAATCTGTGTCATAAATGGAACGGATATTCCGGCCTTCTCCGCCAGCTTCTCCTGCGTCCACCCTGACTCCTTGCGAAAATTACGAATGTTCCTGCCAAGAATCTCTACAATCTCGCTCATCGAATCAATAATATTGCCGACAGCAATAATTGACAATTATCCACAGGCAATGTTATAATAACTGTCAGCAATAATAAGTTGCTGCCGTGCTAAAATTCGCAGAATGAATTTTATGTCAGCTTGACGGCACACTGCGCCGCTTTTTCAAGATAAATTAGGAAGTTTTGTATGAAAAATTTTTTTTTTTACTGAGCTTTATGCTTTTAGTTTTTGCAGGGACTTTATTCGCTCAATCAAAAACTGATCCGGCAGTCCAACAATCAATTGAAATGTTAAATTATATCTCTACTCTTTCTGAAAAAATAAAAACAAACAAAAGTAATCGGGTATGAAAATGACAGACCTTTCTCTTGTGATTCCATGTTTTAACGAAGAAGAAGTAATCCCTCTTTTTTATGAAGAAAGTCAAAAAGTCATAAACGAGTTGAAGACTCAGAAAATCATTCGAGACGCGGAATATATTTTTGTTGATGACGGTTCAAAGGACAAGACTCTTGAAATCGTGAAGTCACTTTCGGAAAAAGATTCAACCGTTCACTACATTTCGTTCAGCAGGAATTTTGGAAAAGAAGCCGCAATGTATGCAGGGCTGAAAGCTGCAAAAGGTTCTTTCGTTACAATTATGGATGCGGACCTGCAGGATCCTCCTTCGCTTCTGCCGCAAATGCTTGATGCAATTAAAAACGAAGGATTCGATTCTGTTGCAACCAGAAGAAGTTCCCGTAAAGGAGAGCCTGTTTTGCGTTCATTTTTCGCACGCCGGTTTTACAGTTTGATGAATAAAATCTGCCGGACAGAACTTGTTTCCGGTGCCCGAGACTACCGGCTGATGAACCGTAAGGTTGTGAATGCGATTCTTTCGATGAGTGAATACAATAGATTTTCAAAAGGTCTGTTCGGCTGGGTGGGATTCAAGACAAAGTGGATCAGCTTTGAAAATGTTGAGCGCGCCGCAGGCAAAACAAAATGGTCCTTCTGGAAACTTTTCAAATATGCCGTGGAAGGAATAGTCGCATTTACAGAAAAACCTTTAATCGCAAGTGCTGTTGCCGGTGTGCTTTCAACTTTTGCAGCGGTCGCCGCGCTTCTCTTTATTATTGTCCGCCGTCTCGTATTCGGAGACCCTGTGCAGGGCTGGGCAAGTACAATCTGCATCATACTTTTTATCGGAGGCCTTCAGATGTTTTTTACAGGCATTTTGGGAGAGTATCTTGCAAAAACTTACCTTGAAGTAAAAAAACGACCGGTATTCATCTGCCGCGAAAGTGACATTGAAGAAATTGAAAATCCCGAAGGAGAAAAAAATGGCAAATAAAAGAATACTCAGAATATTTGGAATCGCAGCCGGCATCCTTGCACTTTTATCTCTTTTAATATTCATTCCGCAAATCAGAGAAACAATAATTCATTTCGGCGAAAAAAAAATTGGAAGGTCTTTGAATCATGAAGTATGGCACGGGCGTTTTATCAAGCTGGAATTTCTGTTTTTGATTTGTTCGCTCCCTGCCTGCGGATTTCTTTTGTATTTATCTTGTTCAGACACTCCGATATTCAGCAATTCAACGGAAGGAATTTTTGGAACCAGAGCTGAACTGAAAAATATAAGAAATTCAAAATTACAATTTTATTCCGTATTTATTATTTTCGCGCTTCTATTTGGAATAAGACTTTTTTACATCAGTCAGAAAAAAAGTTTTATGGTTGATGAAGGACTCAGCATTTCAATCTGCAACAGAAACGAATACGGTTTTTGGGGCAGGAATTATGAGCTTGACCATGAATACAGCGGTAAAGAACTTAAAGAAATATCGCTCTGGGACAATTCAAGTGCATCAGATGCTTTAAGTGATATTTTTCACATGCATCAGGACAACCGTGATTCGCCTCATACAAATTTTTATTATTCACTTTTCAGATTATGGTTTACAGGCGTTAGAACCAGCAATTTGACTTATATTTTTTGGAGAGGCTGCCTGTTAAATCTTTTGTTCTTTACAGTTTCTTTTGTTTTTATGCTTCTGCTGCTGCGGCGGTTTACTAAAAACTCATTTGTGCTTTCCGCGCTGCTTTTAATTGCATTCATCAATCCGGCAAGTCTTTCTCTTACAGTGTTCCTCCGTCCTTATGAATTGCAGCAGGTTTTTGTAATAATTCTTACGTACTACGTCACCTGTGTTTTACAAGCAGATTCAGAAAACCGTACAATCACGACCAAGAAAATTTTTTTACTGGGACTTCTTGTACTTTCACTTACCATGCTCTCTGCGTATCTGAATATGATCATAATCGGACTGTACGGTCTTCTTATCATTATCCTCTGCATCAGAAAAAAGAACTGGATGCTGCTGAAATTTTTTGTTCTGATGTTTGTGTCAAGTCTATTGCTTTCCAAAGTCCTGTATTTTAAATTTGGAAGTATGGGATACAGGGCGGATGAGGCCGCGTCAAATCTTGATCCGTCACAAATAAAAGCAAACTTGATTGCCGTAAAAAACGGCATTATCGGCATTGCCTCCAAAAACATTTTCTTTGAAATATATTGCGTCCTTGTTCTTTTTGCCGTGTTATATCAAGCCGTATATAAATTGAAAGACAAAGGAGAGAATACCCTGCTCCATGTTGTGGCAATCAATTTTCTTTCAGTTGTTCTGATTATGTATTTTGTTCCGATTGGTATGAAAACACTGCGTTATGCAGCCCCCTTGTTTCCAATTTTTGCATTGAATTTCATCTGCGGCAGGAATAAGAAAAATCTGGAGAAAATTGCAGCATCTTCAATTTCTCTGGTGCTGATTTTGTCCCTGGTCCAGTTCTCTGGAAAAAAATCAATTGTGGAGCATTTGGATGATGCAGGGATTGAAAGATATAAAGAGATATACGAAACAAGCCTGCCTATATTTATACGAGGCGAATCAACATGGAGATATTCAGACTTAATTCCATATTTGAATGATGAAAGCCGAATCATTTTTGTATCTGATTTTGAAATGATCCGCGAAAAATATCCTGAGAAATTCCCATGCATTTTTATAAATCAAACTGATGAATCGGATTTTTATTTTTTCTGCCACGGCGAACTCTCCGTACAAAAACTAAACTCAGTCGGATACCATGATGTGTATTTAGTTGGTGACTGACATACGGAAGAGGTGTGGAAATCAGGAGGAAATATTCCGCAGGTCTTGGAGCTGCCGCCAAAAAGCGTTTTGCGGATTACACCACTGTCAATGTCTCCATCAATCACCAACACTCGACGCAGAGCGTCGAGGTATGGTGTTCTCATAAGGTATTGCAGTCGGATTCAATACCCTTTTATTTCGACGCAGAGCGTCGGGGTATTGAACCCTCCGCACGAATAAAAATGTGCTCCTGCAAACGGAAAGATGTTACAGGCACCTTCCCGTTTGCAAGCGGTTTTTGATTTTTATTCCAAGGACTACTTTACATAGAATGTCTCAGGAGCACCGAGATAGCTTGGGGGCATTTTTTCGTTCGCATCGTGAATCACGATTTTTTCAAGGACAATGTTCGGAGTGACCGGATAGACGCGAAGGGTGTTCATGCCTGTTCTGCAGGCGGCGTAAACGGTTGAGACTCTGATGTTGTTCGTGATGTCACTTCCCCACGGCTCCTGATTGTCTCCCACCGCGAAGTTTTTGCCGACAACGTCTTTCAAGATGAATTCACCGTTAAGTCCTATTATAAACTGAAGCCTGTTGTCCTTGAATGCCGGGTTTGAAGGGTTCAAGTAAAAGTCGAACGCCTTGAGGTTTTCCTCATCATTTGCATCAGGAAGAACGAACTTGTATTCCACAAACGGAGAAGAACTCACGTCGCTTGGAGAATAAACTTTTGTTACAGGGAACGATTTTACAGCTCCAAGAGTCTTTCCATAGCCTTCAAGGACTTTCCACTCCGCACCGTCTGCTGCTTTTGACACAGTATAATGCGGGGCTTCGATGCTGATGTAAGAGCCTGCCTGCACAAAAGTGTTTTTCTCATATCCGATGTCTGGAACATCCGCATTTACATGGATGTTCAAAACCATGACGGCACCTTTTCCATCATCTCCGCAGAGTTTTATTGTATCTGTTTTATCTGCATCCGCGGCGAGTCTGTTTCTGTCGATTTTTATGAGCAGGAAAAAATCCCCGTCTTTTTTGTTTGAATCAACAGGAACGATTTGCGTTGAGAGCCACGAGCTCCTGCCCTTAGTATCCTCAACAGAAAATTGAACAGGATTTATGCCGCAGTTAAAGACATTTACTTTTGCCTCGTCAGTTTCGGGATTGCAAAAATCATTTATATGCAAGTCCCGCACAGTCCAATCCTGCCCGCTTGTAACAAAATCACATCCTTCAACCCAGACAGCGACTCTCTTTTTGCGGGTCGGCTCAACCGCGGCATAAACCGGATAATGGTTTTCCGCTTCGCACCAGTTTTTAAATCCAAAGTGCTCAGACCATCCCATGCCGTACCAGCGTCCGCCGTTCAAGTTATCCAGTTCCTCAACAAGTGCAGAATCTTTTTCCACACAGGCCTTCACTTTTTCCGCATAATCATTTGCGGCCAATATATTATGAGAAGCAAGCCAATGATTTTTACCTGAAAGGAGCTGCATTCTCAAGACATTCATCGTGCCGGTCGCCGCGTAATAAATCTGCGTGAAAAAAGCTTCATAGATGCCAGAGTCTTCCGGTATCTGCTTTTTAAGATTCTCCGCACATTCAATTATTTTTTCCGCAAGCGAAAGCGTATTGTCAGATTCGCCGAAATTCACGGGATGGAATGTATCGCTTTGTATGCTTTCGGTTCTGCGTGTATTTGCAAGTTTGGTGTAGGCATTCAAAATGAATTCAGCATCAGCTTTTTGAGAACCGGTCATCTGTGAAAAGTTAAAGGCAATCCATTTTTTTGTGTAATCAAAAGTCGTAAAATCCAATGCGGAATATTTTTCATAATCGTAAGCCAAATCCAGGAAATACGAAAGCGGGAATTCCGTGGTAAGAATGTCGCCCACGTTTACAATCCACAAATCTCTTATTCCAAAATCATAGGCCGCCGTCATCTGCTCCTTTACTTTCGGAAGATACGATGTGTTTATCCACTCGTAACTGAAGGGCCATCCGTGATAATCAAAATGGTAATACATTCCGTAGCCGCCGTTGTGGCTTCTCATCTCTTCAGTAGGGACTGTCCGCAGGTTCCCATGATTATCATCGCACAGCATAAGAGTCACACCGTCAAGCTCAGGACTTCCCATGAGGCCTTTTGTCTTTTCGTCTCCGTAAAAATACGGTTCAACTTCTTTGTAAAGTGCAAGCATCCGCGGGACTTTCTGCAAATCATCATTCACATATTTTTTTATCAGTTTGTTCTGAGTCTTCAGGACATCACGGAGCAATTCAATGTTGTCGGCAAGGGTTGCGTTTTTCATGATTGCAGTATCGGCTTCTCCACGCATGCCCACGGTGATTACGTTTTCGAATTTGCCGTTGCGTTTCAGGCCGTCTTCCCAGAACTTGGTGATTCCTTTTTCGTTTGAACGGAAATTCCACGCATCCCCGTAAATCGAATCAGGTCCGCGCAGATATTTGTATTCTTCTCCGGCACGGCAGCATGGCTCATGGTGACTGGCACCCATCACGACTCCGAGTTCATCCGCAAGTTCTGCATTCGAAAGCCCCGGACCGTCATCGCTGAAACGGGAAGACCACATCGCAGGCCACAGGTAATTTCCCTTCAGACGCAGGAGCAGTTCGAAAACATGCTCGTACATTTTCGCAGTAAAGCCGCCGTAATTGTGATTACACCAGTTTCCGAAAGCCGGCCATTCATCGTTGATAAAAAATCCTCGGAAACGCACGCTCGGCTCTTTTGAAATGCAGCTGTCCTTCTCCGTAAGAGTGACTGAATCCTGATGAGAAGGAAGCAAATGAAGCCAGTCAACAAAAGGTGAAACGCCAAGCAGTTCAGAAAGGTGGAAAAGTCCGTAGATTGTTCCGCGTTTATCGCTTCCGGCAATCACAAGCAGATTGTCCGACACGGAAAATCCGTAAACCTCACGCTTCCCTTTTATTTTCGAAAGGTCGATTTTATCTGCAAAGGATTCAATCAACTTTGATTTTCCCACAGTACCGAAAACCACAGCCTGAACCGAGGCAGCCTCTTTTTCAAAATCCAGACCTGAAGCCTCGACTTCGCTTAATCTGGGCATTGAACCGGTCACAAGTTTTATGTCATTGCAGACTTTTGCGGAAATTTTTTTTACACCGGTAAACTCATCCTTGTCGCAATAAAAAACAGCGGAATTTTTTTTGTCTTCAGAAAAAAACTTAATCATATCCATCGCCCCAGATTATAATATCCCTTCTATTATATATCTATTATGGGATTTGTGCATAAAGAGTTTTTCCTAATTGACAGGTTCAGTTTTGCAGAAAACATGATTTCTTTGAATTTTTCACCCATTGAATTCATTCAGAATTTCGATATAATATGAGAAACTTGGAGACTTTATTATGACGGGAAACGAGACAGCCGTTGAAAACACAAAAAGGGACTTTTCAGGCTTCACAGGCAATCAATTGAAACTGATTGCTGTTTCGGCAATGTTCCTTGATCATCTGGCATGGAATCTGTGGCCCGGTTATCAAAAAGAATGGTGGCTTATCTTAATCCATTTGATCGGAAGACTCACTGCACCAATGATGTGGTTTATGATTGTTGAAGGTTATTGTCACACACGGAATCTAAAAAAATATCTTCTGAGGCTTTTCATTTTTTCCATCCTCTCACACTTTGCATACAATTTCTGCTTCGGGATTTCGTTTATTCCATTTAAAAATTCTTTCCTGAATCAGACCAGTGTAATGTGGGCCTTGTTTTGGGCAGTGGCAGCATTGTACATTCAGGACGATGAACGAAGAGGCTTCAAACTCAAAGAATGGCAGAAAACAATCTCAATTATTTTAATCTGCCTGATTTCTTTTCCGTCTGACTGGTCCTGTTTTCCCGTGCTGTGCAGTCTGATGCTTTTCCGCTTTCGTGGGAATTTGAAAAATCAAATGCTAGGCATGCTGGCTTGCATCACAATGTATGCAGCAGTCTGGTGTTTTGCAATTGACGTTGTGTACGGTTTGCTTCAATATGGAATTATAATCGTCTGGCCATTTATGCATTTCTACAACGGACAGCGTGGAAAATGGAAAGGAATGAAGTGGTTCTTCTATCTTTTTTACGTGGGACATTTGATTCTGCTCGGAATACTGCGGCTTGCAGTCAACGGAAATATAAAAACAATTGTCTGATCAGACAATAAGAATGAAAACAAAGGACAAGAACAATGCTTTACATCATCAGGCACGGAAAAACAGATTGGAATGCAATCCACAGACTTCAGGGAAGAACGGACATACCTCTGAACGATGAAGGACGGAGAATGGCCCGCAAAGCCGCAGAGGATTATAAAGACATCAATTTCGACATCTGCTTTTGTTCTCCACTTGTGCGTGCCAGAGAAACAGCGGAAATCCTTTTGCATGGAAGAAATGTTCCGATTGAATATGATGAACGCCTGCTTGAAATGTGCTACGGAGTTTATGAGGGTGCTGCCCATGTGTTCAAGCTTCCGGACTGTCCCATTAAAAATCTTTTTCTTCATCCCGAAAAATATACAGAACCGGTTGAAGGAGGAGAAAGCTTCGAGGATTTGTTCAAACGCACGGGAGAATTTCTTCGTGAAAAAGTAGACCCTCTTTTGGAATTGGGAAAAGATGTTTTAATCGTCGGGCACGGTGCAATGAATTCCAGCATAGTGTGTCAGAAAAAAAATCTTCCGATAGAAAAATTCTGGAGTGAAGGAATCGAGAACTGCAAACTGATGCGCTTGTGCTGAAAGTGATATTGAATGATTTTAGGAAATGTTCATCATGTTTTCGCATTGATGATTTTTAAGCCGCACACAGGAGATTAAATGAAAAAAATAATTGATATTCTGAAAAAATATGAAGACAAACAATACGCATCTTTTCAGACAAAACTCATTCCTTCAGAAAAAGAAATTCCCGTCATCGGCGTGAGAACTCCCGCTTTAAAAAAAATTGCCGCAGATTTGAAGGATGATCCATGTGTTGAAAAATTCTTCGCAGAGCTTCCGCATAAATATTTCGATGAGAATCAGCTCCACGGATTTTTGATTTCGCAAATAAAAGATTTTGACACCTGCATAAAGGAACTGGAAAAATTTCTTCCATTCATTGACAACTGGGCGACCTGTGATCAGACCTCCCCAAAATGTTTTTCAAAAAACAAAAAGGCTCTTCTCCCCTTCATTGACAAATGGATAAAATCAGAACACACATATACAGTGCGTTTTGGAATCGGAATGTTGATGCGGCATTTTCTTGATGAGGATTTCAAACAAGAATATTTGGAAAAAGTGAAGTCCGTACGCAGCGGTGAATATTATGTAAGGATGGAAGTCGCATGGTATATGGCAACCGCACTTGCAAAACAATGGGATGCGTCTATCCCCATAATTGAAAATCATCAGTTGGATGACTGGACTCATAAAAAAACAATTCAAAAGGCATGCGAAAGTTTTCGAGTCACCGAGGAGCACAAAAAATATCTTCAAGAATTGAAGTCTTCAAGTTTTATAATTTAACCGCATCCTTGGAGAAAATCCCCGGTATGTCTTTCAAGTCCAGGGATTTTTTTAAGTTTATTGTTCTGCTGTTTTTGAATTGTCCGCCCGCTGAAAATACCTTCTCTGAAGAAATGTGACGACAAAAGAAACAAGAAAACCAGTTGGAATTGACAAAAGAAACATTGCAAATCCTGGACCTGCAAAAGCAACGCTTGTGACCAGACTTGGAAATGCGAAAGTAGAACATTGTGCACGTCCGAATCCTGCAATCGCACCACCCACTGCCCCGGCAAAACAGGCACTAAGCATGGCTCTTGGTCTGGCGACCGTCACTCCGAAAAGAGCAGGCTCCGTAACTCCGAGTGCACAGGAAAGGCTCGCCTGGAACATCACAGACCTCTCTGATTTTTCCTTCGTAATCAAAGCCAGTGCAAGACACGTTCCACACTGACCGTAAACAGCACCGCACAAAAGCGGCATTATGACATCGTGCCCTGTGCTGGTGATTGCAGCAATACTCACAGGTACAATGCTCCACTGCGCTCCCACAACAACCATCGGCTGAATCACAAATCCCATAAAGGCCCCCGCAACAACCGGGTTCCAATTATAAAGAACGTCGAACACTCCTGTAAGTGCATTTCCAATCCATCCGCCGATAGGACCGAACAAAAGAAATGTGCAGGGAACCACAATCAGGCAGCAGATTATCGGCTTTAAAAAACTTTTTATCGATGCAGGAATCCATTTGTCACATGGAATCTCAACGAAATGCAGAAGTCCCACGGCCATAAGAACTGGAATCACACTTGAGTGATAGATTGCCGGAAGAATTGGAAGACCTATGAATGAAAGCTGTTTTCCATTTTCCAGAATTGCGGTTATGTCGGGGTAGAGCATTGCAACCGGAATCAAAAGAGAAATGAATAAATCGGTTTTCCATTGTTTTGATGCAGTGACTGCAAGGAAAAACGGAAGAAAATAGAAAAAACCATCGGAAGCCGCAAATAAGATTTTGTAGACTCCGCCGTTTACGTCAAGTACATGAAACTGGGCAAGCAGAATGACAACGCTTTTCAAAATGCTCGCCGCAGTAAGGTAATTTATAATTGGAAGAAACAATCCCGTAATCTGTTCGATGACCTTCTTCCACCCGCTTTTATTGCAACTCATTTATTTTTCGCCGCGCAAAATCTGTCTTACAAGAATTCCGGATGGTTGCAAATCCTCGTCTTTCCATCCGCCTTCAGCCCGTTTGTCTTTGTTGTATTTCAAAACACCGGAATCCTCTCCCTTGTTGTTGACCGACCAGTTTGCCCATGAGATTTGCTTTTTTGCAAGGAATTTTGTCCATTCAAGAGTTTCTTTTTCAAAAACTCCGCCGTCGCCGCTTGCCTTTGTTGTTCCCCATTCAGTAACAAATACAGCGAGGCCTTTTTTATTTGCAGTTGTAATCTGCCTTCGATAATCTTCTCCATGCGTTCCTGCATAGAAATGCAAAGTATACATTATGTTTTTCTGTCCGGTAATTGGATTTTCCGCCGGTGAGATTAAATCGCCGCTCCAATTGGGAGTTCCTACAACGATGATGTTGTCGCAGTTTTTCCTGATGACGGGAATTATTCTTTCGGCATACGGTTTGATGTTGTCGTTCCAAGTGACTGAATCCGAATTCGGTTCATTGCAAATTTCATAAATGATGTTTGGAACGTTTGCATACTTTGAGGAAATCATATCGAAGAAAATTTCTGCATCATCAGCCTTGAGAAGCGGATCATGCTCATCAAGAACGTGCCAGTCAACAATGACATACATTCCCAATTCTATGGCCGCATCAATCGAGTCTGTGACCTTGGTGCCTAGATTTTTATTCTGGGTATACGGATTTGTATAAAGAGCGGCCCTCCACAAATCTGCATTCCAATCATCTCTAAGCCATTTGATTACATCTTTATTTGCGAATTTTCCGTACCACTGCAATCCGTGTGAACTCATTCCGCAGAGCTGTACGGGCTTTCCATTCTTGTCGCAAAGTTTTGAGCCTGCAACTTGAAGTGCTCCATAGCGTTCAACAGGTGTAAGCCCGTCGTCAAATATTTTTCTTTTTCCGCCATTTCCGCATGAAACCAAAACAAGTGCGGTAAACAGAACAAATGCCAGTCCAGTCAACAGAAATGATTTTTTCATATCGTCCCCCTTAGGAATGAATCGCTTAAAACAAATCCTATCCATCGATTTTAACATTCTTCCTGTTAAAAAGCAATATAGAGAATATGACCGTCAGTTGATTGAAATTGTTTTGAAAAAAGAAGATGTCATCACCTGCTGAAGAGTTTGACTTTCTCCACACGTCCTCTTATTTCCGCATCGTCGATAAATCTCAAGTTCTTGTTTTCAATCATGGATGCCGTGCTTTGCGAAATCAGCAGGTCGGTTTTGTAGTATTTGCACAAGCCTTCTATTCTGCTGGCGGTATTCACCGTATCTCCGATGACGGTATATTCCATCCGGTTTATAGCTCCGATGTTTCCTGCAAGAACAGGTCCCGAGTGAAGTCCTATGCCGAATCTTACCTGCGGAAACCCCATCTCGGAAAACTTCCTGTTGATATCCACAAGGGCTTTCCTCATATCCAGTGCGGCTTCGAATGCATCATTCGCATGAGTCGATGAACGGATTGGCGCTCCGAATAACGCCATCACCGCATCCCCGATATATTTGTTGATTACTCCATTGCGCGCAGTTATACATTTTTCAAGGCCTGTAAAATATTCATTCAGCAGCATGACGATTTTTTGAGGCTCCATATTTTCAGACATACTTGTGAACCCCCGGATATCGCAGAACATAACCGTTACATCAAGAGTCTCTCCTCCGAGGGCAACATTTCCTCCGAGAAGATAATCGCGCACCTGCGGAGTCACAATCTTCCCGAAAGTGTCACGCATGAATTCTTTTTCTTTGAGAGATTTTGCCATTACATTGAAACTGTCTCCAAGAATTCCCATCTCATCATTTGAACAGATGACTGTTTTGCAGTCGTAATTGCTTTTGGAAATTTCATTCGCCGAGTATGTCAATTTTTCAAGCGGTTTTTGGAAAAAATTGATGAACAGAATCGTCAGCGCAAGTCCAAGAAGCAAGAGAAAAAATGTGAAAATAAAATCATGATAATTTGGAAGCTGCATATTATACCGCTTGGTAAAGAAAAGTCTGATTCCCAGGAATGAAGCAGGAAAGACCGCTGCCGAGAAAAAATAAAACAGGAACATGTTTTTGATGGAAGATAATGACATACGGGCGGTGCCTGAAATATTTCCGTCAGGATAAAGATGCGGCAAAACGACATTGCGGTTTAATGTTTCAAGCGAAAAATAAATCAGTGTGAAAGAAATCATGGAAAGAAAAATATACGATGTGGTTGTTGAAATGAAAATAAAAGTGATATCAAGATTCTGCGTTGTTTTCAAATATATCAAAATTATAAATTCGAGAAAAAAATTTGAAATCCATCCGCTTATTCCGCGTATAGCGAAGGCCCCCGGAAGTTGGACATTGAATTTGATTTTGTTTTCTCCGTCAGGATACTTGGCATATTTGAATGTATGCAGAACGCAGAGTACAACCGGTACTATATAGCTGAATGTTCCCAGAATATTAACCAAAAATGAATGAGAGCTTATAAACACATTCCATTGTCTGAGAGGTTCATTGTCGGGCAATGGAAGGTTCGTGAAATCACTTGTTAATACGGCAAGAATGTTCGCAAGAAGACAAATCAATCCGTAAAAAAGAGTATGATACTTAAAAAAGATTTCTTTTGCTTTCATAAAATCATTATAACACAATTTAAAGAAAGTTGTGAATGGTGTTGAAACATAATATGCGGTATTTATGGCAAAATCCATATTTGTATGTTATAATAAGTGATGCAAAATAAAGTTCGCAATTTCTAGGATTGAAAAAATCAGACGTTTTTTTGAAAACGTTCAGTCTGCAGAATAATGCAGATTCATCACGGGAGATTATATGAAACAAAAATCAAGCTTTATAATTTTAGGGACTGCGCTTTTTGTCATGGGGGCATTGGCGGTTTTATTTGTTTTAAAAGACTCCCCCGCGAATTCTGCAAAATCAAATTCCGAAGAAACAACGCGGGACAGACTTATTTTAGGTTTTTCTCAAATCGGATCTGAAAGTGCATGGCGCACACGTAACACAAAATCAATTTTCGAGGCGGCAGAAGCAAACGATATTCAGATTATTTTTAATGACGCGCAGCAAAAGCAGTCAAACCAACTGAAGGCGATACGCTCGTTTATTGTATATCAGGTGGATGTAATTGCATTCGTTCCCATTGTTGCAGACGGATGGGACAATGTCCTTCAGGAGGCAAAAGAAGCCGGCATTCCCGTGATAATTGTAGACCGCCAGATAAACGCGCCTTCATCTCTCTATGCAGGATTCCTTGGAGAAAATGGATTTGAAGAAGGCTGTTCGGCAGGAAAATTTCTTGTTGAAAAATGCAGAGACAAAGATGATGAAAAAATCAGCATACTGGAACTTTCCGGCACGGTGAATTCTTCAGTTGCAACGGGACGCGCAGAAGGGTTCAGATCGATAATAAAAGATGATTCAAGATTTTCAATCATTCATTCCGTGGACGGTGATTTTCTGCGTTCCCGTGGAAAAGAAATAATGGATAATATAATAGAAGAAAACGATGGAGCATTGTTTTTCAAAGGAGATTCAATAGACGTGATTTATTCTCACAATGATTCTATGACACTCGGTCTTTTGGATTCGTTGAAGGAGCATTTTATTTCACCGTCTTCGGTAATAATCATCTCCATTGATGCCGAGCAGAAATCTATAGACGCACTGAAAGAAGGAAAACTGAATTGTGTGGTTGAATGCAATCCAAACCTGGGTCCACCCTTGATGAAACTTGTTTTGGATATTGCCGCCGGAAAAAAAATCAATCCAATCACTTACACGGAAGAAACTGTCTTTACGGAAAACGATGATTTTTCACTTTACACACCGAGAGGATATTAATTGACTGAAAAGAAAACCGCAAAAAACAAAAGTCTCAAAAAAACTTTACGTGTATCGTATGTTTTCATACTTGGAATCATGATTGTGCCCACGATGTATTCCATTCTATTGAGTCAGGTCCACACCAGGCAATACGACACGATTATTACAAACGTAGGCAATGCAAACCGAATCAATCAGATTGTAAAAAACGATGTCCCAAATGAACTCTGGGAAATTGTCTGCGGCAAAAATGATTTTATTTCTGCAAATCCTTATGACGAAATCCAGAGAGTTTTTTCCGGCATAGAAGAAATGCAGAAGAGAACAAAGAATAATGCAAACAAGGAAAAACTCGAAGTCGCTTTCAGAGCCTGCACCACCTTGGAACGGAATATTGAAATGCTTGAGATGCAGATTAACGGGGGCGGCACCGTTGAACAGAACGAAAAATCACTGGAAGAAATAAGAACCATAACAAATCTTTTTTCCGACATAATGCAGGATTTCATTTTGTCGGAAATTGAAAGTGCAAACGAAACGAATTATTCAATAAAGAAAATGTCCATCACGCTTTCCATGCTTCAGCTCGTGATTTTCTTTCTTGCGCTTTTGATTTCGATAAACGGATACCATCTTTTTTTTAAGACAATCCAAAATCCTATTGATGATATGCAAAAACTTTCTGCGGAAATCTCCCATGGAAATCTTTCGGCCAGAACCAAACTTCCAAACATCGAAGAACTGATTCCCCTGGCAGACAACATGAACGAAATGGCCCGTCAGATTGAAGTGCTTATCAACAAAAACACAGAGGAACAGAAAAACTTCCAGAAGGCTGAAATGAAAGCGCTTCAGGCTCAAATCACGCCGCATTTTTTATACAATACTCTGGACACGATAATATGGCTTGCGGAAGAAGAGAGGACGGAGCAGGTTGTGAATCTCACCAAAGCCTTTTCTGAGTTTCTACGGATTTCACTCAGCCGCGGCCACGAATGGATTACAATTCAACATGAACTTGAACACATAAAAAATTATCTTACAATTCAGAAGATCCGCTATGCTGATATTTTAAATTATGAGATTGATGCCGATGAAGCCCTGCTGGAATATGACATAATAAAACTGGTTTTACAACCACTGATAGAAAATGCTATTTATCACGGCATAAAAAACAAACGGGGAAGAGGCCACATCAAGGTGAAGGCCGCATTTACCGATGAAAAACAAGGAAAAATAAAATTTGAAGTAACCGATGACGGTGCAGGTTTTACAGTGGAACGGCTCAAGCAGGTAAAAAATGAAATTGAAGAAAGCGAACAAAGCGCCGAATCATTAACCTCGGTGTACGGATTGTACAATGTGAACAAAAAACTAAGACTTTATTACGGAGAAGAGACAACAGGATTAATCATAGAATCCGAACACGGCAATGGAAGTAAAATTTCTTTTGTGATTCCTGCTGTAAAAAAATATGTCGAAAAAATTTAGGTGGTGAGAATGTACAGTGTTTTTATTGTTGATGACGAGCCGATAGTTCTTGAAGGAATACGCACGAAGATTGACTGGGAAGCCTCCGGATTTACTTTTGCCGGCGAGGCAGGGGACGGCGAGATTGCGCTTTCAATGATTCATGAAATAAAACCTGACATTTTAATCACCGATATAAAAATGCCGTTCATGGACGGGCTTGAACTTGCCGCTGCCGTGAAAAAAAATCAACCGTGGATAAAGATAATTATTCTCACAGGACATGACGAATTTGAATATGCAAAAAAAGCAATCTCAATTGGAGTTGAAGAATATCTTTTAAAACCTTTTTCCGCAAAGGATGTCTTGGATACATTACAGAAAACAGCATTGGAAATTGACCGTGAGCGCAAACAGCTTTCAGACATTTCACAAATGAAGGCGGAAATTAAATCGCAGGAAAAAATCATACAAAAAGAATTCCTTGTGAACCTTGTGCACGGTTCCGCCGATTTGGACAACATCATGCAAAAATGTCAGGAACTTGGAATTCAACTCGTCTCACGCTATTACCGCATTTCAATCAGCCGTATTCAAAGCAAATCTGAAAATCTTCAGAACCAGCAGACTGCCTGTTCACTTTTGAATTCCTATTCATCATCCTGGGAACAGGTGAACAGTTTTTTCCATCACACGAACTGGTTTGTTTGTATCTGCAAAGGAATGACTCAGACAGAACTCGAAGAAACCGTTTACCGTACCGCGGAAGCAATTGAATATATAATCGGACAAAACACTGACTGCACCGCATTGACTGCAATCGGAAAAACAGTAGAGCACTTGTCTTCAATTTCCGATTCCTATGTGGATGCAAAAAACATAATGGAAAAAAACGAGTCGACAAAAGAAAACCGCATTGTAAATTCCGATGACGGACAGATGGAAAACACAGGTCTTCTGGACATAAAAGACAACGACCCTATGGTGGATAGGCTTAAATACGCAAGCAAGGCTGATGTTTCGGCTATAATCGAAGAGTCTTTGAAACTGATTCATGACAATCCCGGGCAGTTCAATTTCTTTGCCTCATACCTCATGGCGGATATGATTTTTTCCGTTGCAAAGCTTGTGGAAAATCTTGGAGGGGACTTAAAGGAAATCCGGCCGGAGATTCTGCAGCGTTCATTCGTGGATGAATCAGTTCAAAATGAAAATAAATTCACTCACAATCTGGAAAGCATTTTGACATTTGTTCTTGAATACCGCGATTCAAAAATGTCAGGAAAATATGGAGACGTCATTCTGCGTGCAAAGAAATTCATTGATGAGCATTACGATGATCCGAATACCACACTTACCACTGTTGCAAATGAAGTATGCCTTAGTCCCAATCACTTCAGTGCTGTTTTTTCTCAGGAATGTAAAACGACTTTCATTGAATATCTCACCAATGTTCGGATTGAAAATGCAAAACGTCTTTTGCGTGAGACCGACATGAAAGGATACGATATTGCATACGACTGTGGATTCAGCGATCCTCATTATTTCAGTTATATATTCAAAAAAAACACGGGACTTTCGCCCCGTGAGTACAAAGGAGGTTTATGATTTTTAAATCCGTATTTTGCTATGCAGCAGCGGTCCCGAGTTTCTTTTTTCTTTCCGAAAGAATCACACTTTGCAAAAGAATGAAGAAACAAAGCATAAGGCCTGTTGTAATGCTTTGCCAGTACGGCTCACGCAGTCCGGATGCAATCACTATATTGTTGATGGTCTTGAGAGACATCACACCAAACAATGTGCCGATTACATTTCCCACGCCTCCCGAAAGAAGAGTACCGCCTATGATTGAAGACGCGATGGCCTGCATTTCAGCCTGTGTCGCATTCGATGCATTTCCGGCTCCCGTATGAATGAGATACGTAAATCCTGCAATACCTGCAAGAAGTCCACACAAAACATACGCAAAGAA
>ODAI013842116.1_pt1 | contig 18888 bp, 16 predicted proteins | sample 1539321 | NCBI WGS metagenome assembly ODAI01 (sample SAMN02144231, study PRJEB22623) | gut metagenome | biome: sheep rumen | host: Ovis aries | place: New Zealand
AAGGAATGTGTCCGTTGTTTAAATGCACCGCAGGCGCATTTAAACAACATATGAAAATCTGTTTTACAGATTTTCAGCCAATAACTGCCAAAAGGCAGTTATTGAGGATACATTACTTATTTATCCGGAATATGCTGTAATATATATCATATTCCGACAGCTTGTTTCATATCTTGTACAAAAAGGTATGAAAGGACAAAGGATATGGCAAACATACAGATACTCAGAAATAAGATCCCGTTTCTTATCACGCTTGCGTGCTGCACGGTAGTGGCTGTGCTTGCGGCAAGTGTGAGAGCGGGAGAAGGTGCAAAAGCAGAAGCGGCTGCGGCGGAGACTAAACCGAAGCAGGTCGTGGTACTCGACGCGGGGCACGGCGCGTATCGCTAAACAACGACTCCCTCAAAAACGTACAGCTTCTTTCAGGATCAACTGAGAGGAGATGTTTTCTTTCTTCCCTCAGTGCCGCCGGGATCACAGTCCCTCTAAAGCGTCGGCGGGAACAGGGTGTTCATTCACGCGGTCTTCTATTATCCTATCGGCGCATAAAAATCGAGTATATAACGAAGCATTCTATTTCACAGATCTATAACTATGAAGTATCTCTCCGAGGTTAATCTGTACATCTTTTCATCAATGTTTTTTACAGATAATCTGTTCATGCACTCTTTCACATAATTACTCAGGTCCTTGTTTATGATATCTTTGTCAAAGTTTTTCCCAGTAATAAATCGTGCGTTATATCCGGATTGTTTTAACAAACCGAAGAACTCTTCAGGATAGTAATTCAACGCATGATCTTCATACGGCGACTTGTAACCATCCGTTATAGCCATGAACGTAAAAATATTAAAAACATTCTGTAGCGAAATAAAAAGCTGACCTCCATTTTTGATAAGACTGGCAGCGGATCTTATAACACCGAAAGGATCGGGGTAAGTGTTTATATCATTACCTATAACCACATAATCTAAAGAGTGAGGAGAAAATCGAGAAGAAAAAGAACAGATATCTCCGGAATATACATTGTCCGCTCCGCAGACAGTTTGAAGATCGATAAAATACTTTCCTTCAGTAGTAAAAGCAAAGCATTCAGCGTCAAACACATCATAATTCCGTAAATGATTCTTTATTTCCAGTATAGGTGTACCACATCTTACGTCGATCCCTAAAACTGAAACTTTATCATCTTTATTTCGGTATTCAAAAACTGACAGGAATTCGTCAATATAGTTACTTGTATCATCCCACGCGTCTATCCCAAAATACTTGTCTCGGAAATTCTGTTTGCCGATTTTTATATCATTCAGCATTTTCTGGTATGCGTCGGATTCCATTGTTCCCTTGTAATCGTCATGGTGGATCCATGTGTCACTCGCTAATATGACTTTATATCCCGCGCGTCTGATTCGGAAAGCCATATCATCATCACCAAAATTATGTGCAAAGCCCATATCATTTATTGGCAGACCAATTGTTAATATACATTCTTTTCTCATTAAAAAGCCAAGAGTAATTATTCTGAGCCTTTCCTGCCATTTTCGTGGATCTGAAACATTGAAGGCAGCCGCTTTTTCCTGCATCTGCTCGTATCCGGAAAAAATAAGTCCGGGGTCTTGCAGATTGCTTACATTTGATGACATCGGATTCACAATACCTATTTTCGGATCAGATTCGGCAATTTTGAGCATATTTGAGAGCCAGTTAGTGGTTACTATAAGATCATTCGCAACAAATGCAACATACCGAGAAAACATATCGGGACTTAAGAAAAAGTGAGGAATTGCCATTCCCTTATTTTCAGTAAATCTGATAATACGCTTTTTTTCAAAATCTATAGATCTGAAATAGTCAAAAGTTCCGTCCATTGATCCGTTGTCAATGAGCAGCAGATCATAATCGATATCAGAAGTGTATTTAATTATGCTTTCTATACAGCGTTTGGTTTTCTCAATTTTATTATATGCTTGCACATATATAGTTACATCACTTGCAATCTTTTGTGTTGTAAGTGATGTAATTGCTGTCCGAGTGGAATATAGAGAGTCACCAATACCACCAACAACAATATTTGAAGTATCAATCTCAATAATAGTATCCATACACACTTCTCCAATTTATCATATATAACAATAAAGAACTGTTTCAGTAACCTCGCACGAATGATGCCGCAGTCTGAACTTATACCCTAAATTTAATCCGTCAATAAAATTATATATGTTTAAAAGATCGTCCGGTCTGTGATAAACACAAATTGCAAGTTTGGGCCTGCATCTCCTTATAACGGTTTCAGCATTTTTTAGCATACCATACTCTGCGCCCTCTATATCTGCCTTGAGGAATGAGATATCCTTGTCCTTGAAATATGTATCTATAGTTTCTGACCTGACTTTTTCTGTTCCGCTGTCAGAAATATGATCGTTAGTAGAAACTGTAGAATTATCCAGATACAGATATCCGTCCTTGTCACCTACACAAGCCTTTTCGGTTACTATCTTTTCCGGTTCGATCGCCCATTCTTCGCAAAGGCGCTTTTTTCTTATCTGCATAGCATTGTATTGCTTTTCTGAGGGTTCAAACGCATAAACTCTATTGAATGAACCTCCGACAGAATTGATAAACTGTTCTATAGTTTCACCGGTATATGCTCCAAGATCAACAAATATTTCGTTATCATTTCCCCAAAAAGGCGATATGCCAAAATACTGTTTTCCCGTAGCAACATTATACAGTTCTTTCACATTGCTTTTTATCATGCACAATAATACTGCATCTAATGTTTTGTATGATCTGTCATCTTCAAAACTCAATTTCCTATAAGCACTTTCGTTTTTTTGAGCAAACCAACAATCAAATGCATAAAAATGTTCATCGTCAATATAATCTTTTAAAACATCACTTACAAAATGTTTTGTTGTTACGAGTATCACCCTGTCGTCATTACGTTCAATATATTCCTGATACGATATGCACGGTACCCCGCTTACAATTTTGCCATGTTTTTGAGCATCGGAATCAAGAAACCCTAATACCTTTATCCCATGAGAATTACAAAAATCAAGTACCCAAATACCGTTTGTACAAGCCCCCCAAAGATATATTCCGTCTTTAATTTTGTTATCAATTGCTTCAAATGTTTGCATTACTTAGTCCTTCTTTAAAATATCTTCATACCTTTGCTTGATTTCTTCAACATTGTCATCTAAAACGTCTTCGGGTCTTGCCCATGCAAGGGAAGATCCACACCCATAGCAATAATCAACCGATTCTTTTCCGTCAAGCATTTTGCGTTGAAAATTCTTCATGTGAGAATTCCATATTTCATAAAAACTTTGTTCGCGCACATTACCTATTGATGCCGATTTTCCTTCTGGTAGCCTTTCACAGCAAGGATAGACACTTCCGTCCATATCAACGAACTGGAAATAAAAAGGTAGCGAGCATATTGAAGGCTCTTTATTTATATCCGAGTACAAAGCTCTACCATGAAATTTGTCATTATCTGATTCTCCTATATCAGTGCCTTTAAAAAAATAAAGATTTTCCACATTTATGATGTCACAGATAGGAGAAAAAATATCATAAAATTTTTGCCTTCGTTCTTCTGTTTCTACCATATAATTTATTATTTTTATATAGACTTTCGTATTGCCTCTATTTTCATATAAATAGCGAAGTTGTTTAACATATTTGTCAAAATCTACTTCTACACCAGTGTATTTTTTGTAATCTTCACCCGAAAGTCCGTTTACAGAAACCCGAAGCCAACTGAGTCCGCTTGAAATGAGCCTATCACTCATTTCTTTGTTTAACAGTACACCATTTGTAACTATATCTGTGACCTCAGCTACTTTCTTCTCAGAAACATATTTTATCATATCAGGAACGTCACGATTCAACAATGGTTCACCACAACCTGTAAAAAAAACTTTCTTTATATTACCGAATGATGACCCTATATCATCTATCATACTGAACAGAGATTTTTTGTCCAACATACCTTTTTGTCCAAGTGAGCTTTTTTCTTTACGAATATTAGGTCTATTATATGTGCAGAACTCACATTTAAGATTACACACATTGCATACACTGAAATTGATTGTAAACGGCTTGTTCATTGGTACACGCTCTGAAAGCTTTACTCGTTTGAACAAATCTCCACCTGAAAATGTTGCATTATTCTCCATTTTAAGCATCTCCATAAAGCTCTTTTAGTATTTCACTTTCCTTATCCAGCACATCTTCCTCATGCAGATCATACAAATATAGCTTACATTCTGCGCATACACTGCCTGCATTTTTCACCCCGTCCAGCATATTCAGTCGGAACTTATTGTACGATTTCCCATTCCATATCTCTGTTACGGAGCTTGTTTTCACATCTCCAAGTACAGCAGGATATTTCATTGAACAGCACGGAACAACTTTTCCGTCAGGATTTATCTGCATCATATAGAATCCCTGCGGGCAGATATCGGTTTGCAGCAAGACATCACCGTTCTGCGGTTTATCTGCTCTTATATCTCCCGAAAAGCTGTAATAATCGATCTCGGCGATAGTGGGTGTCAGATGTTCAACTGCTATCGAATCACATATCGGCTCAAATGTTCTGAAAAACCGTTCGCGTTCTTCGGGACGCTGTATCATATAATCTATGATCTTTATGTAAATATGTGTGGACTTGTTATGCTCATGAAAATACCTGATCTGTTCAACATACTTTCCGAAATCGACATTAGTTCCGGTATTTGCAGCAAACGATTCATCTGATATACCGTCAACCGATATACGAAGCCGATCAAGCCCCGTATCTATCAGCTTTTCAGACAATTCATGCGTCAACAGAGAACCGTTTGTAACTATATCCACCGAATCTGCTATTTCGGCTTGTTTCGCATAAGCAATCATATCTGAGATACGTGGGTGAAGCAAAGGCTCGCCTATTGCTGCAAATCTGAGCATTTTTAGCTTGCGAGGGAACAGTTTCATATCGTCTATGCACTTTTTATACAGCTCAAGATCCATAGCTGTGGTATCTGATATATAACCATGTTTGCTGCGGTCAAGCGCATGAAGGCAGAAACTACAGTGAAAGTTGCAGGCATAAACAGGAAAAATTTGTATAAGATATGGGGTGTCAAGCGGCAAGACGTCCCGTAGTGGAGTTCGTTTCCCGCCGGGTGTCATTCCTTCTTTTAATTCCATTTTTCATTCAACCTTTCGAGTATTTCATGTGAATAATCATCAAGTGCATCTTCAGGCTGAGAAACATCATCCGGAGCGCAGCATAGTGCGCAGCGAGGATTTGTGTTTTTTCCCTCTTTAAGCTGCTTTATCTGAAACTCGTGCATCTTATCACTATTCCACATATTGGGAAGTGTTTCTGTCTTTACGTTTCCGAGCAACTCCGGCCGATATATTGTCTCACACGGGTAAACATCCCCGTTCGGAAAAATACCGAGCATGAAAAAGCACAACGGACATACGGTACGGTGTATATGTTCATGCCCATAGCGGTCTGCTTTGGTAGATATTCCTTCTGTTGAAGCTACACCGGAATACACAGGTCTGCACTGTTCAATATATACACGGTCAGCAATGGGCGTGAATAGCTTATAAAACTTTTCATCTTCACCTTTTTCCAACGCTATGTCCATGATCTTTACGAACACTTCACATTGTTTTTTGTGACGATAAAGCCATGTGATCTGTTCAACAAAATGTTCAAAATCCACGTTTGCCCCGCATACTTTTTTATACTTTTCCGTTGATAATCCTTGCAGCGAAATCCGAATGCAGTCAAGTCCGGCATCAACAAGAGCAGCAGCTCTTTCTTCGGTCAACAGTGCGCCGTTACTCATAAACTCTATTCTGTTTGCCACGTTCTTATCTTTTGCATAAGCAACCATTTGGGGCAGTTCAGGATTAACCAGCGGTTCGCCCTGCCCGGTCAGAGATATGGTTTTCACACGTCCCGGAAATTCTGTAAGCTGGTCTATTGCAGCTTTATATATGTCCATTGACATCGTTTCCAGCGCAAAGCCATACTGTTCTTTGAATTGTGGCAATGGGAGCGAATGAGAACAGTAATTACATCTGAAATTGCAATGATTAGTCGGAAATATATATACGGAAAACGGTGTATCGAGAGGTATATGCTCATGAAGCGGAACTCGCTGCAATCCAACAAGCGGTTTTATTTTCTCATTCATTGTTTCTTTATGCGTTTCAGCATCTCTTCGCGGCAGTCATCAAGATATTCTGTGTCATCGGCAATAGCTATACACGACGAACACTCGCTGCAAGCCGGTATGGTCGAATATCCGTCTTTCAGGTTTTTGCACATAAGGCCATATCTGCGCTGTCCGTTCCATATTTCCTGTAAGGACTGTTCCTTTACACAACCCATTGAAAAAGAATTGGGCAGTCCGGGCGTAGAACACGGGAATGTTTCGCCGTCAATGTTGACTTGCAGGAAGTAGAACATAACTCCGCAAACAATGCGTTTTTCCACATATTCACCGTTGAGATTTCTTGTATGATCGGCACGCCCTTTATGATCGCCCATCTGCTGTTCCATTATAACCAGATGCTCGACAAAGATCGTGTCACATATACTGCCGAACATATCAAAGAAGCGCTCACGGTCATTTTCATTTTTCAGCATTATATCAATGATCTTTACAAACAATGAAGCTTGCGTGCCATTAGATCTTTCATGGAAATACGCAAGCTCATCACGTAGCTTGTCAACATCTACTGCAACGCCACAGTTCTTTGTGTATGCATCGGTATCAAGTCCCTGGATTGAGATTTGCAGACGATTAAGACCTGCATTTATCAGCTTTTCGGTCAAATCATGTGTCAGGCATGAACCGTTGCTGATAACATCTATTCTTCCCTCAAATCCTGAATCCCGGAGTTTTTTTATCATTTCAGGAAGCTTCGGATTTGTAAGCGGCTCACCCAATCCGGAAAAACATACTCTTTTTACAGCAGTCGGAAAGGTGTTTATCTCTGCTACGATCTTTTCAAATAGTCCCATATCCATGTGAGCCAATCTGAAGCCCGTTTTTTCGAGAATGCCGTCCTTCTCACCGCGAGTGCTGTGCATACAATAAAAGCATTTGAAATTGCATATACGGGTAGGCTCAACATACATACTCAGCGGTGAATCCAACGGTATGATCTCCGATAATTTCTGACGTTTGGTATCATAACTCGGCTTTACTTCTGCCATTTCCGATTCCTCCGTTTATATCAAAAAATGATTTTTGTCGCTAAAATTTCTGAAACTCATCAGGCTTTTATCTTTCTCAGAACATATAACATCTGCAATGTCTATGTTCCACTCTATCCCGATATCCGGATCATCGAACCTTATCCCGGTATCAGACTCCTTGTCATACTTGCCGTCACACTGATAAAGCACAACTGTGTCATTTTCAAGTGACCGGAATCCATGAGCAAATCCGCGGGGAACATACAATGAACAGTTATTATCACTGCTCAGCTCAACACCTGTCCATTTTCCATAGGAATCGCTGTTCTTCCTGAGATCAACTATAACATCATATATTACGCCTTTAGGAACGCTCACAAGCTTTGCTTGTGGGTTATTTAACTGAAAGTGCATGCCTCTGATAACGTTTTGGGCAGAAACAGATATAAATGATTCATTTAAACTGAAGTCTATTCCCAGATCGTTAAAAGCATCTTTCTCAAAATACTTTACAAAAGCACCCCTGTTATCTTCCGCATGAAACGTCTCGATAACAAAAGCATCTTTGAGTGAGGTGCTTATAATTTTAAATGCACTCATCAATTTCCCTCTTTTATCCAGTCGGAAGTCAATTTTACGCCTTCAGAAAATGTTATCTCAGCTTCGAACCCTGTATCATTATAAACAGAATTGGTGTCAAATTTACTGTAATCAAGTGATATACCGTCGAACGGTATTTCTCCGAGTCCGATCTTCGCATCCGGTGCAACCGCATCCTGCATTTCGTTCAAAAAGTATTTCAGCGGCTGAGGCGAGCGACTCCCGATATAGTATGTTTTGTTTTGCTTTCCTTTTTTTCCGAGTTCAACGAATATTTTTGCCGCATCTGTTATGTAGATGAAATCGTACATCTGCTCACCGGCTGAGAATGAGCAATGCTCACCTTTCAGCAGCTTCCTTATACTTGTATTGATAAGACGCGGGCTTGATTCTCCCGCACCATAGATATTTGATATAACGGCTCTTATATATTCGACATTATTTGCGGCAGTAACAGCTCTTACCATATTATCAGCCGCAAGTTTTGCAGTGGAATATACTGATGATATTGCAGGGGTTTTATCACTTTCCATAAGAGCTGCTGTTTCGTACTCCATAATACTTGCAGCGTAAACAAAGCGTTTGCATTTCAGCGCTGCGCACTGTTCGGCAAGTTCGCACGAAGCGCGGACATTCCGGAGCTGAATATCGTAATTTCCACGTTCAGGACCGGAGGTGCCGCTCCACGCAAAGTGATATAATACATCAAATCCTCGTTCAGTGATGACCTCGCTCAGTTTTCTGTACTCTGACATCTGGCATGAAACGATATATGCTGCATTTATATTCCTGCTTTTCTCTGAGTTTTCATCTCTGACAATTGCAGTGACTTCGTATCCGCTTTTTGTGAGTTCATCACATACAGCCTTGCCAACAAATCCTGAAGCACCGGTTACGATTGCTCTCATTTTTTACTAATAGCCTCCGCGATGATATCAGCCATATATTCCAGCATTTTATCAGTCATTCCGGGATATACACCGATCCAGAATGAGTTGTTCATAATGAGGTCTGTGTTCTTCAAGTCACCGATCACTTTGTATCTTTCTGTATTTCTGATACTGTCAAAACATGGGTGCTTTATCAGATCACCGCTGAACAACAGTCTTGTCTGTATATTGTGTTCTTCAAGAAAACGTGTTACCTCATTTCGTCTTACACCGCTTTCCGGACGTATCGTCATCAAAAATCCAAACCAGGACGGATCGCTGTTTTCAGCTGCTTCCGGAAGTATCAGGATATCTTCATGCTTTTTCAGCAAGTCATAAAGTTTATCCTTGTTTTCGCGTCTCCTTCGTGTAAATTCGGGGAGCTTTTTCAATTGCTCGCAGCCTATAGCAGCCTGCATTTCCGTAGCTTTCAGATTGTACCCGAAATGACTGTAAACGTATTTGTGATCGTATCCCTGCGGTAGCTCGCCAAACTGTTTGTCATAACGATGACCGCAGAAATTATCATGTCCCGACGGGCATACACAGTCGCGTCCCCAGTCCCGGAACGAAAGCATCAGTTTATTTAACAGAGGGTCGTTTGTATAGACCGCTCCCCCTTCTCCCATTGTTATGTGATGAGGAGGGTAGAAGCTGCTTGTTCCGATATCTCCCCATGTTCCGGTGAATCTTGTCTCTCCGTTTATTGTGTATTCAGACCCCAATGCGTCACAGTTATCTTCAATAAGCCACAGGTCATGTTTTTGGCAGAACTCACTTACACCCGCGATATCAAACGGATTTCCGAGTGTATGCGCGATCATCACTGCTTTTGTCTTTTTGCTGTATGCTGCTTCGAGCATCGATACATCTATGTTATATTGAGGTATAGTCACATCAAGGAAAACGGGAACTGCGCCATAATTGATAATAGGAGAAACAGTCGTCGGAAAACCACAGGCAACTGTTATAACTTCGTCGCCGGGAAGTATCTGTTTTTTGCCAAGCTCCGGTGCTGTAAGCGTCATAAACGCAAGCAGGTTTGCAGATGAACCTGAATTGACAAGATGTGTGTATCTGACCCCGAAATATTCAGAAAACCCCTTTTCAAATCTATCACAGAGCCGTCCGCTTGTGAGCCAGAAGTCAAGCATTGCATCAGTTAATGCACACATTTCATTTTCATCAAATAAACGTCCTGCATAATTAATACGATCACCGGGTTCAAACGGTTTCTTTTCTGACAAAAATGTTTTGTAGTATTCGGCAACCAGCGACTTTATATGCTCCCTTGCCTCCGACTCATTCTTCCATTCGGGCATTTCTCGATATCCTTTCAGCTAACATCTTTATTTTGTTGTCATCAAAGTATTTGAGATACTGCACGGGAGAGCTTTTGCTTTCGCTGTAATATATCTCCGGCAGCTTTGCTTTTTTTCCGTTCATGAGATCAATGATTATCTGTTTGTCATCGCCGCAGAAGTACAGGAAACGGTTCCAAATATCAATGCCGGTAATAAAACCCAGATCATGCGTTTTCTTTTCTATATCAAGAACACTTTCTATTGTATCCACAAAACTGTACGCATTTACAGATGCATCATATTTATGAATAACTGCATTTCTTGCGGTTGTTCCAAGTTGTTTCCGGTATTCCTCATTCTTACACAATTCAGCAGTTCTTTCCGCGAGGCTCTCTGCATCATCAGCAACAATACCTGTTATCCCATTTTCAACGATCTCACTTTCTGCGGGATTGTTCAGGACAATAACAGGAAGTCCCGCAGCCATTGCTTCAAGCAGTGCATTTTCGGTAGTTGCATAATTATCTCTTGCGAGCGGATAGCAAAAAACATCGAAAGCAGGCAGCAGCATTTCTGGGTTGCTCACAAATCCTGTAAATGAAACGTAGTTTCGTAACTCTGTATATTTGCTGAAAAAGGCGTTTTCAAACTCAGGAGTGTATTTACCGCACAGAATAAACTCTGCATTAGAAATACGATGTCTGATCCCATGACATATCTCCGGAAAGTCCGGATTCAGTTTAGCATAGTCAAGTGTACCTATATATCCGATTCTGAACGTATCGCCTGATCTGTAATCTGACCTGTGAGGATAATCCGCTGGCTTAAAATCTCCTGTTCCATATACATAACTGCATTTCTCCGAGAGACGTTCGCGCTGTTCGGCAGTGAAGTTTTTGTTCTTGATCGAACACGGTGATGTAAACATTACCCGGTCAAACCCACAAAGAAATTCAGAAGTAAAAACAGGGTATTGCAATCCGTTTATATGCGACCATATCACAAGTCTTGTTTTGATACTGTCAAGTTCAGAAAGCAAGTCAACTGTCAGCGGGTGTGCCCACCAGTTGAGGATCACTACATCTGATTCATTTGCTTTCTGTGTGATCTTATCAAGAGTCGGCGCAATAATTACATCTGCCCCAACACTTTTACAGACATTGCAGTATTTTTCGTCTTCGGGCTTTTCGAGAAGCAAAACAGTGTTTTCATATCCGTCAATATTTTTGATGAGCCCGCTTATCGCTTTGCCGGCACCTCCGCCGAGATGTGCGGCAATATGAAGCAGCTTTTTCATAATTTTTCAAAGTATTCCTGTATCATTTTATCGGTGACTGTTCTCATATCTTTACCGTTAAGTTGCTCAGAATACCAAATAGCAGTATTTCGTATGCAATCGTCTATACCCCATTTGTTCCTGAAGCCCAGCATTTTTTCGATCTTATCTGTTGCAAGTGTTAGTTTCTCTGCTTCATGCGGTTCGTTTCGGTTTCCGGAAATGCTGAGAGAATACTTCAATTCCGGGATATAACTCTGCATTTTTTTGACTATTTCTTCAACGCACATACAGTCTTTCAGCGAAGGTCCCACATTATATGCGCCGCTATATTCGGTTCCTTTTTCGTATAGCTTTTCGGCAAGTGAAATATACAGAGCAAGAGGTTCGAGAACGTGCTGCCAAGGTCTTACCGAGTGTGGATTCCTAAGCGTGACTGTTTCATTACTTCTTACCGATCTTATGCAGTCTGGGATTATCCTGTCCGGCGCATTGTCACCTCCGCCTATAACATTTCCTGCACGCGCTGTTGCTATCGCTGCACTATGTGATATACCATATTGTTCCGGGTTAAAAAATGACGAAACGAATGTAGAAGTCACCAACTCAGAACACGCCTTGCTTCCGGAGTAAGGGTCGTACCCGCCAAGCCTGTCCGATTCGCGGAACGGATCGCCGCTTTCATTGTTTTCGTAGACCTTATCTGTGGTAACATTAACAACTGCTCTGAGTTCGTTGCATTTTCTCAGGCAATTCAAAAGATTCGCTGTACCTATAACATTCGTCCGGTATGTATAGACTGGATCATCATACGATCTGCGTACTATCGGCTGTGCAGCAAGATGAAAAACGATCTCAGGCTTAATATCAGCAATTACATTTCCAAGTTTTTCTTCATCGCATATATCACCGTAGCTGCAATGCATATCTTTGTAAAGTGTGATCGCCTGAAATATGCTATAAATATCATCATTTTCAAGCGCATATCCATATACTTCCGCTTCGGCATTCAGCAATATGCGTGACAGCCATGTGCCTTTGAAACCGGTGTTACCGGTTATAAGAACTCTTTTTCCGTTCCAGAAATCTTTATTCATTATCCCATACCATCCACGGAGCCTGTCTTGCTTCGATCATATGCTCCAGAAGTATCCGGTCTCTCATTGTGTCCATACACTGCCAGAATCCGTTATGTTTGTACGCCATAAGCTGACCGTCTTTAGCTATATTTTCAAGTGGATCACGTTCAAAAACAAGGTTGGGAGCATCATTTAAATACTCGAAAATTTCCGGTTCAAGCACCATAAACCCTCCGTTTATCCAACCGCCGTCTTCCTTTGCTTTTTCTGTAAATCGTTTTATATTACTGTTTCTGTCAATTTCAAGAACGCCGAATCTGCCGCCGGGCTGTATAGCAGTCATAGTTGCATATTTTCCTTTTTTCTCATGATATGCAACCAGTGCATTTATATCTACATCAGAAACCCCATCACCGTATGTGAGCATGAAACGTTCGTTCCCTATATATTTCTGTATCCGTTTTATACGGGCTCCGGTCTCAGTATTTAGACCGGTATCAATGACCGTAACTTTCCACGGCTCGGCAACATTGTTATGTACTATCATCTTGTTTTCGTCAGAGAAATCAAAGGTGATATCAGAACGGTGAAGGTAGTAATCCGCAAAATATTCTTTTATCATATAGCCCTTATATCCGCAGCATATAACAAATTCGTTATATCCGAAATGCGAATAGTATTTCATTATGTGCCACAAAATAGGATTTCCGCCTATCTCTATCATAGGCTTAGGCTTCAGATGACTTTCCTCGCTGATGCGGGAACCTCGTCCGCCGGCAAGAATTACGACTTTCATCATCTGTCCCCCTCCTCGATCATTTTTTTTAGTAATGCTATATCCGGATCGGCTGGATTTATTCCATGGTACTGTTCCAGAGTTTTTTTGGCATCTTCAAGTTTTCCGTTTTTTATCATATTGATGATATTATTCTTAACTGTGGCTGCAAGCCTGTCCAATTCTGACATTGGTTCAGCCTTCTGAAAAGCGTCTATCATCGCATTACAGTATTCGGAAACAAGCGGAGCTATCGGCTCATACTCTTTTACCGCATCTTTCATTTTTGAGATGCACGCTTTGATCTGACCGCTGTTTTTTAGTTTTATGCAGTCGCTGAGAATTACAGCTGCGTGCATTTCTCCGGTAAGCTCGTTGTAACCATTTTCTGTTGTTATTAGACCGATTTCAGCAATATCTTCAATGCACTTGCCCGATTCGATCATAAACAATCTGCCGCAATTCATCTTGCATAGTTCAAGCGAATGAAGCCCGCATTTTGTGATCTGTATAACAGCACTATGCAGTACATTTTTGCTGTATTCTGCATTGAGATAATTATAAAAAATATCCGCTCTTACCGAAGTTTCGCCGGTAGTGATCTTTTTCAGAGCATTGTATATCACTTCATTTCCGCCGGTAATATACAATCTGACAAACATCATTTCTGTCAGCAGTGAAAGACCTTTTTCGTCAAGCTGAGACGCATACTTTGCAATATTCTTATATCCGAGGTTCTCCAACACTGTTATCATTCTTGAACACAATGTAACCAGAGCCTTTTCCTCAAAGATGTATTCTCTAAGCGGATAAGTTGTGAAATACATATCCGCAGTGTTGAATTTCCCGGCATTTATACAGCAGGCTGTGAAGTTGTTGAAAATTCCCGGTACCGCTCTGTCGCTGCACATCTCTATAGTTTTCTGATACATATCCTCGGTACAGAGCCTGCCGCTTTTTATTTCTCTGTAAGTGTCAAAATATTTCTTGTAATATCCGATAGCCTCCTCACATCTTCCGAGAGCAAAAAGTGAATCTGCTTCATAAGCATACATATCTCCGTCAGTTGTGAGCGGTGGCAGCTTCATTATTTTTTTTTGAGAAAAATATTCTTCGCAGACATCATAAGTCTTGTCATATCTTCCGGAGCGGTACAGCTGTTCAGTTTTCTGCGCATAAAGGATCACGATATAACCGTCATTATTATTTTTGCACTTTTCAATTCCTGTCTCAATATACTTATAAGCATTTTCGTAATCAAAGACAGAACCATATCCGTCAAAAAGCTGAGAATATATTTTAGGGTGAGGATCTTCCTCCATTTCAAGAGTTTTCAGCATCAACTCAATGTTGCGTTCAAATTTTGCTTTAGTCTCTTCAAATGTCTGATAAAGATATCCATAATGCAGTGCAACATCAGGAATATGTTTTGACGGAGGTATTATCGGATATAGGTATTCGTGTATCATTCCTATGAATTTGGTTTCAGGAAATCTTTTCACCATTCTGCGTGGGTAAAAGTCAATATATTCATTTTCATCATACAGATTTCTGATAATGAACGATGCTGATTTATATTTTTTATAATCCCCCGAATTAAAAAAATTAATTATCCCGTTACATGACTCCAATATCTCATCAGCGTCAATAAACATGAACCACTCGCCTTTAGCTACAGAGAATGCCGTGTTTCGTGCAGCAGCAAAATCCTTTATCCACTCAAAATGAATTATTTTATCAGTGAATTTCTGTGCTATCTCAACGGTTCTGTCTGTTGACCCGGTGTCGGTAATGATAAGCTCACTGTCAACATTATCAAGAATAGGCTTAATGCCGTTCAGACATCGTTCAAGATATTTTTCTTCGTTTTTTACAATCATTCCGATCGAGAGTTTCATAGTATAGTTTCCTTATTTTATAATAAGTGCAAGATGCGCGGGTGTAGTCACTCCCAAAGCTTTCATTTCTTTTATTATCTTTGATGCTGAATCCTTATTGTGAGACAGTCCCCTGCTCATATCTGCAACAGCTGCTATGAAGTTTTTTTCTATCTCCTCATAGAAATACCCAATAAGTGCTCCGACAGTGATGATTGATGCGGCCGATATCACAAAGTAAGCATAATTCTCAAACGGTGAGAACGCATTGTCATAATATGGTATTCTCAGATCATAAAACAGATTTGTTATAATATTTTTTATTGCATATTCTCGACCTTTGAAGCAATTTTCAAATTTTTCAAGGCCGGAAATGTAGTTATCAATTTTAATGTTATTCCCGTCATGGAACTTTGACATCATATCGCCGATCTCACGAGCCTTCCAAAACTGGACAGTCATATTGTTGATCAAACGAAATTTAAGCTGATAGTTCGGCTTTATCTCTTCAAAAGAATTTGAAATAGCTTTTGAAGAGAGTTGAGCAGACATCTTCTTTATTATTGCTGGTATTTCACTGATCCTCACAGAAACAGCCGCTTCGGAAATGTGTTTCATTGCTATGGCGCCGAGTATTATCGAAGAACTTATATGTCGATCTTCATTCAGAAAAAGGTCGGTAAAAAAGTCCAGAAGCTCAAAACGATAAGTTTTAAGTCTGTTACTTCGTATTGAATTATCATTATCGATCTCAAGATTCATTTTGGGGATCTGTTTGTAGTCTCTTGCGATTACATTCTCGTTTTTAAGCGCGTCATGATCATTTATCAAGTTCTCTATAACAGCCGGACACGAAATATCGCACCAACGCAGAATAGCATAAGATTTTTTTATAAAATGTCTCGGGTACGATCTACATATTGCTCCGAGACTATTACCGCCAAGCTCGCGCTGTATATCACATAAATCGGTTTCAGTGTTATGAAAAGGGCATCTTCCGTTATCACATAGATTTATCACTAATAGTTCTTTTTCTGTTTGGGATTTAGTGAACGATTTTTCGATCAGCTCTTTTAATTCGCCGGAACACGATGATGACAATATACTGTCTCGTTCTTCCTCGCTCCAGAATACGCTCCAACGATCACAGCAACTTAGCATGCAATCTCCGCCAATACACTTGAATTTGCTGTAATACTTTGGTTGTTTATAAAAATAATCCATTTTTTCTCCATTTAGATTTTTTATCTACAAAAACCGCCCCCGAAGTTTCCCACGGGGGCGATCCAATTGTGGTTAGTTAGCAATTACGCAATAAGTATAACCAATTCTTCAAGCTGCTTTGACTGATTTTTTAGAATTAGCCGAGGAGCTGGAGAACGCCCTGAGGCTGCTGGTTAGCCTGTGCGAGCATTGACTGAGAAGCCTGCTGCAGAATGTTGGACTTGGTGTACTTGATCATTTCTGCTGCCATGTCTGTATCTCTGATCTGAGACTCAGCTGCGGAGAGGTTCTCGTTAGCTGTGTTCAGGGAGTTTACAGTGTGTTCAAGTCTGTTCTGAACTGCACCGAGCTTAGCTCTCTGTGAAGATACTGACTTGATAGCATCATCGATCTTGTTGATAGCTGTATTAGCATCGTCCTGCTTAGCAACGGAAACATTGCCGATACCAAGAGCTCTTGTGCTCATATCGCTAATGTTTACAGTAAGTCTCTGATCCTCAACACCGTTTGCACCGATCTGGAATGTCAGACCCTCGCCGCTGGACTTGATCTCATCCTTACCTACGCCAGCGCCCTTATCAAGCTGAGTTTCAACCTTGCCCTGCTTGTCAAACTTAGCTATCTTATCACCATCAGGATCTTTTGCGTCAGTCAGGTCAATAGAATAGTCGAGACCTTCCTTAGCAAGGAGCTTTTCGATATCTCCTTCGGTGTACTCAACGCCGGTAGAAAGGTGGAGCGTGAACTCGCCGTCCTTTGTACCCTTATCCTCGTTGTTAGCCTTTGTTCTTTCAACGTATTCCTTGCCTGCACCTGCATCAACAGATATTGTGATCTTGCGAGTATCTTTGCCGTAGCTGTTGGATGTGAATGTGATAGTGTCTGCATATCCATTTGCAGCCGCACTCTGGAGAGTGCTAAGACTATTAGATTTAGTAGCTCTTACGCCCTCAACAGTTGTGTCTGTAGTTTCTGCTGCAGAAGCTGCCTTGGTTACACCGTTCTCAAGCTGTACGCTGATCTGAGCAACTTTACCGCCAGCCTTGGTTGTATCTGCGTTAGCAATTAAGTCGTCAATTTCGCTCTGGGTATACACCTTATCCTTAACGAGGTTAAAGGTAAGAGTTTTGCCGTCATCAGACCAAATTGCGCTTTCTCCGCCAGCTGTAGCATCTATAGTTGTCTTTATTCCGGTGCCCTTGGCATCAGATGTGATAAGAGCGTCCTTGAAAGCAGTACCCGCTGTATCCTTAATGCCGTAGCGAGGACCGTAAACGCCGGTATCACCAGCGCCGCCGTCAAGAGAACCGTCAAGAAGCTTCATCTCATTGTACTCTGTTGCAGAAGAGATTCTGTCAACTTCGTCCTTAAGAGCGTCAACTTCGTGCTGGATCTGCTCACGGTCTTCGTCTGTGTAAGTACCGTTAGCCGACTGAACTGCGAGCTCACGCATTCTCTGCATGATGTCTTCTGTTTCCTGGAGTCCGCCTTCAGCTGTCTGAATGAGCGAAATAGCGTCGTTCGAGTTAGCTGTTGCCTGTGTAAGACCACGGATCTGCGATCTCATCTTCTCGGATATAGCCAGACCTGCTGCGTTATCTGCTGCACGGTTGATGCTGTAACCTGTTGAAAGCTTTTCTGTGCTCTTCTTAAGACCGGAAACGTTCTTAGCCATTGCGTTGTTGGCATTCATTGCGCTAATGTTGTGCTGTACTACTGATCCCATAATTGTTCCTCCTTGATTTTCCGAACAGATCCCTTGGGTGGGATTCTGTTCTTACCGGTCATTTCCTTCACGACCGGTCCTGTTGTTTTTTATCTGCACCCTCTTGGTACAGACGATGTAATTTTCTGTGATTTGTGTTTTGGGTATGCAGCTCTCACCGGTCAGCTACTCCTGTGATAACAAAGGCAGATTCTTTATGCGCTCCCTTGCTTGCCGCTTACAATAATCTTATCGGCAAGAAATACAAAAACTTTAGCGCGTTTCAAGAAAAATTTTCAAATGTCTGAATATTTGTTAATCATATACATTCTATCGGCTTGATTATTGTGCATAACTCACAATAATCGGATGAAAGATTAAGTGCAGGTATGTATTTTGGGCATTTTTTAAACTACCTGTAACATTGAAATAATTTCTGAAGATACACCATACTGTATCATGGCAGTAAATAACGAAAGAAGGAATTACAATGTCAGGTATAATAACAGGCTGCTTCACGATCAACGACAATGATTACAGGAGCACAGCAATTCTCACTTATGATGACGGAACGAAATATGTTTGCAAGTACAGCATGCCGGAGCTTATGGATTATGACTCAGTGGCAAGGTTAGCCGCTGCCGATCTCCCGCACGTGGTTAAGATCAAAAGATTCATTTCGGGATCAATGACAACCGAATTTGTGGAAGGTGAAGATCTCTCAAAAGCAACGATCCCGGAAGGAAAGATGTTCGATGTTATTTTTCAGATCTGTGACGGACTTTCTGAGCTTCACGATCTCGGAATAACCCACCGCGATATCAAGCCTGCAAACATAATCCTTGGTCTTGACGGAGTTGTGAAGATCACAGATCTTGAGAACATAAGATATACTAA
>ODAI010042334.1_pt1 | contig 18885 bp, 19 predicted proteins | sample 1539321 | NCBI WGS metagenome assembly ODAI01 (sample SAMN02144231, study PRJEB22623) | gut metagenome | biome: sheep rumen | host: Ovis aries | place: New Zealand
ATAATGGCTAGTACACAGCAGATTGATAACTTAGTTGGAATGTTAGATGGATATGTAGAAAAAGGTGGATATCACTTAAATGTTAATGTATATAACAGAGATACATTAATTGATGCACAGAAGCATCCGGAGAACTATCCACAGCTTACTATCCGTGTTTCAGGATATGCTGTTAACTTCATCAAGCTTACTCCTGAGCAGCAGGCTGATGTTATCTCACGTACATTCCATGAGTCACTTTAATCAGTGATTTGGGTTTATCAAAAAAGGCCGGCAGGTTTTGCCGGTCTTTTTTGATGCGTGCCTGAATAATGAAAATTGTCACTGCGGGATACACATGCGGCGCAGCATGTAGGGGGAGATTTCATCTTCAATCATAAATATTTATTTTGTATGGAATTATAGTTTCTGACTGTGGTATAATATTCAAGTAATGCAATAGATTAATTATAAAAGAGGTAACTTATATGGAAGGTTTAATTCATTCAATAGAAACGTTTGGAACTGTAGACGGTCCCGGAACTAGGTATGTTGTATTTGTAAAAGGATGTCCTATGAGATGCAAGTATTGTCATAATCCGGACACCTGGGAAGCTGTCGGTGCAACTAAGATGACACCGGATGAGATACTTAAAGATTATGAAGGATACAAAGAATTCTACAAAAAAGGCGGTCTTACTGTTACGGGTGGTGAACCACTGGTTCAGATAGATTTTCTTATAGAATTGTTTGAAAAAGCAAAGGAAAAGGGTATTCATACCTGCCTTGATACCTCCGGAATAATGTTCAGAAGAAATAATCCAGAACTATTGGCTAAGTATGAAAGACTTATGAAGGTGACGGATTTGATTATGCTTGATATAAAGCACATTGATCCAAAAGAACACCTTGAATTAACAAAACAGCCTTGTGACAATATATTCGATTTTCTGAAATTCCTGGATGAGCAGGAAAAGGAAATATGGATAAGACATGTGGTTGTACCGGGGATAACTTTAGTTCCGGAATATTTGAAGAGGCTTGGTACATTCCTTGCGCATTTCAGGCATATTAAAGCCTTAGATGTTCTTCCTTATCATGATATGGGTAAGACAAAATATGAGCAGATGGGCATAGATTATGTGCTTAAGGATACTCCTCCTGCAACAAAAGCCGAGGCGATAGAGGCAAGAACTACCATAATAGATGCCATGAGAGAAGAAAGAAAAAAGATGCAGATGGAACATGATTTAGACTGATAATTAATAATTAGGATAAGCCTTTAAGGATATAAGAGTGGTATTATGTTTGATAGAACGGTTATCAGGGCATTACCGTAATAATTTTCTTAAATTAAGCATAATATGTTAATATATAATAATTGAGGTGTTCCCGATTGAATACAGATAATAAAGATTTAATTAACCGGCATTTCAAAAAGCATTCATACAGGATGTTTCTTGGAATGCTGGTATTTTTTTCACTTATGATTGTAAATTGTTATGTTTATTTTAGTGGGGCAAAAACAAATGAAAAACAGATAGTCGTTGTTATAGATGCAGGGCATGGAGGCAATGATCCGGGAAAAGTCAGTGCAGACGGAATTATGGAAAAGGATGTAAATCTGGCCATAGCTCTTAAATTAAAACAAGAACTTGAAAATAAGGGAATAAAAGTTATACTTACAAGAGATAGAGATATATGTCTCGCTCAGGAAGGAACATCCAATAAAAAGAAATCAGACATGATAAATCGTATGGAACTGGTCAACAGTAGTGGTGCAGATATTTTGATAAGCATACATCAAAACAGTTATAAGGATACTAAGGTAAAGGGAGCACAGGTGTTTTATTACAGTGGTTCAGAAGAAAGCAAAATGCTGGCGGAAGGAATTCAAAACAGCATAAAGCAAAAGGTTGATATGGACAATAATAGAAAGATTAAACCCAACGATGATTATTATATATTGAGGAAAAGTGTGTGTCCGGCGGTTATAATAGAGTGTGGTTTTTTGAGCTGCCCTGAGGAAACAGGTAAGCTTGTAGATGAAGGATATCAGGAAAAACTGGCAGATGCCATATCTGATGCAGTATGTGAAATATATTTACAAGGGCAGTAAAGAGGTATGCTTAAAAAAATTACAATATTATTAGGAAAAAATAATAATAAAATATATAATGAAATTTATAAAAATTACTTGCGAAAAAACATAATAAATAGTATAATAAAAAAAATAAATTTAGGGTTAGTTTACGTTTTCGCTTTGATATATAAGGAGTGCTGGATATGAATATTAGTTCGCTTGGTAATTCGGGTATAGGATTTCAAATAACAGATACAAAAAATATGAATGCAATAGATATTGCTATGCTTAAGAAGTCGTTGGATTCGGTTGAGACCAATGGCGATATGATTACGCAGATGATGGAACGTTCTATCAATCCTAACATTGGTGGCAATATTGATATTCGTTTATAGACTGAGTTTGGTACGTGTATTAAGGAGCATGTGAGTGCTCCTTTTTTTTGTAAATAATGAGCCGAGTGACAATATTCGTGCTTGCACGAAAATATTGTCATTCGGCGAATATCCATCATCGAGCAACGAAAGTTGCGAGATTTGGATATCATTATCTAATCGGGTGGAGGACGCTCCTTCCGCTACTCGATTAAAACGATATATGTATTTTATAAAAAAATAGTTTAAGGTGTGATTTTTTTTAAAAAGAGCCGATTAATCAATAAATCAGACATTTTTTATAAAAAATGGTTGACAGCATTATGTCAACTTGATATACTATAAACACTCTTGTAACAATTTTGTAATAATTTCATATATATAAATAATAAAAATGGAGGAAATCTGATGAAGAAGACAGTTAAGAAGTATGTTGCTGTAGCTGCAGCAATGGGACTATGTGTTTGTTTTAATGGCTTATCTGATGTCAAAGCGGCCGAAAACGATGTGGCTGTTGATAATGAACCTATAGAAACTGTAGTAAGTGAACAGGAAGCTGTACCGGAAGTTGTATATAATGATTCTAATGTAAGTATTTCATCTGCACTTGACAGATATATAGCATTTAATTCCAATTCGGCACTTGATGAGATACTCGGTGCAGGAGTTACGGAGACACCGGTAGAGGAAGAAGAAAAATCCAAAGATGAGGATAAGGAAGTCGCTAAGGCAGATGCTAAGGCAGATGATAAGGTGTCAAGCGATTCTTACATAGATTTTTCCAATAAGGCTGTTGTAACTGCGAGCGGTCAGGTAAATATAAGAAAGAGTGGAGATCTTTATTCTGAAAAAATAGGTACCATAACTAATGGTGGTCTTGTTACTGTAGTTGAGAAAGGTTCAGAATGGTCTCATATAAAGTCGGGCAATTGTGATGGATTTATCAAAAATGATTTGCTTGCATTTGGCAATGATGCAAAGGCATATGCCGAAGGAAATCTTCAAAAGGTTGCAGTGGTAAATGCAACGACACTTCGATTAAGACAAAGCGACAGTGAAGATAGCGAGTGCCTTACACTTTTAACAGGTGGAGAGCAGTATGGTATAGTAAGTCAGGGTGATGCATGGACAAAAGTTGAAGTTGATGCATCTCTTACAGGATATGTTAGAAATGAGTACATAAGTGTATCTTATAGAACAAGTCAGGCTGTGGTCGCAGCATCAAGCGAATCTTCAACCGAAACAGCTAAGACGCAAACAACTGAAGCGGCAACCCAGGTGGCAGGTAATGACCAGGCAACTGCTGCACCTGCTACGGAAGTTCCTACAGAGGCTCCGACAGAGACACCAACAGAAGCGCCGGCACCGGCACCGGCAGTCAATCCTGCTGCACAGGATGTGGTTAATTATGCACTTCAATTTGTGGGTAATCCATATGTTTATGGAGGTACAAGCCTTACAAACGGAACAGATTGTTCGGGATTTACCATGAGTGTTTATGCTAATTTTGGAGTTTACCTTCCTCATTCTTCCAGGGCACAGGCTAACTGTGGAACAGAGGTCAGCTTATCAGAGGTAGCACCTGGAGATATAATTTTCTATAAGAATGGCGGTGCCAATATCGGACATGCTGCACTTTACATAGGTGGTGGACAGATAGTTCATGCAAGTACAGAAAAGACGGGTATAATCGTTTCAAGTATGTATATGAGTACACCATGTAAGGCAATAAGAGTTTATTAAAATTTAGCTTTAAAAAATAACACTTCTATGATATAATTACTTTAATGTATCATAGAAGTGTTTTTTTGATACATTCATATAACAACCGGAGGTAATGATCACCATTAGATTTACTTATTTCCGCATGTTGTATGGAAATATATTATAGACGAGGAGTGGGGCACATGAATTACATAATTAGTGGAAAAAATATTGAGGTTACAGAGGGTTTAAAGACTGCAATTTATGACAAGCTTGGCAGATTGGAGAAATTCTTCACTGATGATACTGATGCTCAGGTAACTTTATCTGTAGAAAAAGAAAGACAAAAGATAGAGGTTACAATTCCTATGAAGGGACATATCATAAGAGCAGAGCAGGCAAGTGACGATATGTATGTATCAATCGACCTTGTAGTAGAGGTTATTGAGCGCCAGGTAACACGTTATAAGAAAAAGATAGTTGATAAAGAGCAGAATGCCAACTTTATTAAAAATGACTTTTTTGCAGATGATGATACGGACGAAGAAGAAGTTAAGATAATCAGAAGCAAGAAATTTGCAGTTAAACCTATGTATCCGGAAGATGCATGTGTGCAGATGGAACTTTTAGGACATAATTTCTTTGTTTTCAGAAATGCTGAAACTGAGGAAGTTAATGTAGTTTACAAGAGAAAGGGTAATACATACGGACTTATTGAGCCGGAATTCTAAATAAAAGAATATAAAAAAGTGGTTGCAGATTTCTGTAACCACTTTTTTTCAATGCGAAAATCCACCGAAATGTATATGTCTGCTAAAACTGACCGTCGCTCGCGCTGCCGGATAGAACGATTGTATCGTTCATATCCGGATTTACAAAAAAAACTTGCCTTAATACTTGAATAATGTTATATTTAGGTTTACGGTGCAATAACTATGTTGTACCAGTTTGGAGGTAATTGAAATGAACCTTATAGAAAAGGTATTTGGAACTCATAGTGAAAAGGAATTAAAAAAGATATATCCTATAGTTGATAAGATAGAAGCTTTGGACGAAACTATGCAAGGCTTAAGTGATGATGAACTTAAGGCAAAGACAGTTGAATTTAAAGACCGTCTTGAGAAAGGTGAAACACTGGATGATTTACTTGTTGAAGCTTTTGCGGTTGTAAGAGAGGCTGCATCCAGAGTACTCGGTATGAAGCATTACAGAGTACAGCTTATCGGTGGTATACTTCTTCATCAGGGACGTATACCCGAGATGAGAACAGGTGAAGGTAAAACACTTGTATCTACTTTACCGGCATATTTAAATGCGCTTGAGGGTAAAGGCGTACATATAGTTACGGTCAATGATTACCTGGCAAAGCGTGATGCTGAGTGGATGGGACAGGTGCATGAATTTTTAGGCCTTAAGGTCGGAGTTATCTTAAATGGAGACAAAAATGATGCAAGACGCGATGCATATAATTGTGACAAAAACTATGTTAACAACAACGAACTTGGATTCGATTACTTAAGAGACAATATGGTTATATATAAGGAACATCTTGTTCAAAGAGATTTGCACTATGCAATCGTGGATGAGGTTGACTCCGTACTTATAGATGAGGCAAGAACTCCTCTTATCATATCCGGTCAAAGCGGTAAGTCTACCGATTTATACAAGATGTGCGATTATCTTGCAAGAAGACTTAAAAGAGGCACAGCATCTATGGAGATAAGCAAGATGGACGCCATTATGGGCAATGAAATAGAAGAAGATGGTGATTACCTTGTAGATGAAAAGGACAAGCAGGTTGTTCTTACTGCACAGGGTGTAAAAGAGGTAGAGCAGTTCTTCCATATAGAGAATTATTCAGATGCAGAAAATATAGATATACAGCATAACATGATTATGGCACTTCGTGCACATGCTCTTATGTTCAAAGATAAGGATTATGTTGTTAAGGATGACGAGGTACTTATAGTTGATGAGTTTACCGGACGTATAATGCCGGGAAGACGTTTTTCTGACGGACTACATCAGGCGATAGAAGCGAAGGAAAATGTTAAGGTAAAGAGAGAAACAAGAACTCTTGCAACCATTACATTCCAGAACTTCTTCAATAAATATAAAAAGAAGGCCGGAATGACAGGTACCGCTCTTACAGAAGAAAATGAGTTTAGAGAGATATATGGTATGGACGTTGTTGAGGTTCCTACCAATCTTCCTATAAAGAGAATAGATCATCAGGATTCTGTATTTAAAACAAAGAAGGAAAAGTTAAATGCCATAGTTGATGCTGTTGCTGAGTCTCATGAGAAGGGACAGCCTGTTTTGGTTGGTACCATCACCATAGAAGCATCGGAGGAACTTTCTAAGATGTTATCAAAAAGAGGTATACAGCATAAAGTCTTAAATGCTAAGTTCCATGAGCTTGAAGCGGAAATCGTAGCGGATGCAGGTCAACGCGGTGCCGTTACTATAGCTACCAACATGGCAGGTCGTGGTACTGATATCAAGCTGGTCGAAGGCGTCGCTGAACTCGGCGGTCTAAAAATTATAGGTACTGAAAGACATGAGTCAAGACGTATAGATAATCAGTTGAGAGGCCGTTCCGGACGTCAGGGAGATCCCGGTGAATCCAAGTTTTATCTTTCACTTGATGATGATCTTATGAGGCTCTTTGGTTCCGAAAAGGTTAAGGCTGTATATGATGCGCTAAAGATACCTGAAGGTGAAGAGATACAGCATAAGACAATCACAAACTTTATTGAAAAGGCTCAAAAGAAGATTGAGTCCAATAACTTTGCCATAAGAAAAAATCTTCTTGAGTATGATCAGGTAAACAACGAACAAAGGGAAGTTATCTACGCTGAAAGAAGGAGAGTTCTTGATGGCGAGAACATGCGTGATGTGGTTCTTAAGTTTATACAGGATACGGTTGAGAAATATATAGATACAACATGTTCTTCTGATCTTTCTCCGGATGCATGGGAGATAGAGGAGTTAAACAGACTTCTTATACCTATAGTTCCATATGAGAAGATAGAACTTACAGACGAAGAGAAAAAATCGGGTGATGTTAAAAAGCTTAAGCAAAGACTTAAGGAAGAGGCTGTCAGGATATATGAAGCAAAAGAGGCTGAATTCCCGGAGCCTGAACATATAAGGGAGATAGAGAGAGTTATACTTCTTAAGGTTATTGATAAGAAATGGATGTCGCATATCGACGATATGACCCAGTTAAGACAGGGTATTTCCCTTCAGTCTTATGGTAGTCGGGATCCGTTGGTTGAGTATAAATTTGCCGGCTATGATATGTTCAATGAAATGACTGCTTCCATTCAGGAAGATACAGTTAAGATGCTTATGCATGTAAAGATTGAGCAAAAGGTTGAACGTGAAGAGGTAGCCAAGGTTACAGGAACAAACAGAGATGATTCTGCTAAGAAGGGACCTGTAAGGAGAGCGACCGCAAAGATAGGAAGAAATGATCCGTGTCCATGCGGAAGTGGTAAGAAATATAAGATGTGTTGCGGAAGAAATGCATAATAAAGCAGATGTATGATAGTCCCTGTTTTTTTAGGAACATCTGAACAGATTTGTAGATGTAATATATATTAATTAAGGTGGTGATAAAGTGGTTGAGCTTGATAATCTGAGACTTAAATTAAAAGAATATAAGGATCCACTGGAAGAATTGAGGGATTCACTTTGACATCGCACATAAAGAAATCAGAATAAAAGAGCTAGAGGCAAGGATGGAGAGTCCGGACTTTTGGAATGATAATGATGAAAGCCAGAATGTCATGAAGGAACTTAAGGGATTAAAAAAATCTCTTGAAGAATTTGCATCGATAAAGGGTCAGTTTGATGATATGGAAACACTTATCGAGATGGCAGAGGAAGAAAATGACGAAAGTCTTGTAGAAGAGATAACGGACACTTTTGAGGAATTTGCGGCAGACTTTGAGACGCTTCGGATAGCAACCCTTTTATCAGATGAATTTGATGAAAACAATGCAGTGATAAATATCAATGCCGGAGCCGGCGGTACAGAAAGCTGTGACTGGGTGTCTATGCTTTACAGAATGTATACCAGATGGGCGGAAAAGATGGGCTTTGAAATAGAAGTATTGGACTACCTGGATGGTGATGAAGTCGGATATAAATCTGTTACATTTCAGATAAACGGATATGACGCATATGGATATGCCAAATCCGAAAAAGGTGTTCACAGATTGATCAGGATGTCACCGTTTAATGCAGCAGGAAAAAGGCAGACAACTTTTGCTGCCGTGGATGTAATGCCGGAGATAAATGATGAGATAGTAGTTGAAATAAATGATGACGACTTAAAGATTGACACATATCGTGCAAGTGGAGCCGGTGGTCAGCATATCAATAAAACGTCATCTGCCGTTAGGATTACACATATTCCTACAGGAGTTGTTGTGCAGTGTCAAAATGAACGATCGCAGCACAGCAACAAAGATAAGGCCATGAAGATGCTCAAGGCAAAACTCTATATGATTAAAAAACAGGAAAATCTTGATAAGATTTCCGATATACGTGGCGAGGTTACCGAAAATGGATGGGGCAGCCAGATAAGAACTTATTTTCTACAACCTTATAAGCTTGTTAAGGATCATAGAACCAACTGCGAAACCGCCAATGCAGATGCGGTTTTAAATGGTGATATTAATTCATTTATAAATGCTTATTTAAAATGGATAAAGAAAGCTAAGGAGGAATAATTGGGATGGAAGAAAAGTATATAATTTTTTTGCTGAACAACAAGAGGTATAGTGTTAATTTATCAAAGATAAACGGCATTGAAAGTGACTACAGCGTGGTTGGGATTCCTACAAGTGCAGAGTTTATAAAAGGAATAATTCATCTTAGAAATGAGATTGTACCGATTTTTAATCTTAAAGAAAGATTTGAACTTGATGAATCGGAAAAAGGAAAAAATGTTCAGCTTTTGATATGTGAAACTCATGGGATAAAGCTTGGGCTTGAGGTTGATGACGTACTTGGTATAGTGCCTGTTGAACCTGAAGACATAAAGAAGGTTCCCGGAGTTGTTAAAAATGACAATACCGGTTATCTTGACAGTGTTATAAGAGTCGGTCTTCCGGGGGATGCGAAGGCAGACATCATTCTTTGTATATCCGTAGATAAGCTTATAGATGATGAAGTTTTTGAAGAGCTTGCAGAGTTGCTTGAGGAAAATCCGGGAGGAGAAACCGGAGATATAGAGGAAATATAAAAGTATATTATAACAGGCATGAAAAATAATTAATTATTTTACAAGGAGAATATGCGATGATCAATATAGCGGTACTTGGATACGGAACAGTAGGTTCAGGTGTAGTTGAGGTTATTGAAAAAAACAGTGACAGTATTAATGTAAGAGCAGGTCAGGAGATAAATATAAAATATGTTTTGGATTTGAGGGATTTTCCGGGAGATCCTGTTGAAAAGATACTGGTTCATGATTATAATGTTATCTTAAATGACCCTGAGGTTAAGATTGTTGTAGAGGTAATGGGGGGAATTAATCCGGCTTATCAGTTTACGAAAGATGCACTTCTTGCCGGAAAAAGTGTATGTACCTCCAATAAAGAACTTGTTGCAAAGCATGGCGCAGAGCTTCTTGAAATAGCTAAAGAGCATAATACAAACTTTTTATTTGAGGCAAGTGTCGGTGGAGGAATTCCTATTATACGACCTATAAATCAGTCACTCACAGCTGACAGGATAACAGAGATAATAGGTATATTAAATGGTACTACCAATTACATTCTTTCCAAAATGACAGATGAGGGAGAGGATTTTGATACAGTGTTGAGACAGGCTCAGCAAAAGGGATACGCCGAAAGAAATCCCGAAGCTGACGTAGAAGGACATGATGCCTGCAGAAAGATTGCTATACTTACTTCTCTTGCGTATGGAAGACAGGTTGATTATGAGGATATCTATACAGAGGGTATAAGTAAGATAACCAATGCTGATATAGAATATTCAAAAGTAACCGGTACCGTTATAAAGCTTCTTGGTATGACCAAGGTTAAGGATGATGTGATATATTCTATGGTTGCACCGTTTATGCTTGACAAAGAGCATCCTCTTATGAACGTAAACGGAGTATTTAATGGTATATTTATACATGGAAATGTACTTGGAGACACTATGTTTTACGGACGCGGAGCAGGTAAGCTTCCTACCGCAAGTGCTGTAGTTGCAGATGTTGTTGATGCAGTTAAGCATCAGGGAACCAATATAATGACTATCTGGGAAAAGGATAAGATTACCCTGGGTGATATCAAGGATTTTGAGTGCAGATTTTTTGTAAGGGTAAAGGATACAAATTCAAAAACACATATAGAAGATGTTTTTGGAGAAGTAACATATATTAATAGTGATAAGGTTTTTGGAGAGGTTGCATTTTTGACTTCCTCCATGAAACAGGGCGATTTCGATAAGAAGATTCGTTCATTCGACCTTATCCAAAGAATTAGAACAACATTATAATAATTGGCTAAGTAGGAGGACGATATGCTGATAGTTAAAAAGTTCGGCGGTACTTCAGTCGCTGACAAAGAGAGAATTTTTAATGTTGCAAGAAGGTGTATAGAGGATTACCAGAAAGGTAACGATGTAGTAGTTGTTCTGTCTGCAATGGGCAAATACACTGATGAACTCATTACCATGGCAAAGGATATCAATGAGATTCCGCCTAAGAGGGAGATGGATATGCTCTTTACCATAGGCGAGCAGATGTCGGTTGCGCTTATGGCCATGGCTATGAATAAGCTTGGCGTACCTGCAATTTCGTTAAACGCCTTTCAGGTTGCAATGCATACAACTTCAGTCTATGGCAATGCAAGAATAAAGAGGATAGACAGTGAAAGAATCAGGCATGAGTTAGAGCACAGAAAAATAGTTATAGTAACAGGTTTCCAGGGAGTAAATAAATATGATGATTATACTACACTTGGAAGAGGCGGTTCAGATACTACTGCAGTTGCACTTGCGGCAGCGCTTAATGCAGATGCATGTGAGATATATACCGATGTGGACGGAGTATATACGGCAGATCCGCGTAAGGTGCCAACAGCCAGAAAGCTGGATGTTGTAACCTATGATGAGATGCTTGAACTTGCAACACTTGGTGCAGGTGTACTTCATAATCGTTCAGTAGAATTGGCAAAGAAATTCGGCGTACAGCTTGTAGTACGTTCAAGTTTAAATACTTCAGAGGGAACAGTCGTTAAGGAGGGTTCAAAGATGGAAAAGATGCTTGTTAGTGGAGTTGCAGGAGATTCTGATACAGCGAGAATTGCTATTATAGGATTAAAGGATGAGCCGGGTGTTGCATTTAAGTTATTTAACAGCCTTGCTAAGCACAATATAAATGTAGATATGATACTTCAGTCTGTAGGAAGACATGGTACAAAGGATATAAGCTTTACAACCAATGAAGATGCTGCGGATGAGGCAGCCAAGATTATAAGTGAGAACTTCAGTGAGTATGAAAGCCTCGATGTAAATAAAGAGGTTGCCAAGGTTTCCATCGTTGGTGCAGGTATGCAGACCAATGCAGGAGTTGCGGCTAAGATGTTTGAAGCACTTTATGATGAGAATATCAACATCAGAATGATTTCTACTTCTGAGATAAGAGTTACAGTTCTTATCAACGAAAAGAATCTTGAAAGAGCTATGAACGCTATCCATGAGAAGTTCAATCTTGGAGATAATTAGAATTGAATTAACCAAAAAGATATTTATGTGAATACAGTTGTGCGGGGTGTACAACTGTATTTGCATATTATAATATGAGGAAAGGTGTCAGTATGAAAAGAGATGATTACATTACATGGGACCAGTATTTTATGGGAATTGCCATAATGTCTGCAGAAAGAAGTAAGGATCCGGGTACTCAGGTGGGTGCCTGCATAGTCGGAAGCGATAACAGAATACTTTCTATGGGATATAATGGCATGCCGGCAGGATGTGATGATGACGATATGCCTTGGAACAGAGAAGGGGCAGCGCTTGAAAGCAAATATATATATGTATGCCATGCGGAGCTCAATGCCATACTCAATTATCGCGGTTTTGGAAATCTTAAAGGTGCAAGATGCTATACCACACTCTTTCCATGCAATGAATGTGCCAAGGCGATTATTCAGTCGGGTATAAAAGAAGTCATATATCTTTCTGATAAATATCAGGATACTGACAGTACAATAGCTGCAAAGAAGATGTTTGATATGGCAGATGTTTCATATAGAGCTTATGTAAATAAGCATAAAAAAATAGAACTTGAGTTGTAAGAGGAAAGTTATGACAGATACGAAAACCAAGTCGGTTAAGATGACATTTAAAGCATTATACAGTTACGTAATAAATACAAATTATAGAAACATTATGGGTATCTTAGGACTGCTTTTAAGCCTTGGCTCTATTGTTATGCTTGTTCTTGGATGGGAAAAGCTCTCTATAATCAATAAAGTGATATTTATTATTGTTGCTCTTGCTTTTACTGTATTAAATCCACTGTCACTTGCAATAAAAACAAAAAAACAATTAAAAACTAGTCCATCATATAAGATGCCGCTTGATTATACCTTTGGCAGTGAAGGAATAACTATAAGTCAGGGTGAGCTTAGTCAGGACGTAAAATGGAGCGATGTCACAAGAATAATGCTTACCAAAAATATGATTGCGATATATACGGGACCTATGTCGGCATTTGTAATACCAACCTCTGAACTTGGAAAAGACAAGGGAAGAATACTTTCTACGGCTGTTCAGTTTACGGCAGAGTACAGACCGCGTTTAAGCAGTAACTTGAAAATATATCAAACCGGAAAGGGTATATAAAATATACATTTAGTTTCACACTGACATATTTTATGATACTAAGCAAATCTCGCTGTCGCTCACGATTTGCATGGCTTCTGGAAGTTTCACACTGACACCTTTTATGATACACGCAAATCTCGCTGTCGCTCACGATTTGTTTAGTATCATAAAAAGGTGTCAGCGGGAAACTTCGTAAAATATAAATAAGATTGGATGAAGAGATGGATAGTTTTAAAAGAGAGGATACATTTGATATAGGTGTTAAACTGGCGGAGGCTTCCAAACCGGGGGATGTGTATTGTCTGTACGGAGATTTGGGTACAGGTAAGACCGTACTTTCGCAAGGCTTTGGATGTGGGCTTGGGATAAAAGAACCCATAAGCAGTCCGACATTTACCATACTAAAAGAGTATCATGAGGGACGATTGCCTTTTTATCATTTTGATGTTTACAGGATAAGCGATTCTGATGAGATGGACGAGATAGGTTATTATGATAAGATAGATGGTGACGGAGTCTGCCTTATCGAGTGGGCGGAGCTCATCGAGGATATACTTCCGCCACATTATAAAAAAGTGTCTATAACAAAAGATGTTGAAAAAGGTTTTGATTACAGAGAAATAATTATAGAAGAGATATAATGTGCATTTGTGGAATTTTTTATTTACACATGATTGAGGTATATGTAAAATGAAGATTTTAGGTTTTGACAGTTCAGGTATGGTGGCAAGTGTGGCTATCGTCGAGGATGATATACTTGTTGCCGAGTATTCGGTAAATTATAAAAAGACGCATTCGCAGACTTTACTTCCTATGTTTGATGAAGTAGTCAGGATGACAGAACTTGATCCGGAGAGTATTGATGCGATAGCGGTAGCTGCCGGTCCCGGTTCGTTTACAGGGTTAAGAATCGGTATGTCAACGGTTAAAGGTTTGGGGCTTGCGCTTGATAAACCTGTGATTGCAGTTCCGACATGTCACGCACTTGCATTTAATCTGTGGGGTAGCGACAAACTTATATGTCCGATACTCGATGCAAGGAGAAGTCAGGTATATACAGCTCTTTATGAGTTTGAAAATGGAGAAATGATTACGCTTAAAGAACAGGAAGCCATGGATATAGGTGATTTGACAGACATCATTAATACTATGGAAAGAGATGTTATATTTGTAGGTGACGGCATACCTGTATTTAAAGAGCGGATAAAAGAAAATGTTATCAAAAATGTATCATTTGCTCCTGCACATTTGAACCGGCAAAGAGCGGGAAGTGTTGCAGCACTTGGCCTTATTTATATGAAAGAAGGAAAGGCGGAAAGTGCCGATGATGTAAAACCGGTTTATCTTAGAAAGTCTCAAGCGGAACGTGAGCGAGAGGAGAAAGATGGACGTAGATAGTTTAATTGAAAATATTGCTGATATAGAAAGCAGAACGTTTTCAGATGCATGGTCAGTAGAAAGCATAACCGATTCTATAGAACAGGATTATAATGTTTTGTTGGTGGCATTTTGGCTTGATGGTGATATCCGCATAAAGACTGTTATGGGCGGCCCGGATTATGATAAGGTCAATGATACGCATATAGCTATCGACAGAGAAAACTATGTCGATGAGGAGGATTATATATTTGCCGGATATCTTATGGCCAATGTTATAATAGATGAATCGGAGCTGCTCAGAATAGCTGTTTCTTCCGAAATGCAGCGTAAAGGAATCGGAAGGGCACTTATGGAAGAATATTTCGAGTATATACGTCCAAACTGCGTTAGAAGTATACTGGAGGTAAGGCAGAGCAATATAAAGGCACGAAGACTTTATGAGGTGCTTGGATATACCAATATATCGATAAGAAAAGAGTATTATAATTCACCGGTAGAAGATGCGATTATATACGAGTGTAAATTAGCGGGTTCCGAATGATTATAGGGTTGCGAGAATTGCTTTGGCAATGTAGCAATCCGTATGTCGTATGATGTCAAAAACTACTCTTGACATATATGACATAATCTTAGTCAAAATAAATAATTGGAACAAAAGATAGTTTAAAAAGAAAAATGAAAGTTTTAGAGGTGGGACATGCTTGATATATGCTTGCTTGGAACAGGCGGTATGATGCCGCTTCCTTATAGATATCTTACATCACTTATGGTAAGATATAATGGAAGCAGCATACTTATAGACTGTGGCGAGGGAACGCAAAATTCAATAAGGATAAAAGGTTTAAGTTTTAAACCGATAGATGTTATATGTATAACACATTTTCATGCTGATCATATAAGCGGATTGCCGGGATTGCTTTTAACTATGGGCAATGCCGAAAGAACAAGCCCGCTTACCATGATAGGTCCAAAGGGGCTTGAAAAGGTTGTTAATTCACTAAGAATAATAGCTCCGGAGCTTCCGTTTGAAATTAAATTTATCGAACTTGAAAATGAAAATGAAATCATAGAGATGTGTGGACTTAGGATAGAAGCGTTTAAGGTAAATCATAGGGTTACCTGTTATGGTTATAGCATAATGCTGGATAGGGCAGGTAAGTTTGACGTGGAAAAAGCAAAAGCCTTAGGACTTCCGGTTAATTATTGGAACATACTTCAAAAGGGTGAAAACGTGACATATGAAGGAAAAGAATATACAAGTGATATGGTTATGGGTGAAGCAAGGAAAGGGCTTAAGTGCACATATTGTACAGATACAAGACCTATACCGTCAATCGCTGAACATGCTAAAGACGCTGATTTATTTATATGTGAGGGTATGTATGGTGAAGATGATAAACTTGCCAATGCCAAAGAGCATAAGCATATGACTATGCGGGAGGCTGCCAATCTGGCACTGAAGGCAGACGTAAAGGAAATGTGGCTCACACATTACAGTCCTGCTACCAACAGACCTGCAGAATTTGAGGATATGGTAAAGAGTATTTTTCCAAGAGCAGTTATGGGAAAGGACAGGATGGAAAAAGAGCTTAAGTTTGAGGATTAAAAACATTTAATAATAAAGCGGAGGCTTAAGCGATTTGTGTAAAAATATCAGTATATGGATTAAGGATTTGCATTTGCTGATGGAAAAGGAGGCTTTGTATGAAAAAGAAAAAAGGTTCTCTTGAAACAGTGAAATTTGTACTTGTTGCAATATTTCTGGTTGCTATAGTTTTGATATATTTTAATCATCTGGGTAACAGGTCTTCAAAAAGAAAAGAAGCTGCGACTAAGAGTGAAATGGAAGAACTTGAAACTTTTGACTTTATAAGTAATTATCCTAAAACGCCTCGCGATGTGGTAAAAATGCATTGCAGATTTTTCAAGCTTTTATATGGAGAAGGTGTATCAGATGATGATTTGGTTATCCTGAATCAGCAGGTCAGAAATCTATATTCACAGGAAATACTTGCATTTAACACAGAAAATGATAATCTTGTAAACCTGAAGAAAAATATTCAGAAAATGAAAGATGAAGGATATAACTATAAGGTTTACGAGTTACCTGAGGCAAGTCAGGTAAAATATTATAAGCGAGAAGGCAGAGAGATGGCGGCACTCGAGATTACACTTACACTTGATACGTCTGAGTCAAAGTCATATATGTATGTAGTTTATGTACTGATTAAGGAAAATGATAAGTGGAAGATATATGCCTGGGGTGCACCGGATATGAGTGGTACTGAGCAGTAGGTTATATATTAAAATGACTGAGTAACTTTATGAAAAAATTGAAAGGCATAGAAAATGAGCGTAAATATACTTGCTATAGAATCCTCTTGTGATGAAACTGCGGCAGCAGTGGTAGAGGATGGGAGAAATGTAAAATCAAATATAATATATTCACAGATAGAACTCCACAAATTATACGGAGGCGTTGTGCCTGAGATAGCTTCCAGAAAACATGTAGAAAAAATTAATCAGGTTATACGTGCAGCTATAGATGAGGCAAAAGTAAGTTGGGACGATATAGATGCAGTAGCAGTAACCTATGGCCCCGGACTTGTGGGTGCGCTTTTAGTTGGAGTAAGTGCAGCCAAGGCTATAGCATATGCTAAGAAAAAACCACTTGTAGGAGTGCATCATATCGAAGGACACATAGCTGCAAACTATATAGAAAATCCGGAGCTTAAACCACCGTATATGTGCATGGTTGCATCAGGTGGACATTCACATCTGGTACACGTTCTTGATTATAACAAATATGAGATAGTCGGAAGAACCAGAGATGATGCGGCGGGTGAAGCGTTTGATAAAGTTGCGCGTGCAATCGGTCTGGGATATCCGGGAGGACCTAAGATAGACAAACTTGCTAAAGAAGGAAATCCACATGCGGTAGAATTTCCGAGAGCACATATGGAAGATTCGTATGACTTTTCATTTAGCGGACTTAAGTCGGCTGTATTAAATTATCTTAACGGATGCCAAATGAAAGGGATAGAAGTAAATAATGCGGATATAGCGGCATCATTTCAAAGAGCAGTTATAGATGTGCTGGTTGATAATTCAATCAATGCGGCAAAAGCACATGGCTGTAATAGTGTAGCTTTGGCAGGCGGTGTAGCATCGAATTCCTCTTTAAGAGATGCAATGAAAGCAGCATGTGAAAAAAATGGAATGGCATTTTATAAACCGTCACCGATATTTTGTACAGATAACGCAGCGATGATAGGAGTTGCCGGATATCATGAGTATATGGCAGGAACCAGACATGGCTGGGATTTAAATGCTGAGCCGAATCTGCCAATGAAGACGATATAAGGTATGTAGATGAAATTTCGATTTAAGGAGTACCAAAATGGCGGTTGCGATTGTGCTTGCAGGTGGCAGCGGAAGCAGAATGAATTCTGATGTAGCCAAGCAGTATATAAAATTAAATGACAGGGAAGTATTATATTATTCATTATATACATTTCAGAAAAATGAAAATATAAACAGGATTATTCTTGTTACCAGAGAAACGGACATAGAATTTTGTAAAAATGAAATCGTTGCAAAATATGGTTTTGACAAGGTGTCGGATGTTATAGCCGGTGGCAGGGAAAGATATAATTCAGTTTATAATGGCATTGTGAAGCTTGCTGAATATAATAAATGTAGCGGTGATAAAGATACAGATGCTGATTTACTATATGGTAAAAATGATTCAAACTGTGATGAGATTGTTTTAATCCATGATGGTGCCAGACCATTTGTGACAGACGAGATGATAGAAGCGGTGATCGCAACCGTAAAAGAGTGTGGTGCCTGTACCGTCGGTATGCCGGTTAAGGATACGATAAAGGTTGTGGATGAAAATGGATTCGGTATCGAAACCCCTGACAGGAAAACACTGTGGCAGATACAGACTCCTCAGGGATTTGATTTAAATCTCATAAAAAAAGCATATGATAAGATGTTCGATGAATGGGAAAAAGAAACAGCCACAGGCACCAACCACAATATAACCGATGATACAATGCTGGTAGAACAATATAATGGTGTTCGTTCAAAGATTATAAACGGTGCATATGAGAATATAAAGATTACAACTCCGGATGACATTAAAACGGCAAAAATATTTGTTGAAAAATTTCTTAAAAAAAATGAAAAAATCAGTTGACAACGCAATGTAATTTTGATAATATAATCAAGTCGCTGAAAGAAACAGCGACTTTTAATTGCAAAAATCATATAACGAAAAATGTTATGGAGAGATATCGAAGTGGTCATAACGAGGCGGTCTTGAAAACCGTTTGTCCGCAAGGGCGCGAGGGTTCGAATCCATCTCTCTCCGCTTACATCGTAAAAGATGTATATGTTGTTCAGCACTGTTTGGAGAAGTACCCAAGCGGCTGAAGGGGCTCCCCTGGAAAGGGAGTAGGCCGGTAGTCCCGGTGCGAGGGTTCAAATCCCTCCTTCTCC
>ODAI010914255.1_pt1 | contig 18884 bp, 20 predicted proteins | sample 1539321 | NCBI WGS metagenome assembly ODAI01 (sample SAMN02144231, study PRJEB22623) | gut metagenome | biome: sheep rumen | host: Ovis aries | place: New Zealand
ATGATGCGCCTTCTGCGGAGAGCCAGGAAATACTGACTGAACATGCGGGCAGCGCACCCGGTGAAGAACAGGCGGAGACACCTGCCTGTGAGCCTGCGGCGGAAACGCCTGCGGACGAAACCCCCGGGGATGAGGAGCCTCAGCCTGCAGCGCAGACCGAGGCAGTCCAGGCCGAGGCGGCCCAGACTGAGGCGGCAGGGCCTGCAGCAGCGCAGACCGAAGCGGCTAAGCCTGAGGCAGTCCAGACCGAGGCGGCCCAGACCGAGGCAGCACAGACCGAGGCAGCGCAGACCGAGGCGGCCCAGACCGAAACAGCTGAGCCTGCAGCAGTGCAGACTGAAGCGGCCAAGTCCGCAGCAGCCCAGACTGAAGCAGCTAAGCCTGAATCAGCAAAGCCTGCAGAAACCCAGCCGGAAGTGACAGAGAGCAAACCGCCGAAGGTCGGGGAAACCTTATCGGAAACAGCCCCGGCCGGGACTGAGGCGCCCGAAACGGAAGCGGAGCATTCATCTCCGGAATGAGCAAGATAAGACTTATATGACAAGGCTTATGGTAAACAGCGGACCACCATCTCTCCGGAGATGGTGGTTTTTTGCGGGTTTTCTGCTTGACCATCCCCTGATATTTTCCGCAAAATCAATCTTTGGAGTAGAAACCGAAGCCGATTCTGTGTATACTGACAGAAGGGCAATTTGCCCGTCGGCGCCTCCGGGCGCGGCATGACCTGTTCTGGCCTTCCGGCTGTCCCGGGTGGGCATTTTTTAGAAAGGAGCCACTGGAGCATGATTAAAGTCGGCATTCTCGGATACGGAAACCTCGGCAGAGGTGTTGAGGCCGCGGTGACAAAAGCTGCGGATATGGAACTGAAGGCGGTGTATACAAGAAGAGATCCTGCAGCGCTGAAGATCGCAGCGGCCGGCGTGCCGGTAAAGGAAGCGTCCGCGCTTGAAGGCGGAAAAGAAGATCTGGATGTCCTCGTGATCTGCGCGGGCAGCGCGACGGATCTGCCGGAGATGACCCCGCACTATGCGGCTCTTTACAATGTTGTTGATTCCTTTGATACCCATGCGCGCATTCCGGAGCATTTCGCGAATGTGGCAAAGGCAGCCGGGGAAAACGGCCATCTCGGTCTGATCTCCTGCGGATGGGACCCGGGTATGTTCTCTCTTGCCCGCGTGTATGCGCTGTCCATCCTTCCGGATGCGAAGGCCTATACCTTCTGGGGCAGAGGCGTGAGCCAGGGCCATTCCAACGCCGTCAGACGCATTCCCGGCGTCAAGGATGCCCGCCAGTATACCATCCCGGTCGAGGAAGCGCTGGAGAAGGTCCGCGCCGGTGAGAATCCGGAGCTGACCACCAGGGAAAAGCATACCCGAGAGGTCTTTGTCGTGCTCGAGGAAGGCGCGGACGCCGCGAAGATCGAGCGGGAGATCAAGGAAATGCCGAACTATTTCTCGGATTATGACACGACGGTCCACTTCATCTCCGAGGAGGAGATGGCGCGCGACCACAGCGGCCTGCCCCACGGCGGCTCTGTGATCGCCAGCGGCACGACCGGCTTCGGCGGCATGAAGCACGTGATCGAGTACAGCCTCCGCCTTGACTCCAATCCGGAGTTCACGGGTGCTGTCCTGACGGCCTGCGCGCGCGCGGCAGTCAGAATGAATCAGAACGGCACGAAGGGCGCGGGAACCATGCTGGATATTCCGCCTGCATACCTGACGGCTGTCCCGGAGGATGAGCTTCGCGCTCATTTCCTCTGATTGAAATAGCAAGCCGATACAGGGACGGAAACGAGCTGTCTGTACCTGTATGGAGCAATACTCATGGAGCGATAACGATGAAATTCCTGGAGAACAATGAACGTTTTGCGGGGATGGGCGGACGCAACGCGCAGGGGCAGACGCTGGATGAATTCCTGGATGCCTACGACGCGAAAAAGTATGACTGTCCCTCCAATACGGTCGATATGATGGTGCTGGCGGCCTGCGCAGAAAAATATGACGTGCAGGGCGGGCTGCGGCTTCTGCTGATCCGGCGGTCCAATTTCCCGTGTATCGGGTACTGGGCCCTGCCGGGCGGCTTTGTTGACATCAGGGAAAACCTGGAGGATGCGGCGGCCAGGGAACTGCTTGAGGAGACGGGTGTTGCGGATATGCCGCTTATTCAGCTGGGGACCTACGGCGACTACGACCGCGATCCCCGCTGGCGCGTGATCACGACGGCATTCCTTACGCTGCTTGATCAGCAGCCTGCGGCTAAGGCCGGGGACGACGCGGCGGATGCGCTGTGGATGGATGTTTCCCTGGAGAGCCGGCAGGAGGAGGGGCGCACGCTGCACGAGCTTACGCTCTCCTGCCCGGAGCGGGGCATCACCTGCCGGGCGCTGACGGAGGAGAGGGTTTTGACGCGCGGCCTGCTGAAGGAGCGCAGGAGAAAACTGCTCTCCTCAGAGATGCTGTGCACCGATCACGGCCTGATCATAACGGAGGGCCTTCTGTGGCTCCGGGAAGGGGGAAAGGTATGAATACAACGCAATGGACAGAACGGGTGCGGGAAGAGTCGTTTGTGGAGAGCATCCGCCTGCTGTACGGGGAGAAAGCAGAGGAGAACCGGGAAAGATACGTGAAGCTGCTTGATCTTTTCCGCGAAACCTTCGGCGAGAGGGAGGATGTATCCCTCTTTTCCGCTCCCGGGCGGACCGAGATCGGCGGCAATCACACAGACCATCAGCATGGCAGGGTCCTGGCCGCATCCGTGGATATGGACACGATCGCAGCGGCTGCACCCACGGGCGGGCAGGTGATCCGCGTGCTCTCCCAGGGCTATCCGCTCTGTGAGATCGACGTCACCGACCTGAGCGTGCATGAAGAGGAGAAGAACACGACCGCCGCGCTGATCCGCGGCGTCGCGGCGGGTTTTGCCCGGCTCGGCTGCAAGGTGGGCGGCTTTGAGGCAGCCTGCATCTCCAACGTGCTGCCGGGCAGCGGAATCAGCTCTTCCGCAGCCTTCGAGGTGCTGATCGGCAACATCATCAATTCGCTGTTCTTCGATGACGCGGCGGATGCGGTGAAGATCGCGCAGATCGGGCAGTACGCGGAGAATGAGTACTTCGGCAAGCCGAGCGGACTGATGGACCAGATGGCCTCCTCCGTCGGCAACCTGCTGACCATTGATTTTGAAGATACGGAGCATCCGGTGGTGCGCAGGCTCAACGTGGATTTTGCGGGTACAGGCCTGGCGCTCTGCATCATCAACAGCGGCGCGGATCACGCGGACCTGACGGATGAGTACGCCGCTATCCCGAAGGAAATGAAGGCGGTCAGCGCCTTCTTCGGGAAAAAGGTCCTGCGCGAAGTCACCCGGGAACAGCTGGCCGGCAGGTTTGCCGACATCAGGAAGGCGGTCGGCGACAGGGCGGTCCTTCGCGCCATGCACTTCCTGGATGAGAATGACCGCGTTCCGCAGCAGGCAGAGGCCCTGGAGACCGGAGATATCGACCGGTTCCTGCAGCTGGTGACCGAATCGGGCCGCAGCTCATGGCTTTACCTGCAGAATATCGTGCCCGCCGGGGCGAAGGCGCATCAGGAAATGGCCATTGCCCTTGCCGTGTGCAGGCAGCTTCTGGCCGGACGCGGGGCTTTCCGCGTGCACGGCGGCGGCTTTGCCGGGACCGTGCAGGCATTTGTGCCGCGGGATATGCTGGAGAACTTTGTTGCTGCCATGGAAGCGGCGCTCGGAAAAGGAAGCTGTCATGTTCTTTCCATCCGTCCGGTGGGCGGAACGAAGATCGAGGGGTAAAGGAGGGTAAGATGCATATTCTGGTGACCGGTGGCGCGGGCTATATCGGCAGCCACACCTGCGTGGAACTTTTACAGGCCGGCTATACCGTTACGGTGGTCGACAATCTGTGCAACTCAAGTGAGAAAGCGCTGGAGCGCGTAAAGCAGATCACGGGAAAGGATCTGCGCTTTGTGCAGGCGGATATTGCGGACGCCGCGGCGATGGATGCGGTGTTTTCCGCTTCGCCGGTGGACGCGGTGATTCATTTCGCGGGCCTCAAGGCGGTCGGCGAGTCCGTGGAAAAGCCGCTGGAGTACTATCGGAACAATATTTCCGGTTCCCTGGTCCTCTGTGATGTGATGCGCCGCCATGGCGTGAAGAACATTATCTTCAGTTCCTCCGCGACCGTCTACGGGGACCCCGAGCGCGTCCCCATCACGGAAGAGAGCGCGAAGGGCGTTTGCACCAACCCCTACGGCTGGACCAAGTGGATGCTGGAGCAGATCCTGACCGATCTGCACACGGCCGATCCGGAGTGGAACGTGATTCTTCTCCGCTACTTTAATCCGATCGGCGCCCATCCGAGCGGCCTGATCGGGGAGGATCCCAAGGGGATCCCGAACAATCTTGTTCCCTATGTCGCCCAGGTCGCGATCGGGCGCAGGCCTTTCCTGCGCGTCTTCGGCGACGACTATCCTACGCCGGACGGCACCGGGGTGCGCGACTATATCCATGTACAGGACCTCGCCGCCGGCCATGTGCGGGCGATCGAGAAGCTCGCGGACAAAGCGGGCGTTTCCGTGTACAACCTCGGAACCGGGAAGGGCAGCAGCGTGCTGGAGGTGGTAAAGGCCTTCGAAGCGGCCTGCGGCCATCCCATCGCCTACGAGATCCTGCCCAGGCGCGCCGGCGACATCGCCGAGTGCTACTGCGACCCGTCAAAGGCTGAGCGGGAGCTGGGCTGGAAGGCGCAGTACGGGATCGCCGAGATGTGCGCGCACGCGTGGAACTGGCAGAAAAAGAATCCGGAAGGATACGGAACACAGGAGGAAGCATAAGCAGAATGCGCTGGGTAAAATACAGGATGGAGATCCTCGCAGAGGCGGAGGACATCGTGATCGCGGCGCTCGCGGAAGCGGGCGTGGAGGGCGTGGAGATCGAGGACAGCATTCCTCTCTCCGAGCAGGATAAAAAGCAGATGTTCGTGGATATCCTGCCGGATCCGGGCAGGAGCGACGAGCGGGCCTGGCTGAGCTTCTATCTCGAGGAGGACGCGGACCGGGCGCAGGTGCTGGAAAAGGTGCGCGCCGCCCTGGAGGAGCTGCGCAGCTTCGCGCAGATCGGCCCCTGCACGATCGAGGAATCCCTCACGGAGGACCTCGACTGGGTGAACAACTGGAAACAGTATTTCCACCAGTTCCGCGTGGACGATATCCTGATCATTCCCTCCTGGGAGGAGCCGGAGGAGGCGGAGGACGTTTCGATGCTCATCCGGATCGACCCGGGCACGGCCTTCGGCACCGGCATGCATGAGACCACGCAGCTGTGCATCCGCCAGCTGAAAAAGCATGTGCGGGGAGGAGAACAGATTCTCGATCTCGGCACCGGCAGCGGGATCCTTTCGATCGCGGCCCTGAAGCTCGGCGTTTCCCACGCGGTGGGCACGGATCTTGATCCGAGCGCGGTGACTGCGGTGGGGGAGAACCTTGAGGCGAACGGCATCAGCCCGGAGAAAATGGACGTCATTCTGGGCAACCTGATCGACGACCCCGCCGTGCAGGCGCAGGTCGGCGAGAACGCCTACGATATCGTGACCGCGAATATCCTTGCGGAGATCCTGGTGGAGATGACGCCGCGGGCGGCGAAGACACTGAAGCCCGGCGGCATCTATATCACCTCCGGCATCCTCGCGGAAAAGAGGACGCTGGTGGAGGATGCGTGCCGCGCGGCGGGACTTGAAGTCCTTGAGGTGACGGCGCAGGGAGAGTGGGTCTGTGTCCTGGCCCGCCGGCCCCTTGCATAAAGAGGAAGCCTATGTACCGTTTTTTTGTTGACCCGGAAGACATCGGGGAAAAAGAGATCACGATCCGCGGGGAGAATGTCAATCACATCCGCAATGCGCTGCGCATGCGGCCGGGCGAGCAGCTTCTGCTGTGCACGGGACAGGACGCGGTCGAATACCGCTGCGAGATCATTTCACTGGATCCGCAGGAGGTACGGACAAAGATACTTTGGGCGGAAGAGACCGGGGCGGAGCTGCCGTCCCGTCTCGTTCTTTTTCAGGGACTGCCCAAGAGCGACAAGCTGGAGCTGGTCATCCAGAAGGCCGTGGAGCTTGGCGTCTACGCCATCGTCCCGGTAGCCACCGCGCGCAGCGTGGTGAAGCTCGACGGGAAAAAGGCCGAGGCGAAGCTGGCCAGATGGAACGCCATCGCCGAGAGCGCGGCCAAGCAGTCCAAACGGCTGATCATCCCGCAGGTCCTTCCGCTGATGCGGTTTGACAAGGCGCTGGACCTTCTGGAGCCGATGGACGTTAAGCTCATCCCCTATGAGCGGGCGTCGGACATGGAGAATACGAGGAAGGTGCTCGGCGCCGTCCGTCCCGGACAGTCGGTGGGCATCGTGATCGGCCCGGAGGGCGGGCTGGAGGAATCCGAGGTGGAAGCCGCCAGGGCAAGGGGAGCAGAGCCCATCACCCTCGGCAGGCGCATCCTGCGGACAGAGACGGCGGGGCTGGCGGTGCTTGCCGCGCTGATGTTCGCCCTTGAGGGGAAAGAGCCCGGCTGAAGGCCGGAAAACGATAAACGCAGAGAGGAACACAATGGAAATTTATCTCGATAATTCCGCGACGACCCGCGTCCTTCCGGAAGTAAAGGACCTCGTCGTCCGGGCGATGACGGAGGATTACGGCAATCCCTCCTCCATGCACCGCAAGGGCGTGGAGGCGGAGCAGTATGTGCGCCGGGCCAGGGAACAGATCGCGGCGACGCTGAAGGCGTCGGAGAGGGAGATCTTCTTTACCTCCGGCGGCACCGAATCCGACAACTGGGCCCTCGTGGGCGGCGCCATGGCCAACCGCCGGAAAGGCCGCCATATCATCACCACGGCCATCGAACATCCCGCCGTCATCCAGCCGCTCATGCTGCTGAAGGAGCTCGGCTTCGACGTGACCTTCCTGCCGGTGGACGGGCATGGACTTGTGGATCCCGCCGCCGTGGCGGAAGCCCTCAGGGAGGATACCATCCTGGTCTCCGTCATGTACGTCAACAATGAGGTGGGGGCCATGGAGCCGGTGGAGGAGATCGGGCGCATCGTCAAGGCCTTTGATCCGTCCATCCTCTTCCATGTGGATGCGGTCCAGGCCTACGGAAAGACCGAAGTGATCCCGCGCAGGATCAGGGCGGACCTCATCGCCGTGAGCGGACACAAGATCCACGCGCCCAAGGGGACCGGTTTTCTGTATGTGCGCGAGAAAACGAAGATCCGCCCCATCATCCTGGGCGGCGGCCAGCAGGGCGGCATGCGCTCCGGCACGGACAACGTGCCCGGCATCGCGGGACTCGGCCTTGCCGCGTCCATCGCCTGCGCGGACATTGAGGCGAAGGCCGGACAGATGCGCGCCCTCAGGGACCGCCTTGCCGCGGGCATCGCGGATATCCCCGACGTGCGGATCAACAGCGGGTCCGGGGAGCAGAGCGCGCCCCACATCCTGAACGCTTCCTTTACCGGCATCCGCAGCGAGGTCCTGCTGCACGCGCTGGAGGACAAGGGAATCAGCGTATCCGCGGGTTCCGCCTGCTCGACGAACAAGAAGCTGCCGGTGAGCCCGGTGCTGAAGGAACTGGGACTGGAGAAGAAGCATCTTGAATCGGCGCTGCGCTTCAGCTTCAGCACGCTGAATACGGAGCAGGAAGTGGATGAGACGGTCAGGGCCCTGCACGAGCTTGTGCCCGTGCTGCGCCGGTATACGCGCCATTAGGAGGAACGAGGCAGAATGGAACAGACATATCTGATTAAATACGGAGAGATCGCGATCAAGGGAAAGAACCGCCATCTGTTTGAGGAGGCCCTTGTGCGGCAGATCAGGCTTGCCCTGGAGCGCCTGGACGGAGAGTTTGAGACGACCTGGGAGCAGGGACGAATCTACGTGGAGGGCGGCGGCGCGGCCGAGTCCTGGGAAGTGATCGATGCGCTGAGCAAGGTCTTCGGCATCGTGGGGATCTGCCCGGTGAAGAAGGTGGAAGACAGGGGACTGGAAGCCCTGGGCGATGACATGGTCCGCTTCCTCGAGGAAGGGGAGTACGATCTTGCCGGCAGGACCTTCAAGGTCGTGACGAGAAGGGCAAGAAAGAGCTATCCGACGGAATCCATGGAGGTGAACGCCTACCTGGGCGGGCGCATCCTGGACTGGTGCCCCCAGGCGCAGGTGGATGTGCATGAGCCGGAGACGGTGTTCCATGTGGAGATCCGGGATAAGATCTATATCTACTCCCGCGTCATCCCGGGCCCCGGCGGTATGCCCGTGGGGACGGGCGGCAGATCGATGCTGCTGCTCTCCGGCGGAATCGACAGCCCCGTCGCCGGCTATATGATGGCCAAGCGCGGCGTCGTGCTGGACGCGGTATATTTCCACGCGCCGCCCTACACCAGCGAGCGCGCGCGCCAGAAGGTGGAGGACCTGGCCAGGGAGATCGCCGTCTACACCGGCCCCATCCGGCTCCACGTGGTCAATTTTACGGATATCCAGCTGTATATCTATGAGAAATGCCCGCACGATGAGCTGACGATCATCATGCGCCGGTATATGATGAAGATCGCGGAGATCTTTGCCGCGAAGTGCCGCTGTCTTTCCCTGGTGACCGGGGAGAGCGTCGGCCAGGTGGCGAGCCAGACCATGCAGAGCCTCGCGGTGACCAACGCGGTCTGCACGATGCCGGTCTTCCGCCCGCTGATCGCCTTCGACAAGCAGGAGATCGTGGAGATCGCCGAGCGGATCGGCACCTTTGAGACCTCCATCCTGCCCTATGAGGACTGCTGCACGATCTTCGTGGCCAAGCACCCGGTGACCAAGCCGAACCTCAAGGTGATCGAGCGCTCGGAGAAGAAGCTTGCGGAGAAGATCGACGCCCTGGTGGAAGAGGCCGTGGCGACGACAGAGGTGGTGGAAATAAAGGCGTGATACGCATGAACGTAAATGAGCCACGCACACCTCGAGACCTTCGGTCTCTCGGTCGCGGCTGTCGCCGCATCCCGGCGTCCATCCCGGAACGCTTTCCCGGCTCTGCCGGAAAGCGCTCCGTCTGCACGCCGTGCGAGGCTCATAGTTTACGCGAAAACGGCTGCCCCGCAGCGGGGCAGCCGAAATGTTCTGACAGCAGGACCTGATGATCAGATCAGATAGGGTTTAAGGATTTCGAGGATTTTGTCCATGTCTTCTTCAGCATGGATGCTCAGGTCGATCGGTTTGGAAAGGTCAAGGCTGAAGATGCCCATGATGGATTTCGCGTCAATGACATATCTTCCGGAGACCAGGTCGAAATCATAGCTGAAACGGGAGATATCATTGACGAAAGACTTGACCTTGTCGATGGAATTCAAAGAAATCCGTACAGTTTTCATTTACTGTTTCCTCCATAAACTATTTGTTCTGTTCGTCTGTATTGTAGCCGTAAAGGCAGGATAAGTCAAGCCGATACACTAAAGGAGTTTCAGGAAAGTATGGTTCAGGGAAAAAGGAAGGCGGCGCTGCACAGCCTCGGCTGCAAGGTGAATGCCTACGAGACGGAAGTGATGTGCCGGCAGCTGGAAAAGGCGGGCTATGAGATCGTGCCCTTTGCGCCGGGCGCAGACGTCTACGTGATCAATACCTGTTCGGTCACGAATATCGCCGACCGCAAGTCAAGGCAGATGCTGCACCGGGCAAAAAAGATGAATCCCCAGGCCGTGATCGTCGCGGCGGGCTGCTACGTGCAGACGGCCGGGGACAGAGAGGGGCTCGGCCGGGACGCGGATATCATCCTGGGCAACGACCGTAAGCAGAACCTGGTGGACTGTCTCACCGAGTTTTTTGCCTGCCGGGACGCCGGGGAGGATTTCGGCGGAATCTGCGGGGAGGTCATCGACATCGCCTCCTCCCGGGGCGTGGAGCCCATGTTCCTGGACAGTACGCAGCAGCATACCCGGGCCTACATTAAGATTCAGGACGGCTGCAACCAGTTCTGCAGCTACTGCATCATCCCCTACGCCAGGGGCAGGGTGCGCAGCCGCGGGGAGGAGGAGATCCTGCGGGAGATCGGCGCGCTGGCCGCATCCGGCGCGAAAGAGATCGTGCTGACCGGCATTCATGTCAGCTCCTACGGCAGGGACACCGGTACCGGCCTCGCGCAGCTCCTGGAGCGCGCCTGCGAGGTCCCCGGGATCGAGCGCATCCGCTTAAGCTCCCTGGAGCCCGGGATCATCACCCCGGACTTTGTCGAGGCCATCAGAAAGCTGCCGAAGCTTTGCCCGCATTTTCACCTGTCCCTGCAGAGCGGCTGCGACAGCGTGCTGCGCAGGATGAACCGCCGCTATGACACGGCGGGCTTTGCCGCCTGCGTGGGTCTTCTGCGGGAGGCCTTCGACCGGCCGGCCCTGACGACGGACATCATCGTGGGCTTCCCCGGGGAGACCGAGGAGGAGTTTGCCTGCACGGAGGAATTCCTGAAAAAGATCCGGCTGTACGAGACCCATATTTTCCGCTATTCCATGCGGAGGGGGACAAGGGCGGCGGCCATGCCGGACCAGATCGAGGAGAGCGTGAAGGCGCAGCGCAGCGCGAGGCTCGCCCTGCTGGACGCCGAAAACCGCAGGGCCTTCGCCGCGGCCAGATACGGGGAGCAGACCGAGGTGCTCTTTGAAGAGACGGCGGACGCCGAAAAGGAGGGCTTCCCGGCCGGAACGCAGGTGTGGACGGGATATACGAGGGAATACATCCGCGTGGTCTGCCCGTCGGAGGACGACCTGGCGAACCGCGTGCTTACCGGAACGCTTCAGGCGCCTGCCGCGGAGGGCGGCGCGTGCGTCTTCACGCGAAGTGATGGACCAGGTGCGGAAAACTGATTGATTAATTGTGAAAATTATATTAGAATGATTCTGAATATGTCTCTGCGGAACATATCCGGGCAGGGGAAATGCCCGGGCCAGATTCGTTTTGTGAAGGAAGTGATAAGATGGCGGAGATCAACAATACCCAGTATTTCAACATGGAGACCGACCCGGAGGTAAGGGTAAAAAAAGTCCTCGAGTTTGTATACAGGGCGATGGCAGAAAAGGGATATAACCCGGTGAACCAGATCGTCGGATACATCATGTCGGGAGATCCGACCTATATCACGAGCCATAAGAACGCCCGCAGTCTTATCATGAAGGTCGAGCGGGACGAGGTAGTGGAAGAACTGCTGCGCGAATACATCAAGAACCAGTCCTGGCAGGTGCGATGAGCGCGCAGGTACTGATGGGGCTCGACTACGGCGCCAAGACGGTGGGCGTCGCGGTCAGCGACCCCCTTGGGCTGACGGCCCAGGCAGCAGGGACGATCGTCCGGGAAAGAGAGACCAAGCTTCGCCGCACCCTCGCGCAGATCGACGAGCTGATCGCGGAGCGCGGCGTGACCATGATCGTGCTGGGCTATCCGAAGAGAATGGATAATACCGCCGGCGAGCGGGCCCGCAAAACCGAGGAATTCAAGCAGACGCTGGAGCAGCGCACAGGACTGCCGGTCGTCCTCTGGGATGAGAGACTGACCACCGTGTCCGCGGACCGCGCCCTCGAGGAGAGCGGGATGGCGAAGGCTGACCGCAAGAGCGTGATCGATACGGTCGCCGCGGTCATGATTTTGCAGAGCTACATGGACGCGCACCGCGCGCAGTGATCCTGCACCGCAGGTGCAGAGCCGGCAGATGAGCCGCACCGCGGCAGGCCGGCATCAGAAAAAAGGGAAAAGCCGCCTTGTGGGGAGGCGGATGATTGGGGATAAACATGGAGAAGATCACATTAAAACCGGAAGGAGAACAGGAAGCGGTATCGTTTTATGTCCTGGAACAGACGGTGATCGCAGGAGTCAGCTATCTTCTTGTGACGGACGAAGAAGACGGAGATGGCGACGCCTGGATCCTGAAAGACCTGTCTGCACAGGAGGACGAGGACGCTGTCTATGAATTTGTGGAAGATGACGCGGAGCTTGCCGCAGTCGGAGCTATTTTTTCAGAGATGATGGAGGATATTGATATCGTATAGCCTCTTCTTATGGCTGTTTTCTGCTTCCGGACAAGAGTACGGAGGTAAAGATTGAAAGTAATTGAAAACTCAAAACTGCGCATCATCCCGCTCGGCGGCTTAGAGCAGATCGGGATGAATATTACTGCCTTCGAGTACGGAGACAGTATTGTTGTCGTGGATTGCGGCCTGGCATTTCCCGAAGATGATATGCTGGGCATCGATCTCGTTATACCGGATGTCTCCTTCCTGAAGGAGAACATCGACAAAGTCAAGGGCTTTGTGTTCACGCACGGACACGAGGATCATATCGGCGCCGTTCCCTATATTCTCAGGGAGGTCAATGTCCCGCTTTACGCGACCCGGCTGACGATGGGGCTCATCGAGCGAAAGCTCGAGGAGCATGACATGATGAAGACGACAAAGCGGAGAGTCGTGAAACCCGGACAGTCCATCAATCTGGGCGATTTCCGGATCGAATTCATCAAGACCAATCACAGTATACAGGATGCCGTCGCGCTGGCGATCTACTCGCCGGCGGGTATTGTTGTGCACACAGGCGACTTTAAGGTGGATTATACGCCGGTCTTCGGCGACGCCATCGACCTGCAGCGCCTCGCCGAGATCGGCAAGAAGGGCGTGCTCGCCCTGATGTGCGACAGCACCAACGCGGAGCGGAAGGGATTTACCGCTTCGGAGAGGACGCTGGGCCACACCTTTGATACCCTCTTTGCGGACCATGAGCATTCGCGGATCATCATTGCGACCTTCGCGTCCAATGTGGACCGCGTCCAGCAGATCATCAATTCCGCCTGCCGGTTCGGCCGCAAGGTCGTGCTTGAGGGCCGCAGCATGGTGAACGTCATCACGACGGCCATGGACCTGGGGTATGTGCAGGTGCCGGAAAACACGCTGATCAGCGTGGAGGAACTGAATAATTATCCGGACGAGAAGACCGTGCTGATCACCACGGGCAGCCAGGGCGAGTCCATGGCGGCACTGTCCAGAATGGCCGCCAACATGCACCGGAAGGTCATGATCAAGCCCGGCGATACCGTTATTTTCAGCTCGAACCCCATCCCAGGCAACGAGAAGGCCGTGTCCAAGGTGATCAACGAGCTGTCCATGAAGGGCGCCAACGTCATCTTCCAGGACGCGCATGTCTCCGGACACGCCTGCCAGGAGGAGATCAAGCTGATCTATACGCTGGTGAAGCCCCGCTACGCGCTGCCGGTGCACGGCGAGTTCCGGCACAGGAAGGCGCAGGCGCAGCTGGCCGCTGAGCTCGGCATCCCGAAGGAGAACATTTTTATGCTCAAGAGCGGTGATGTCATGGAGATGTCCGAGCAGAAGGCCGGAATCGTCGGCCATGTGACGGCGGGCGGCATTCTCGTGGACGGCCTGGGCGTCGGCGACGTGGGCAACATCGTCCTGCGCGACCGCCAGCATCTGGCTGAGGACGGCATCATGATCGTCGCGCTGAGCATGGGTCCGGAGGGACAGGTCCTGGCGGGGCCGGATATCGTCTCCAGAGGATTTGTCTATGTACGCGAATCCGAGGATCTGATGGAGGAAGCGCAGAGCGTGGTCGAGGACGCCCTGGACGGATGTCTCGAGCGGGGCATCGTGGAATGGACGAAGATCAAGAACGCGATCAGGGATTCCCTGGGCGAGTTCCTCTGGAAGCGCACCAAGCGCAGCCCGATGATCCTGCCGATCATTATGGATGTAACCGAGTAAAGAAAAACAGAACGAGCCGGCATGCCCGCACTGACGGGCGTGGCGGCTCTGACGCTGTCAGGGGAGATACGGAATGAATACACAGATCATAGAGGCAATGGCCGCGCTGCGGGAGGCCGTGCGGACAAGCGAAGAGTACGCTGACTACCTGCGCTGCCGCGAAAAGGTGGAGAAGGATCCGGAGCTGCTGGCCAAGGTAGAGGAATACCGGCAGCGGGAGTTCCGCTATCAGAACATTCTCAGTCCCGAGGAGCGGGAGACCGAGCGCGGGCAGCTTCTTGCCCTGATGGGGCAGCTGAGGCAAAATCCCGCCGCGGACGCCTATTTCCGCACCGAACGGCACCTGTGCAGGATCCTGCAGCAGGCGGCGAAGGAAGTCCTGGCTCCCCTCGAGCTGCACACCGAGGGCATGATCGACTGAGTGCGGGATGAGGGAGCAGCTTAAGGAGCAGATCGGCATGATAGATTGGAACGAGGAGAGGATGGAGGTCTTTCTCGAATCGCTGGGCACAGGGCACGGCCCGTTTCTGGACGCCCTCGAGGCGCAGGCGAGGCGGGAGCAGATCCCCATCGTGCGCAGACAGACGCAGTCGCTGCTGAAGGTCCTGGTGACCATGAAGAAGCCTACGCGCATTCTGGAGATCGGCACCGCAGTCGGGTTTTCCGCCCTGCTCATGGCAGGCTGCGCCCCGGCGGAATGCCGGATCACCTCCGTCGAAAAGGAGGAGGAAAAAGCAGCGCGGGCGAGGACGAATATCGCGGCGGCCGGCGAGGCAGAGCGGATCGGGGTGCTGACCGGGGACGCGGCCGAAGTGCTGCCCGGGATCGCCGGACCCTTTGACTTTATCTTTATGGACGCGGCGAAGGGACAGTATATCCGCTTCCTGCCCGAGGTGAAGCGCCTGCTCGCCCCCGGAGGCGTACTGGTCTCGGACAACGTACTGCGGGAGGGGAACATTCTGGAATCCCACTTTGCCGTAGAGCGGAGGGACCGGACCATCCACAAACGAATGCGCGAGTACCTGCGGGCGATCACCCACGATCCGCAGCTGGAGAGCGTGATCCTGCCCGGCGCCGACGGCGTTGCCGTCAGCGTCAGAAAGGAGGAGGCATGAAACGACCGGAACTTCTGGTGCCTGCGGGCAGTCCTGAGGTGCTCAGGACCGCTGTCCGGTTCGGCGCCGACGCGGTCTATATCGGCGGGGAGGCCTACGGCCTGCGCGCCAAGGCAAAGAATTTTACCGCGGAAGCGATGAAGGAGTCGGTGGAGTACGCCCACCGCTTCGGCGTGAAGGTATATGTGACCGCGAACATCATCGCCCACAACGATGACCTTGACGGGATAGAGGCCTACTTCGCGGAGCTTCGGGACATCCGTCCCGACGGGCTCCTCGTCGCGGATCCCGGCGTGTTTATGATCGCGAAGCGCGTATGTCCCGGGATCGATCTGCACGTCAGCACCCAGGCGAACAATGTGAACCGGGAGACCTTCCGGTTCTGGCATGACCTGGGCGCGAAGCGCGTCGTCGGCGGTCGGGAGCTTTCCCTGCGGGAGTGGAAGCAGATCCGGGAAGCCATGCCGGAGGACATGGAGATCGAGGCCTTTGTCCACGGCGCCATGTGCATCTCCTATTCCGGGCGCTGCCTGCTGAGCAATTTCCTGGCCGGCCGGGACGCGAACCACGGGGAGTGCACCCATCCCTGCCGCTGGCAGTATGCGCTGATGGAGGAGACCAGGCCGGGCGAGTACTTCCCGGTGGAGGAGACCGAGCGGGGGACCTTCATCATGAACTCCAAAGATCTTTGCATGATCACCCACCTGCCGGATCTGCTGGACGCGGGGATCGACAGCCTGAAGATCGAGGGGCGGATGAAGACGGAGCTCTACGTGGCTGCGGTGACGAGGGCGTACCGCAGGGCCATCGATGACCTGCTGGAGGATCCGGCCAGGAACGCCGCCAGTCTGGACAGCTACATGGACGAGATCAGAGCCTGCACCTGGCGGCCCTTCACCACAGGGTTCTACTACGGCAGGCCGGGAGCGGACGCGCAGATCTACGAGAAAGCCTCCTATGAAAAAGGCGCCACATACCTGGGGACCGTAGAGGCGGCAGAAAACCTGCCGGCAGGAGAGGGCGCCGGCGGCGAAGGGACAGGCCTGCCCGCGGAAGGAGGCGCCGGCGGCAAAGAGACAGACCAGCGCACGGTATGCCGCATCAGCCAGCGCAACAAATTCTGCGTCGGCGAGACGATCGAGATCATGAAGCCCGACGGCAGGGACATCCCCGTGCGCGTGGAGCAGATCACAGATGAAGAAGGAACGCCCATGGAGAGCGCGCCTCATCCGCAGCAGGTCCTGTTTGTCACGCTGACCGGGTCGGCTGCCCCCGGCGATATCCTGCGCAGGAGAGAAAACGGATGATTCACGTATTTACTGCCGTCCCGGCGGGATATGCTGCCGGGCAGCGCCAGCCGGGAAGGCAGAAGGCAGCAGAGCAGCATCTGCTGGCAAGGCGGCTGCTGGCGGAGGGTCTTCTTCTCCTCGGGGTGACCCGGGAGGAGGATGAAGCAGGAGTTCTCACGGATGAGCACGGCAAGCCCTGCCTCGCCGGGGAGAACATGCCGCAGATCAACATCAGCCACTGCGACGCGCTCGCAGCGGTGGCAGTCGCGCCGCCGGGAAAGCCGGTGGGGATAGACGCCGAGCACAGATTTGATCCGAAGCCATCCCTTCTGCGCGCCATCTGCACGCCGCAGGAATGGGAGATCATTGCGGAAGCGGAGAGCGCGGCGGAGGATGAAGAGGCAAAGCGCGAAGCGCGCAGCGCCCTTACCGGCCTGCTCTGGAGCAGGAAGGAGAGCTATCTGAAGTGGAAGGGCATCGGCCTCCGCGTGGACCCGTCCTCCCTTGCCGTCCTCGGGCCGGAGGATGCCGCCGAAGCGGCGCCGTCTCCCGGTATGCCCTGGAGAAGGCGGGAGAGAAGCGTGGGGGGAGAGGACGTCCTCTTCTTTGAGCTGCAGTCGCCAGCCTGCACCCTTTGCGTATGCTGCGGGGCCGGGGCGGGGGAAGAAGCCGCGCCGCCGCGCATGCTGCTGACAGGAGAAAACGACAGATGAATCTGATCAGGATGATATACGCGAACGCGAAACGGCCGGACGGCATTGCCGGAAGGCTGATGGCGAAAAGAATGAACGGCGGCGGGCACAGGCGCCTTGCCCTGTGGGGCCTCGGCCATCTGCAGCTCGGCGCGAAAATGCGGGCCGCGGATCTTGGCTGCGGCGGCGGAGGCAATATCGCGCGCCTGCTGGAGATGATCCCGGAGGGAAAGGTCTGCGGGCTCGATTATTCCGCCGAAAGCGTGCGGACCGCGCGGGAGACCAACCGGAAAGCCATTCGTGAAGGGCGGTGCAAGGTGGTGCGGGGAAATGTGAGACAGATGCCGTTCCCGGACAGCGCCTTTGACCTGGTGACGGCGTTCGAGACGATCTATTTCTGGCCGGAGATCGAACATTGCTTCCGCGAAGTCTGGCGGATCACGAAAAGAGGCGGAAGATTTATGATCGTGAATGAGTCGGACGGGAAAAATGACGCGTCGCTTCGCTGGACGAACATCATAGACGGGATGCGGATCTATACCGCAGAGGAGCTGGAACGGATGCTGGTGAAAGCAGGATTTTCCGATATTGTCGTGGATGACGACGAGGAAGGGGACCGGCTCTGCGTGATCGCCCGCAGACCCTGAGCAGCCGGAGGGATTTAAAGTACTCATCCGAAGTGAAAGCATGCACTTGGGCTTAGTCAGCGGCCGGGTCTGAGGCGGCACCCCCGAGGGCAACGATCTGCGCGAGGGGAATGGTGACCGGCACAGGGTCATCCTCCGGAGCAAACACGAGGGTTTTGCGCATCATATCGATTTTGGTCACGGTACCGGCGGCCTCCTGATAGGAGCCGCCGGCCTTTTTTTCGTCCGGAACGAACCAGGTCACGGTCACGCCGGAGACGGGGCCGGAACCGGCAAGGAGCGCCTGCAGCTTCCGGTCAAGGCGCTCGCGCTCCTCCTCGGTGAGGGAGGGAGCGGCGTCGGTCAGCCGCGCGGCCTCCTCGATCATATCCTCATAGCCGGTCAGCGCCGCAAAAGGCGCAAACTGCGCCGCCCTGTCCGCCACCGGCATCGGCGGGTGCGTCTTTGAGCGGTGATGGGGCAGATCAATAATGTCGTCGTAGGGTCCCTTCATTTTGCCTCTTCTCCTAAACTTCTGCCAGGAACGCGTAGTTCTTCCTGCTGCTTAATCGGCTCTGTGACCGCCGACCTGGCCATTGCGGGCAATTCTTGTGGCGCCCTCCTGCAGGTCGGTCCCCTTCAGGACAGCGTTTTTTCCGAATTTCTTCTGCAGGGCGAGAACAGCCTTCTGCATGCTCTCCTCCCGCGCTTTTTCCTTCTGCTTTTTCTCCTGCTCCTGCGTATCGGCAAAGAGCGTCATCTGCTCCCAGTGCCCGCCCTTTTCCTCGCTTTGCCCGATGTCGATCACGTTCAGGTAGATGCGGCGCACGAGAAGAGAGGAATCGATGATTCGGTCATAGAGGGCGAGGGTCACATCCACGATCTCCCTGGCGGAATTCGTCCGTCCGCCCAGATCGCCGGTCCCCCGGGCGTGGGCAGGGACGGTGCGGCCGTACCAGTCGGTGGACATCTCCCCGGTATAGCGGGAGAGATCGCTTTCCCTGTCGTAGCCCAGGGTGAGCACGACCTTGCCGGCGGCAAGCCCCTTTTCGACCAGCTGCAGGGCCATGGTTTCCGCCATCTCCCGCACGACCACCCGGCACTTTGGCGCCGTGTAGGCTTCCGGCAGCACCTGGCCGGACGTAAAGCTCTCCGATGCGGGGCGGTACGCCTTAATGTGCGCGATCGTCGCGGGCTCCCAGCCCCAGGCGTGGTCGATGAGCAGCTCGGCGTTCACCCCGAAGAGGCGGTAGAGGAGGTCCTCATTGTGGAAGTCGCCCGGTTTTCCGAGGGAGCACCTTGCAATATCACCCATCGTGTAAAGCCCGACCGAGGCGAGCTTTTTGCTGTATCCCTTTCCGACGCGCCAGAAATCCGTGATCGGCC
>ODAI014823576.1_pt1 | contig 18880 bp, 20 predicted proteins | sample 1539321 | NCBI WGS metagenome assembly ODAI01 (sample SAMN02144231, study PRJEB22623) | gut metagenome | biome: sheep rumen | host: Ovis aries | place: New Zealand
CGCTTTTATGAAATACGGAATTAAGCCCGATGTCCTTACAAGCGCCAAGGCCTTAGGGTGCGGCGTTCCCATCGGTGCGTTTTCAATGACCGAAAAGGTTGGAAGCTCTTCACTTGTTGCAGGAGACCACGGAACCACATACGGCGGAAACCCTCTTGTCTGCGCGGCTGCAGTCAAGGTCATCGAGATAATGGAAAGAGACGATATCTGTAAGAAAGCCGCAAAAGCAGGGGAGTATCTTACGAAAAAACTTGATGAGTTTGTTGCGGAGTTTTCCTGCATCAAAGAACGCAGGGGAATGGGTCTCATGCAGGGACTTGTTTTTGACAAACCCGTTAAGGATATCATTAATACGGCTCTTGATAACGGACTGATCCTCATAAATGCAGGGGCTGAGATAGTAAGATTCGTTCCTCCCCTCATCATCACTGAAACAGACATCGATAAGATGACGGATATTTTAAGAAAGGCTATAGCTTCAAATGAGTAAAGCCGGAAAGATCATCAGTATAGCGGCACTTGCACTACTTGCGGGAGCCATTTTATACGGATCCACAAAAGAGATAAAAAGAGACGTTCAGGATGAAAATACCGATGCCTGGCTCCACAGATCCGGTTCCATCACGGTATGGTACACGGACGAAAGACTGACGGGATTTATCAGCAAGGCTGCGGTTGAATTCGGCGAAAACGAGGATGTCACCGTTGTTCCGGTGCTCATGCCCTCGGAAAAATTCCTGGAAGAGTGCTATGATGCTTCCCTTGAAGGCAGCGCATATCCCGATGTCATAATCCTTGGATGTGAAAACCTTGAAAAAGCCTATCTTTCCGGACTTGCATCGGAGCTTGAAGATCCGGACATGCAGTGCGGACCTCTTAATTTTTCGGATGCTGCCATAAATGCCGTTACATATCAGGGAAAAAAGCTCGGATACCCTCTGTCATTTGATACATCCGTCATGGTCTACAACAGGACATACCTTGAGCAGTGGGCATCCCAGGTGGCAATGGCCGATCTTACCGGAAACGCTGCGGACGTTGGCGGCGGAGAATCTGAGTCTGAGTCAGATGCAGGAGATACGGGACTTACCGCAGATGATGTCGATCCCGTAAAACTCGATGAGCTTACAAAAGAATACATCCAGAAAATGGTTCCCTATACCTTAGAGGACCTTATGACCATTGCAAACAGCTACAGCGTTCCCGAGAATGTTGAAGGTATCATGAAATGGGACGTTTCCAGGATAATGTATAACTACTGGATCGTAGGCGGAGCCATGAGCATAGGCGGTCCCAGCGGAGATGACATTAATGACATATCCGTAAATAACGATACCGCAGTGGAGTGCCTGACAAAATACCAGGGTCTTCACGACTACTTTTCAATAGAGAGCAGCGAGGTCACATACGACTCCGTAATACAGGATTTCATTGATGGAAAGACCGTTTTTACCATAGGCGGATATGACCTTGTAAAAAAACTTGCGGATGCTACCGCTGACGGAAGCCTTGTCTATGATTACGGTTTTTCCGAAATGCCCAATATCACTTCCGATATCCCCAGCAGCTCCCTTTCTCTTACAACTGTCGTTATGGTTAACGGCTATACGGACCAGAAAGAAAATGCCGAGAAGCTTTCGCTTTATCTTACCAAGGATGCTTCCTCATATTTTACCGATTATACCGGACTTGCAAGCGCTTCAAGGTCCTTCGGATGGGAGGGAGGCGCTAACCAGATCTACGCTCTTGAATACTCAGGAAGCGTGTCGCTTCCCAAGATGATGGAGACCGAAAATTTCTGGATGCAGACAGAAGCTTGCTTTTCACGTATCTGGGAAGGCGGGGACGTTAAGGAAGAACTGGATAACCTGGACACTGTACTAAAATCCGGCATCAGATAAAATGCGGAGAAACGGCAGGCCGTGATCCTGCCTTGCATATACCTTCGACCTCCTGAAAAAGGAGGTTATATGAAAAAAACAAAAACTTTGTGTGCTCTAAAGGTTCTGCTTCTGGCATTTCTTGCAGCGCCTGTTACACAGCTTTCATCCTGCGTGCGGGACAGGGCAGTTACACTGTCAGACCTTGAAACCATGGATGATGCAGATGCCACGCAGTATGCAGACCCGACCGCCGAAACGGACGCCGTGACAGGCACTGAAACCGCTCCTGCGACCGCCTCTGCGACCGGCGCCGCGACAGGCGACATGGCAGACGGTACAACGGACGCTGCGACAGCAGTTCCTTCGGCCGGAGATAGCGGTGCGCTGACAGCCCCGTCCTCTGCACCGGCATCCGCACCCCCTACCGTATATGTCTGCGGAAAAGTGGTATCTCCCGGAGTATATGAATTAAAACAGGGTGCGAGAGTATCTGATGCCCTCAGCGCTGCGGGAGGATTTACCGAAGAAGCGGACAAAAGCAGGATCAATCTTGCGGGATTTGTTTATGACGGCGAGATGATATATTTTCCCGCAGGGGATGAAGAAATCCCTCCTCAGGCATTTAACCCTGAAGGCCCCCAGGCAGCGGGAACCCAGGCAACCGGCCCCCAGGCAGCGGGAAACCATGCATCATCACCCGGAGCCCAGACATCACCAACCGCCACTCAGACTCCCGGCGACCTTGTAAATATAAATACAGCAGGGACTGCGGAGCTTACATCCCTTCCCGGGATAGGCAACACCAGGGCGGAGGCCATCATAAAGTACCGTGATCAAAACGGACCCTTTAAGAGTCCGTCCGACATAAAAAGCGTGCCCGGCATAGGGGAGTCCCTTTACTCCGGGATCGAAGAGCTTATCTGTGCAAATTAAGAGGATATAAAATGGCTGCTAAGGTTCTTATAGTTGACGACGAAAAACTCATCGTCAAAGGAATAAAATTTTCACTTGAGCAGGACGGCTACGAGGTTGACTGCGCCTATGACGGCGAGGAAGCCCTTGAAATGGTGGAAAAGGGTGAATATGACATCATCCTTTTAGACCTTATGCTTCCCAAGATCGGAGGCTATGATGTATGCCAGAGGATCAGGGAATTTTCAAGGACGCCCATCATAATGCTCACTGCCAAGGGCGAGGACATGGACAAGATCCTCGGACTTGAGTACGGTGCCGACGACTATATGACAAAGCCCTTCAACATCCTTGAGTTAAAGGCAAGGATCAAGGCCGTCATGAGAAGAAGCCATACGGAAAGCAAAGCGCCACAGACCGGCGAAAGACTTTCGGCAGGAGGTCTCTCCCTTGACCTTAAGGGCCACAGGACCTTTAAAATGGGTAAAGAGATATCCCTTACCGCAAAAGAATTTGAGATGCTTAAGCTCCTTATGGAAAATCCCGATAAGGTCTACACAAGAAACGACCTTCTTACCAGCGTGTGGGGCGAGGATTTCCCCGGAGACGAGAGAACCGTTGACGTGCATGTAAGACGCCTCCGCGAAAAAATAGAAAGCGACGCCGGCAATCCCGAGTATGTACATACCAAATGGGGCATCGGTTACTATTTTCACGTTCAGGCTTAAGGTTTATACATGAGTGATTTCTTATCAGGTTTAAAGTCCGTTATAATGCTCAGATCACTCAGATCGCGCATTTTTCTGATCATACTCATAGTCGGGATCATTCCCTGCTTTCTTGTCAGGATAACCATAGTGTCCGACTATGAATCAAGAGCTGTGGAAAACAGGGTTTCTGCGGTCCAGAATCAGCTTACCATAACGGCAAATCACCTTGTTGCGAACAAATACATATCGGCTCTTACGGGCCGTGCGGATGATTATACCGAATCTTTGGACGTCATGGACGCGGAGATCGAAATGCTTTCCAATATCTACGAAGGAAGGATCATGATCATCGGTGGCAATTTTGAAGTACTTAAAGACACCTACGGCATATCCACCGGAAAAACCATGATATCAGAGGAGGTTATAGAGTGCTTCAGGGGCAATTCCACCTCCTATTACGACAAAGAGCACGGATATATAGAGCTTACAACTCCGGTTGCGGACACAACCTCTGCGGGAGGCGCAGGGGTCATAAGGGGAGTCATGCTCACGTCCATATCCGATGACAGCATCGTAAATATGGCGGATGTCCTTGGTAACAACGCTCTTATCCTTGAGATAAGCATCATCGTCATAGTCATAGCCCTTGCGGTCATTTTGTCAAAATTTCTGGTAAAACCCATCGACAAACTCACAAAAAGGATCTCCGACGTCAAGGCAGGCTACAACACAAATATAGAGCCCGTAAATGACATTTCCGAAGCTTCCCATATATCCGAAGCATTTAATAATCTTTTGGACAGGATAAACACCCTTGATGAAAGCAGGAGTGAATTCGTTGCAAACGTCTCCCACGAACTCAAGACTCCCATGGCATCCATGAAGGTCCTTTCGGATTCGCTTCTTGCAAGCGGCACAGCAACAGTTGAGGAATACAGGGAGTTCATGCAGGATATCGCATCCGAGGTCGACAGGGAAAACAGGATCATAACAGACCTTCTGGCCCTTGTTAAAATGGATGACAGATCCGGACAAAACCTTAACATCGCCCAGACCAATATCAACGAGATGACGGAGCTTGTCCTCAAAAGACTCAGGGTCATCGCAAGAAAACAGAACGTTGACGTTACCTTCGAGACCGAAAGACAGGTCATTGCAGAGGTTGACGAGGTCAAGATGACTCTTCTTGTTTCAAACCTTGTGGAAAATGCCGTCAAATACAACCGCGAAAACGGATGGGTAAAAGTATCCCTTGATGCGGACCACCAGTCCTTTACCCTCACCGTTGAGGACTCCGGCCTTGGTATCCCCGAAGAGTCCACTCCCCATATCTACGAGAGGTTCTACAGAGTCGACAAATCCCACTCAAGAGAGATAGGAGGAACCGGCCTCGGACTTGCCATAGTAAGAAACGTTGTCCTTATGCACCACGGATCCATAGAAGTTACCAGCAGGGAGGGAGAGGGAAGTAAGTTCGTCGTTACGATCCCCCTGATATATATAGCAGATGCAAAATAGATCAATAAAAAGAAAAATAAGTATAATATGCGCTGTGTTGATGCTCCTTGCCCTTCCGTCATGCACTTCTGAGGAAAATAAAAATCCTGAAGGCATGGTGAGCGTATACCGTATTAATAACGCTGAGACAAAAACGGAAAGCTACCTTGTACCGGATTCGGGAAACACCACTGAGGAGAGCATTGACATTCTCATAAATGCCCTCTCGGAAAAATCCCCGGATGCACAGTATAAGGCTCCGCTTTCCATGGGCTTTGACTGCCAGGGATACAGCTTTGAAAACGGCATCATAACTCTTGACATGAGCAGCGAATACAAGTCCTTAAACTTCACCACCGAAGTCCTTGTAAGGGCTGCCATCGTAAGGACTCTTTGCGGATGTAAGGACATAAAAGGAGTTGTTTTTACCGTGGAAGGCGATCCGCTTATTGACCACAGCGGATTTGAAGTAGGGACAATGACCGCCGACACATTCATAAGCAACGACGGAAACGAGATAAATACCTACGAAGAAGTCTCCGTTACACTCTTTTTTGCCTCGGCTGACGGCTCATCCCTTATAGGCGTAAACCGCGAAAAATTCTATCCCACCTCAGTGCCCCTGGAAAGATTTGTTGTAGAAGAGATCATAAAGGGCCCCCAGATAGAAAATATCTACCCCTCCGTTAACCCTTCCGTATCCATAGTCAGCATCACCACCAAGGACGAAGTCTGTTATGTGAATTTAAGCAGTGATATACTTGTGCCGTATGGTAACGTCCCCACGCAGATCTCCGTTTACTCCATAGTAAACTCCCTTTGCCGGCTGCCTTCGGTAAAAAAAGTCCAGATACTTGTGGACGGCGTTGTTCCCGACCTTCTCGAAAGCTCCTACGAAGCTGATGAGAGCATGGTCATTCCCCTTGAATAAAAAAGGATAAAAATATGAAACCCTTTGAGGCCCAGGCAAGCCTTGAAAAATTAAAAAAAGATATAAAAAGCGGCGATTTTAAGCGCTGCTACCTTCTTTTCGGCCAGGAAAGATATCTGAGAAACCACTATGAAAAAATGCTTCTGAAGGCTTTGGGCGGTTCAAAAGACGACATGAACACCACCTTTTTTGACACATCCGGGGTAAGCGTTCCTGCCATAATCGATCAGGCAGAGACACTTCCTTTTTTTGCTGACAGGCGTATCATCGTCATCAGATACTCGGGGCTATTCGTAAAAAACGGCGACGAACTTGCAGAATACTTGGATAAAGCGCCTGAGACCACCACCTTCATATTTGTCGAAGATAACGCAGACGGCAGGGTAAAGCTTTACAGACAGATCTCAAAACACGGACTCTGCACGGAATTTGTCACACAAAACACCACATACCTTCTCCAGAACATCGGGGCATTCCTCAAAAAGTACAACACCAGGATCAGCGAAAAGGATGCAAAATACCTGATAGACGTCATCGGTGCGGATATGGGTAATCTCATGTCAGAACTGGAAAAGCTCACAGCTTTTGTTTTGGGCAGGGATGTGATCACAAGGGATGATATCGACTGCATATGCTGTAAGGATTACAGGGACAGGATCTTCGGCATGATAGATGCCATAATGGCAGGGGACGTAAAAGCGTGCATGAAGGAGGACGAGGACCTTGTGGCACTTAAGATAGAGCCCGTCAAGATCATTCCCATGCTGGAAAAACAGTTCATGTGGATGATGCAGCTTAAGGGTATGCGCCTCAAGGGCGATAACAGGGATACCATTGTCGACAAGATTGCGTTCAAAAAAAGCGTTAACCCCGAGACCGGTGAAGTTAAAAAAGGCAGGGGAGAGATCGGGGAATTCCAGATAGACATTTATTTAAGACAGGCCATGCACATGGAGATGGGACAGCTCCAGAGAGCCCTTGCGTTATGTGCCGATGCGGACCTCAGCTTTAAGAGTGGAAAAATGAATGACCGCATTGCGGCAGAGACCCTTATGGTAAAGCTCTGCACCCTGAGACATGCTTAAAAACGGAGAAGGTCATTGAATATTGTTTTGTTTGAACCTGAAATACCATATAACACCGGAAATATCGGAAGGACATGCGTTGCCACCGGTACAAAGCTCCACCTCATCAAGCCTCTGGGTTTTTCTCTTGATCAGAAGGAGATAAAAAGAGCGGGGCTTGATTACTGGCCTCAGCTTGACTACGAAGTATACGAAGATCTGGGTGATTTTCTTGAAAAGAATAACCATCCCCTGCTTTGGTATGCAACCACCAAGGCCCACGGTACATATACGGATGTTTCATACACACCCGGAGACTATATAATGTTCGGCCCCGAGAGCAGGGGGATCCCCGAGGAGATCCTTTGCAAACGCGAAGACAGGTGCATAAGGATACCCATGTTCGGAGATGCAAGATCCATCAACCTGTGTAATTCGGTTGCCATAATCCTTTTTGAGGCGCTCCGCCAGCAGGGATTTAACGGACTTAATACAAAAGGAGAGCTCCACAGACTATCCTGGAGCAAATAATGCGCTTCTGTGCCGCAATATCATAAAGCGGCCGCATTATAAAAGGGCGATCGCCCGTTTTTTCTATGAGTTTCACCGATTATCACTATTTTTCACAAAAAAGGGGGTTTTATGAGAAGACCGCTTGCGTTTTTTTGCGCGGCTGTTTTTATCGTGGTTTTCCTTCTGAACGCTTTGGGCATCCTGCTCTTTAAAAGGAGCAGGGATCTGCCAGCTGACGGGGAAATGGTCACCGTAGAAGGATGCGCGGTAAAAATAACCGGAAAATACATAATGTTCAAAGGAGATTTAAGACCGGGGACTACAGGGCCGGGGAGAGAAAACCCGGAGAATGAAAGAAATCCGGCAGAAGAATACTCCGTAGAGGGTTATCAGGGAGTCACCCTTCTTGTTACCTTTGCGGATGACAATGAGTATGTATCCCTCGGGGAAAAGATCGTGCTCAGCGGCAGAATCAGGCATTTTTCCCATGCCATGAATCCCGGACAGTTCGACGCAGAAAGCTATTATACATCAAAGGGCGCGGATGCATTTTTAATGGATGCGGTGATCGGTAACAGAGAAGGCGGAAGATATCCCGTAAGAGAAGGGCTCAGACGCCTCAGGGCAGCGCTTGAAGAAAGACTCTATGCCGTATGTCCCCAAAAAGAGGCATCGATCCTTTGTGACCTCCTTCTTGGGGATAAGGAGGGAATAGATGAAAAGACGGAAGAACTTTATAAAAATAACGGCATAGCCCATATCCTCAGTATATCCGGGCTTCACATTTCCATACTTGGCATGGGGCTTTTCAGGCTTCTGAGAAAGGGAGGGGTAAGGCAAATCCCCGCAGCCATGGTAAGTGCCTTTGTTCTTGTTCTCTACGGGCTTATGACGGGCATGAGCGTCTCTGCAACAAGGGCCATAGGGATGTTTCTTATCAGGATGCTTGCATATCCCGCAAAAAGGACCCCGGATCCCGTGACAAGCCTTATGTTTATGGCAGCGGTCGTCTCCATTGTTAATCCCGGAAATGTCACAAGCGCCGGATTCTTACTATCCTACGGTGCGGCTTTTGGAATGATAGTCTTTTTGCCTGCGTTTGAGGCTGCAGCTTCTTCGGAGCCGGAGAAACATAGACCGGCAAAAAGGCCAAGCCTAAAAGATGTGGTTTGCCGCTCTCTCAGGGCCAGCATCGCCATTACTCTCTTTACCCTGCCTGTCCAGTTTTACTTTTTCTACAAAGTAAGCCCATGGTGCATATTCCTTAACCTTCTGATCCTGCCCTGCATGTCCCTTCTCGTATTCTGCGCCATGATCAGCCTGATCCCGGGGCTTGGCATTTGTGCGTCTGTAAGCTGCATCCTTCTTGATATGTTCGAGATCCTCTGCAGGGGAGCTCAGAGCCTGCCTTTTCATGCATATTGCCCGGGAAGACCGGGGGCGGGGACCATTATCCTTTATTATGCATGCATCCTCATTATTACCCTGTACGGGAATCTGATAATAGCTGTCAGAAAAAGAGGCCTGTCGGAGTACCGTATCTACTTTGACAAAAAAGGAGTGGCTGAACTTAGTAAACTGGAGGAGTTAGTGAGAAAAATGGACAGCACAGTAAGAATTATTGACGCAGTAAAACAGGACGGTGTAAGACGAGGCATGGATATCAACAACGGAATTCCCAGTCATGACCATATATCAGGAATCGGACCGTGCATCAGACCCGCATCTCTATGCCTCATCACAGCCGTGGCCATCATGCTTGTTCTGACAGAGTTTCCTCTTCCCGCAAAAAACACATCAACTCAGCTTTACATCGGTCAGGGGAACTGTAACGTGACTGTTACGGATTCGGGAGAAGTATATATGTTCGACGGAGGATCCTCTTCCGAAAAAAACGCAGGAGAATACATAATCCTTCCGTATCTTCGCTATAGCGGCCTGTGCAGCGTGGATGCCGTGTTCATCTCACATTCGGATACGGATCACATAAGCGGAGTGCTGGAACTTTTGGAAAATGCTGAGGACTGGGGAGTCAGCGTTGATGCACTTTACATTACGCCCCAGATGAAAGAAGACGGGACGGAAAATACTGAGAATCTGTTAAGGGCATGCATGGCAGCAGGCGTAAGCGTTCATACCATCAGCGCAGGCTCGGAGTGGAACAGCGGAAAAATGCATTTTACCTGCCTGCACCCTGCTAAAGACTATATCCCGGAAGACCCTAATTCGGGTTCTATGTGCATACTGGCGGAACTTGGAGACCGATCCATTCTCTTTCCCGGAGACGTGCAGGGAAGCGGGGAGGATGCGCTGACAAAAGCACTTGAGGAGATGTCTGAAAAAAGCAGGCGTCTTGATGTCTATATCACTGCCCACCACGGATCTACCGGAACCACAAGTAATGATTTTCTTGATGCAGCCCGTCCCCGCCTTGCCATTAACAGCGCGGGACTTAATAACAGATACGGCCATCCTGCGCCTGAGACCCTTGCACGCTTCAGATCCCACGGCACTTTGTACCTTACAACCTACGAAACCGGCGCAGTGAGGATAAGTCTTAAAGGAAAGAAAATTGAATTTATAACGTTTGAACCTTACTGACGGATAACCGACGTGATCAATGGTTTTGTGACAGATAATTTGTTATAATTTAAAGGAGTATAAATGGCTAGAATAAAATATTTTGAGGAAGAATGTATCGCAGTTTATATTTATGGCGAGAGATACGGAAAACATCACGAAAAGCACCTTCTCGTTATGAAAGCCGATGAAAACTGTGAATATGGTTTTGACGGACAACCACTATCATGTTCTGCGGCTTTGAAAAATAAGAGAGATCGTGAGGTGTTGGCCAGTTGGATTCTGTTGAATCGTGAAAAATTGGAAAAAGCGTGGGATGATATCAATAATGGGATTAATCCCGGGTACATAGATTGAGGAGGTTTAATATGCACAGGGCAGTAAGTGTAAAACCTATGAAAAACTATATAATACTGGTTAAGTTTGATAATGGTGAGGAAAGGGTATATAACTGTTTTCCTTTGATCAATGACAGTTTGTTTTTTAAGATTTCGGATGTTGAATTTTTTAGAACAGTTCACGTAGATGATATGGGAGTAGTATGTTGGGATGATTCTACGGATATAAACCCTGACATTCTGTATGAAGAGTCTGAACCTGTTTCGGATTTTTCTTTTGCCATTGCGTAAAATACGGGTGTTATTCCTTGAAGAAACCCCCGAAAATTGATAAAATAAGTGGTATGTGCAGGCGATGTGATCGCTTACATAAATGACTAAAAAAATGGCTGAAAAAAGCCATAGAAAGAAGGAATCATGGCTGAAAAAGAAAAGAAGACAGCTGTTGCTGCCGAGAAAACAAAAGGTTTTATAGCAGAATTCAGAAAATTCATCATGAGAGGCAATGTCCTTGACATGGCAGTGGGTGTTATCATCGGAGGTGCATTCCAGGCCATCATCTCAAGTCTCGTTAATGATATCATCATGCCCGTCATTTCTCTTATCACCGGCGGAATAGATTTTACCAACTGGTTCGTATCACTTGACGGTACAAGCTATGCGACTCTTGCCGCAGCCCAGGAAGCAGGGGCATCAACTCTTAACTACGGCGTTTTCATCACCGCAGTCATCAACTTCCTCCTCATGGCTATTGTTGTATTCCTCATCGTTAAGGGAATGAACAAGGCAGCTGAGAAGGTTGCAAAGAAAAAAGAAGATGCACCCGCAACCACCAAGATCTGCCCTTACTGCAAGAGCGAGATAAACAAGGATGCCACCAGATGTCCTCACTGTACTTCACAGCTTGACTAAAAAGCGGGACAGATCTGCTTTTTCTATACATGTATTGATGATTTCACATTTATCTGAAAAAAAATCAAACAAGTCTTCATACACCGGAGCAGGCACAGCCTTAAGGCTTGTGCTTGCTTTGTGCTTTTTCGGAGTCCTTACCGGATGCGGTAAAGCAACATCAAATCTCGATGCCGCATATGAAAGTCTTGCAAATCTTGACTATGACGGAGCACTTGGAAGTCTTGCAAACGCCGAAAATGCAGGCGAAGACCCCAGGCAGATAGGAAGGGCTGAGGGTATCGCATACATCGGAAAAGCCGAATATTCAAGTGCTGTGGAAAGCTTCATCGAAAGCCTTCATTCAGGAACCGGCTATCCCGATGACATGGACATTGATACAAACTACTATCTTGCTGCGGCTTATGACAGCATGGGAGACTATGTATCGGCAGAAGACAGATATAATGCCATCATCGGTATCAGCGATGAAACAGGATGCTACCTTCTTAGAGCTTCCGTAAGACTTAAGCAGGGCAATTACGAAGGTGCTTTGGGGGATTTCAATGTTGTAAAGTCAAGAAATCCCAACGATTACGATACACTCATTAACATATACGAGATGCTTTCTGAGTCGGGCTATAAAGAAGCGGGGCTTGAGTTTATCTCAAGTGCCATTAATGACGACAGCGGAAAAATGACAGATTCCGAAAGAGGCCGTATGTACTACTACATGGGAGAATACACCCAGGCCGCCGCACTTCTTGAAAGTGCAAGAAATGCGGACCAGACCGTTGTCAGCTCTCTTTTCCTCGGAAGGACATATGAGGCCATGGGAGAGTATAACTACGCGGCAAACGTCTACGAAAGCTATATAGGATCCAAGGGAGCAAGCTCCGAACTTTATGACCAGCTGGGACTTTGCAGGCTGAAGATGGGTGAGTATGAGGCGGCTCTTGAAGCTTTCAGGGCGGGACTTGAAGCGGACGACGGTTCCTTTACCAAGAGCCTTGAATACAATATGGCGGTGGCTTACGAGTATATCTCCGATTTTGAGACTGCAAGGAATATGCTCACCGAATACATTTCAAAATACCCCGATGACGAGGATGCGGCAAGAGAACTGGAATTCCTCGCAACCAGGTAAGAAAAGAGGTACCACATGATCGACAAACTTATTGACGGGATCAGAAAAAAACAGGCCCCCATCGTTGTAGGTCTTGACCCCAATCTTTCATTTGTTCCTGAATTCATCAAAAAGAAGGCATTTGCCGAATCGGGTGAGACGCTTCAAGGTGCTGCAAATGCATTTAGGGAGTACAATAAAGGCATAATCGACAGCGTCTGCGACCTTGTTCCTGCGGTAAAGCCCCAGATCGCCATGTATGAGCAGCTGGGAATTCCGGGACTTGAAGTCTTCAAATGGACCGTTGACTATGCTCATGAGAAGGGCCTTGTTGTAATAGGCGATATAAAAAGAGGTGACATAGGCTCCACATCCGAAATGTATGCCGTGGGCCACATGGGACATACTAAGATCGGATCGTCATCCATAGCCGCTTTTGACGAAGATATCGTTACCGTTAACCCATACCTCGGATCTGACGGCGTAATGCCCTTTGTAAAGATCTGTGAGGCGGAAAAAAAGGGAATATTCGTACTTGTGAAAACCTCCAACCCTTCAAGCGGAGAGTTCCAGGACAGACTTATAGACGGAAAGCCACTTTACGAGCACGTTGCGGATAAAGTAAACGAATGGGGAGCAGGTACAATAGACGAAAAAACAGGCTATTCAGAGGTGGGAGCTGTTGTGGGGGCTACCTATCCCGAGCAGGGAGCGGTTCTCAGAAAACTTATGCCTAAAAGCTTTATCCTGGTTCCCGGATACGGAGCCCAGGGTGGCAAGGGAAGCGATATTGCATGCTTTTTCAATGAGGACGGTCTTGGCGCCATCGTTAACTCCTCAAGAGGCATCATAGCCGCTTACAAGCAGGAAAAATACGCAGACCTCGGTGAAGAAGGATATGCAGAGGCTGCAAGAAAAGCAGTACTTGATATGAAAGAAGATCTGGCAAGCGCAATCAATAATAAATAAAACGGAGGCTGTTTTATGAAAAAAGTTCTGTTCGTAGCATCGGAGGGAGTACCTTTCATAAAGACAGGAGGACTGGCTGACGTTGTGGGTTCTCTTCCCAAGTATCTTGATAAAAGATACTTTGATGTCAGGGTTTTTCTTCCCAAATATGCCTGCATGAAGCAGGAACTTAAGGACAAGCTTGAGTATATCCAGTCCTTCTACATGGATTACAACTGGCAGAATATCTACGTAGGCCTCTTTAAAGCTGATGTTGACGGTATAACATATTACTTTATCGATAACGAGTACTACTTCAACGGTCCCAAGGTTTATAACGACGATCCCAGATACGAGATTGAAAGATATACCTACTTCTGCAAGGCCGTGCTTTCCGCACTTCCCCTGCTTGATTTCAGACCTGACCTTATCCACTGCCACGACTGGCAGACAGGACTCATTCCCGTATACCTCAAGGAAAGATTTGCGGGGGGCGAGTTCTACCGCGGCATCAAGACCGTCATCACCATCCATAACCTTAAGTTCCAGGGAAAATGGGATGTTAAGACAGTTAAAAACATCACGGGACTTCCCGATTACTTCTTTACCCCCGACAAGCTTGAATCCTACAAGGACGCTAACCTCCTTAAGGGCGGTATTGTTTTTGCGGATGCTGTTACAACAGTAAGTGACACCTATGCCGAGGAGATCAAGACACAGTTCTACGGCGAAGGCCTGGACGGACTTTTAAGAGCAAGATCCAATTCCCTCAGAGGAATCGTAAACGGAATCGACTATGACAAGTTCAATCCCGAGACCGATCCCCTTATCGTCAAAAATTACGGACTTTCCAATTTCCGTAAGGAAAAGGCCAAGAATAAGAAAGCCCTCCAGGAACAGCTGGGACTCACCGTTGATGAAAAGAAGATGATGATCGGAATAGTTTCAAGACTTACCGACCAGAAAGGCTTTGACCTCATTGCATATGTAATGGACGAACTTTGCAGGGATGATGTGCAGATCGTTGTACTTGGAACCGGTACAGAACAGTATGAGAATATGTTCAGACATTTTGACTGGAAGTACTCCGACAGAGTATCCGCAAACATTTACTACTCCGACGAACTTTCAGACAGGATATACGCATCCAGTGATGCTTTCCTGATGCCTTCCCTTTTCGAGCCCTGCGGACTGTCACAGCTCATTGCTCTCCGCTACGGAACCATTCCCATAGTAAGGGAGACAGGCGGTCTTAAGGACACCGTAGTTCCTTACAACGAGTACGAAGGCGTGGGAACCGGATTTTCCTTTGTCAATTACAACGCACACGAGATGCTTCATACCATCCGCTACGCTGAAAAGATCTACTATGACCGTCGCCGCGAGTGGAATAAGATCGTAGACCGTGCAATGGCAGCCGACTTCTCATGGCAGGTATCCGCCGGAAAGTACCAGGAAATGTACGATTGGCTCATTGGCTAGTATACTTGGTTTGAAGGATGTTGAATTTGCGGACCCGCTCTACAAGCGGTTTACAACGATTTGTACCACAAAAATGCTTGAAAATGCTGCATTTGTTGCGGGTGTGATTTTATCAAGCGGACCAAGGAATCAATAATTTCACAAAGGATTTGAATGACACTTTCTCAGAAAAAGTAACTGGGAGAGTGTCTTTTTTTGTCTGCACAAAAAATACCAAATAAATCAATCAGAAAAGGAATGAAGATGAATAAACGTGGAAAACGAACATTTCAGATACTGGCAAAGATGTCACAGGAGGAGATGCATGAACCCAGGTACAAATATTTACATCTGACCAGAGCTGCCAGATTATACGGAATTTCAAGGGACAGGCTTGAGGCCAGAGCAAAAAAGATCGGAGCCTATTACGTAATTGAGTGTATGGAAAGAAACAATATTCTGATCAACATGGACATGATGGATGAGTTTTTTGAAAAGACCGGTGAATTAAAACGTGATTGATCACTACAGGAAAGGAGATGCGGTATGAAAAAACAATTTACAGCGAAAGTGCAGATATTGCGTATTGCACAGAGGCTACGGTAATTCGCCGTAGGAGGATACTACATGGAAAACAGTGAAAAAAGATTTCCCGAAGAACTGGTCCAGATAAGGATCCAGGCAGACAACTCATATCAGATAAAAAGAGTTCTTGAAATCATACAGATGGTCAAAGGTTTTGAACTCATGAACGAGTTAGGGATAAAGAAAAACAACGGGGCAGGGCCCAAGCTCAGGTTGTTTGCAACTTTCAAGGATTTAAAAGCAGAAAAGAAAAAACTTAAGAAACAAACTAACAGATTGAAATAATACGGAGGCCTATTATGTGCAAATTAATCGCAATAGCTAATCAGAAGGGCGGTGTCGGAAGATTGTTCGTTCGCAGTTTGAAAAGCTGGAAAAGGATCACATTATTTACGTCATTGAATCCTTTAAAAAGACAAATGTTCCGATGACTGCACCGGATAACTACATCATCGTATCACTGTATTCTGCGTATAATACCTCGTATAATGAAACTATGCAGCAATGTAACTATGATAGCTTAAGTAATTGGCTTTAGGTCCGGCGGACCTAAAGTATATACAGGAATAATTTGAAATTGAAAATTATATATGAACCGATAATACTTCAGGGAATATCATTATTTGTATTATTCTTTTTGATGGAAGGATATGATATTATTTGATGAGATTGATTTAATTGTTCCATTTTCACTAACAATAGATTGCGAGGGATTAATCCTTGGATAAACTAAATTATGAAAGTCTATACAAATTTTTAGTATCAATAGGACTTGCTCTGATTACACTTCCATTTATAGTGGTTGGTTTGATGTATGGGATAGATCCAACTCTAATTTCTCAAGAGAATTATGACGCTCTTTCTCAATATTCAAAAGATGAGTTATCGTCAAGGGAAAATATTCGATATTTTATAGAGAGTCATTTTTATTATGTCTACCTGTTTGTGATTATAGGTTTATTTCTTGTTGTTATAGGTGTAGTCCTGTGGATTAAAGCGCATAAAATGGGCTTTAAGATGGAAGAACTAAATATACAGAATCAAGAATTGAGTAATAAGAAAATTCTGAATGACTTACTCACTGTGAGTGAAAACGATGTGAAAAAGGAGATAAGTGAAGAAGTAGAAAATGATGAAGAATTGAAAATATTGGTTACTTTAGAAGACTCTCAAGAGGATTCTAATGTTGAGCCTAATAAACATCCTTATGGGGAAGAAGACAGAGTGCTTGAGGTAGAAGAGCATAATCTCAGAGTCGAAAAAACTATTAACAAATACATTCAAGTGGAGAATGCGTTATTCACAATGATTAATACTCAGTTGGGTGAAGAATATGATTGTAAGCAAAATGTCAGACCAATGAATTCTCCTATCGACTCGATGGATATTCTTGCTGTTTCTAAGACTGATAAGCCTGACTTGATCTATGAAATAAAGTACTTTAAGAATTTTATGAAAAATATTTCTACAATAGGAAGTAGCGTTTTAAGAGTATGGGCAACCAAAGACTATTATGAAAAGAATTATGGTAGAAAGGCTAAAGTGATATTGGCAATTGTTACGGATCAGAAAGTTGATGAGAAGTATTATGCTAAAGTAGAGAGATTATTAGTTAATCCGTTTGACCAGAGTCAGATTGAAGTACAATATATGACCATTGAACAACTGGGACTGAAATTTGACAATTAGAGCGTTGATATAATCTACGCGTATTTTGTTGCACTAGATATTAGAAATTAGTTTAAAGATGGTGACAGAATGATAGACAAAGTATTTGAGATATTTAAGGATAATTTAAAAAACCCTAAGTTTTATTTTGTACTACTTATACTAATTGTTGTTATTCTTCTATTTTTTCCATACATAGATGCTAATTTCTTCTATTACAATCGTGTAGAGCGTCGAATTCAGATTTTGAAGGAAATGTCTGAACTAGAAATAGAAGAATTAGATGATAATCAAGTACTTCAGACAGAATACTATAGTATTATTGATGAGATAAGTAAACAGAAAGACGGCAGTTTAGGAAGCGTTTTTGTTGCAAGTAGCGACCCTATGGTAAACAGAATAAAGTTTTTCACGGGAGCAGCATTTTCTTGGGTGTTGGGTATCATGTGTCTTATTATTAAGCAACAAAAGAAAGGTTATAAGTTTTGGGGATTTGTTTTTTTCATTTTATTAGGAATTATTTTAGGGATGATTTCAACTAGAATTCCAATAATAAAACAGCCTATGTACAACTATATTTCCATTCCCATGATTGAAATAGTAATGTTTGGTTTATTAGTAACAAATAAAAAATGATTTATTGATGGAGGTTTTGTATTTCTGCATCGATTTAAATATTAATTTATTAAGTGCGACACAGCAAAGTTGTTTGAAGGATAGTTCTAATTTGTGATATAAAACTTGTGAAATAAGGTCTTGTGGCGGTGGAGAGAAATCTCCGCCGCTTTTTTAGTTCTTACTTTAGGTCCGTCGGACCTAAAGTGACCAAAACGGAAAGGAGGAAGAATGGAAGAAGAGGTTGGCGGTTTTTTTGTTCACCGATTTAGAAGAAGAGATATACGTAAAAGTTCGAAAGCGGTTCTTGTGCTTCCGGGTGGCGGAGGTATGGAGAGGGCTACATTGCTTCATTATGATATTGCTATGAAGATTGCGAAGGATACGGGAACTGATGTATATATAGCTCATTATCTGTTAGCCCCGAAGTATAATGTCAGATATGCGCTTGATTGGTTGAATAAGTTATATGCTGTATTATTAAAAAAAACTCTTCAAGTGATATCACATTTATTGGTGACAGCGCAAGAGCTAATCTTATCATAAGTCTGGCAGGTAAAGTAAAAAATAAACCGGGTAAGCTTATAGTGATTTCACCGGCATGTGGAATAGAAGATGGCAAAAACAGAAATATAAGACTTGCTATGGAACCTTTTGATCCGATACTTAGTGTGGAAATGAACGATATCATATGTAATAACTGGTGCAAAGGTGTTCCGCTTGATAGTCCGGATATAAGTCTTGAATATGTTGATTATACAGGCTTTCCACCTATGTACCTTTATTATGGAGAGCATGAATTATTCTATCCGCATGTCATTAACTATGTAGATTTGCTTAAGGAAAAGGGCGTGGAGTTTCATAAAACGGTTAAACCTATGTGTCATGACTGGGCTATATGCAGATTGTTTCCCGAGGGTAGAAGAGCTGTAAAGGAAATGTGTAGAATAATCAATGACAAGGGTGACTGGCCTGATGCTATAATGAAGTCTGACCCCACCGTGCTTTTGTACAAGTTGCGGTAAAATATGGATCGAAAAAGTTAATTAATGTTCTATCTCAAAAATGCTTTATCTGTGCAAGAGGATTGAACAGTTTGGAAGTGGCTTTAAGAGAATAGACAGTTTGTGTAAAGATGCGAAAGTAAAATATTCTTAC
>ODAI010416635.1_pt1 | contig 18878 bp, 30 predicted proteins | sample 1539321 | NCBI WGS metagenome assembly ODAI01 (sample SAMN02144231, study PRJEB22623) | gut metagenome | biome: sheep rumen | host: Ovis aries | place: New Zealand
AGAACTTGATATCTATTTCAATGATAGAAATATTAAGCCTAAGAAAATCTTGGTTACTTATGACTCATTTCATATTCTAAAAGATGTTCTAAAAGATAGAGGCATACTTAGTGCGTTTTATGTAATCGTAGATGAATTTCAATCGATTTTTACGGACGCACGCTTCAAGTCTAGCACTGAACTCGAATTTGTAGAACAACTTCAGGATGTTGAAAAGGTATGTTATCTCAGTGCAACTCCCATGATGGATAAGTATTTAGAAGACATACCAGAGTTTGCTAATTTACCCTATTATTGTCTTGATTGGAAATCTAAAGATGAAACTAGGGTAATAAAACCAAAACTTACTGTTAAACTAGTGAGATCTATTTATGAACCTGCCAAACGAGAAATTGATAATTATCGGGCAGGCAACTTGAAGAAACATTATGCAAAAGATGAAAACGGGAATATAAAAGTAATTGAGTCTAAAGAAGTTGTTTTCTATATGAACTCAGTCTGGAATATAATTCAGCTGATAAATAAATGTGAATTAAGACCAGAAGAGACTAATATTCTTTGTGCAAAAACGGAAAAGAATGAAAGACAAATAAAAAATAAACTCGGTGAAATGTGGAATATTGGAAGGGTTCCTACTAAAAACGAACCTAGAAAGATGTTTACTCTTTGCACCAGAACAGTTTATTTAGGAGCAGACTTCTATTCTGATAATGCAAGATCTATAATTTTATCTGACGCTAATGTTGATTGTTTAGCAGTAGACATTTCATTAGACCTACCACAGATTCTAGGAAGGCAAAGACTATGGGAAAATCCATGGAAGAATGAAGCAGACTTCTATTACAAAGCTCTGTCTGATAAAAACAAAGATAAAATTTCTCAAGAACAGTTTGATGCCAGAATAAAAGAAAAAATGGATAGGACTGCTAAAAAGCTTAGAAACTGGGAAGTGGCTGAATTTAAAGATGTTGCCACTGAAGATCTAAAGAAAGTCATAAAAGCTGAAAACTACAAGGATGACTATGTAGGTATTAATACAAGAGGTGGTAAACCGACAATAAATACCTTAGTTAAAATTGCAGAACAAAGAGCATTCGACATCCAGCAAGTAGAATATGCTGATCGTTTTAGTGTAATTAATACAATGGAAAATATTGATACTGAAGGAGCATCAGCAGAAGCAACAGCATTCTTTATTGAATATGATAAACTAAAAACGATCCATGACAAACTAAAATGGTTATGTGAGGCTGACTTAAGTGATGGAGGTAGAGAAAAAGTAGAAAGTATGATAGATGCAGAAATCAAATCTTTCCTGTCTTTAGGAAAAGACCGGTTGAAATCACTAGGGTATCATGTAACTAAAGTCAAAAAGGATCTAGATATTCAATCATTCGCTAAAGACTCATTAGAAAGAGTTATTTATTCTGAATTTAGTGAAGGAGATAGAATAAGTAAGGCAGAGATAAAAGAGAGGTTGGGAAAGATATATGATAAACTACAATATCAGAAATCTGCTAAGGCAACAGACATAGAAGAATGGTTTGAAGTTAAACTTATACTTTTAACTATTAATAGGAAAAAGGTTAATGGTTTTGAATTATTGAAAAAGAGATCATAAAACAAGAAAGAGAGGTATACTAAATATGTATACCTCTCCAATTTTTTTATCAGGACCATACAAATGAGATATTTTCTAATAGTTTTAAACTTAATTAGATTTTAAGCTATATTTTCTGAGAAAATATCTCAATTAAGTTATCATTTTGCTGACACCAAGCTTGCAAACACTATATATACAAAAAATATAATAAAAAATAATAACTATGTCTTCGCCAAGTTCAATGTAGATATTATATCCCTGGATTATTCAATAGCGTAGCTGACCCCACCGCTCGGCGAACTTGACGAGGGCTTATGTACCGAGGAAAGTGAGTAGGTGGGGCTGGTTAACCAAATATCCCGGGGTGCTGAAGCGAATGTAATGAGCGGAAGTGGCGTGGAACGGGCAGGCCGGGATATGAAGGTTATCTCAGTCAAAATTTCTCTTTTATTTTTCTGCTAGGCAACGCCCTTGTCCTTTAAAAAAGAAAGATATACAGTTTCCCATATACCTTTCGCCATTTTATTTTTTCTTCATTAATTCAAATCCCGCTACTTTCTTTCCTTTTATTGTAAGAAGAATAGTTTTTAGTTCGAACCAATCTCTTAAGTCACTCGCTTTTGCCACACTATCATAATTAACTTTCTCATACAACTTTCCCAACCTTTCCTTTATTTCCGCTTTTGTCAGCCTATCTCCTTCATTAAATTCATTATAGACTTCATCAGTCAAGTTGTCAGGCGTTTCTCCGTCATTAAATATTTCTTCCAGCCTAGTGACATTATAACCAATGGCCTTTAGTCGGTCTTTCCCAATAGTCAGGTAGCCTCTTATTCTGCTGTCCATTTGATTTTCCACCACTTCTCTTGCCATTACCGATAAGTCTGCTTCACATAACCACTTCAACTTATCAACAAGAGTAGTTCTGCTTTGGATTTCAGTAAGTGCTTCTTTAATTTCCATAGCCGTTTCTGGGTTTGTCTGTCCAAAAGTTCTTTCTATGGTATTAAAGACGGTGAATCTATCAGCATAGTCTGTTTGTTGAATATCAAAGGCGCGTTGTTCAGCTATCATCACAAGGTGGTTCATTACAGGAATTTTTCTATTACCAGCATGAGTATTGATAGCGATATAATCATCCTTGTAATTTCTTTCCCTTGCTCTATCTTCAAGAATTCTAGCCAATGATCCTCTATTCTTACTAGCTTGCCAATCTTCGAGTAAGTCCTTAGAGAGTTTTTCCTTTTCCCTTATCCTCTCCTCAAACATTTCTTTAGTCATTTTTTCTTTATCCTTTTTGATTGGCTTATAGTAGAATTCAGCAGCATTTTTCCAGGGATTAGATTCCAGCCTCTGTCGTCCTAGGATCTGTGGTAAGTCTAGGGATATGTCAACGGCAAGACAATCAACATTTGCGTCACTGAAAATAAAGCTCCTAGCATTGTCACTGTAAAAATCAGCGCCAAGATAAACAGTCCTAGTACAGATAGTGAACATCTTTCGTGGTTCATTTCTCAGTGGGACCTTTCCTATTGTCCAATCTTTGCCAAGTGCCTTCTTAATTTTCTTTAGATTTTCTGGTGTATTACTACAGAGAATATTAACCTCATCCGGCTTAAGATCATTCTTTTTAATCAAAGTTGTAATATTCTTCACAGAGTTTACATAGATCATTGCTTCTCTAGACTCTACTCTTTTAATCTCACCAGTCTCTTTATTTAATTCGGAATAGACTTCAAAATTACCTGTCCTATATTCATCTATTATTCTCTTAATCGGAGCATAAATTGAATCAATCACACGAACCTTTAAGTTTGGTCTCATTACTCGTGTAGGATCTTCAGATTCCCAGTCAACTTCATAATAGGGCAATTGTGAGAATTCTGGAATTTTCTTCATATAACTACTGATCATAGGGGTTGCACTTAAGTAACAAACTTTCTGTATCCCTTGAAGAGTATTGACAAATTCCATTTCCGTTGTACTCTTGAATCTACTGTCGATAAAAATTGACTGAAATTCATCGACAATAATTTGAAAACTGTCAAAAATTCCAAAATATTCTACTATTTCTTTTAGGACTCGGAAGGAATCATAAGTTACGAGAATTTTATATGGTTTGTTCTGAGAATCCATAGCAGAGAAATAAATGCTTAAGTCTCTCTTCAGTCTCTCAATAAAATTCTTATCATCCTTTTCCTGCTGTTCTTTTATCTTTTTCAGGTAAGCTTCAACAGTAAGTCCTTCTTCCTTTGCCTCTTTTTCAGCTATTTCTGTTTCGGTTTCAATAGGTTCAATCTTAGCGAGACCTATTTCTTTGTCAATAGCGGGATCAATGTCTCTGGAGTCGTTATGTACCCTAAAGACTTCGTTTATATGTTGTTCCCATTTATTCAGGATCAGCATATTTCTAGGGCTACAGAGAATAACGTTGTCCTTATTAGTCAGACACCACTCTGTAAAACCGCAACCTGGAATTTGCTTATCCATTATATGCGGAAATCTTGGAAACTTGTCATAAAAACCGTCCCATTTTCCAATATACCTTATCCCAGGTGGAACAGGTATTTTTCTAACATTATTATCTTTATTCATGTTTGTCATTTGTTGTTTTAAAGATTAATAAAAACCCTTACCCAAGGCCTAGGCACAAGGATAAGGGTGCATTTTGTAAAGCGGTAATTGGCTCTAATAATTACCAATACACGAAACGTAAATCTGAACAACGGTTTTTACAAAATGCTATGCTCGTAACTTCAACAATGATGCTTCGAACTTATATCTCTATCTCTATCTCTGGGTATTGTTCAGGTTTCGTATTACCACATATATAAGAATTTTAGGGGCTTTCAATTCCCAAAGCCTTACAAATGAAACAAACTTAGAACAAAATGAATGCATTAGAAAAATTAGATGAGAAAAGTACTTATAGAATTATAAAGTACAGAGATATTTTAATGAAGTTACAATTAGAGGAACTTCAGCCAATTATAGAAAAGTGTAAGCGGCTTATTACAAGTAGATGTACCGCTCTTGGTTCTAAGTCGTTAGTTGGTAAGTATTTTAAATTTTACCAGAAGACTTATTTATGTTATATGAAGGTTGAGAAGTTTAATGAGGTTGACGGCTCTTTGACAGGAACGGTATCATATCCTCTTAACAATCAATGTTCTAAAAGGATAGGTCAGGAGAATAGAAAGTATTGGGTATGTAATTTTTATAGGGAAGAAGGAACATGGCAGATTTACGGTACGGATGCTGCTTGTGAGTTAGAAGAGATTACATCTACTGAATACGAAAATATTGCCAAAATTACAAAATGGAAGACAGTAAAGACCAAATAAAAGAGAGTAGTGGTTCTTTTAATAAACCTGAGCCGATAGAAAAGAAGACGTTTAATGATTTAATGCGTCTTAAGTTGGAGATTGATTATCAGCAACTTCCTATGATAGATACGGATTTGTTAGAGAAGGTGATGGAAGGCAAGCAGGGAAAGTTTGTCGGTCATGCTTATAAATATGAAGCTGAACGAGAGAAAATATTTGTTCTTATTACGGAAGAGGATTTACAGTTTGGGAAATATGGTAAATTAAGAGGATATTGTATCTTTCTCTGTAATCTTAGACCTGGTAATGGTGCTTGGTATACTTCGTTCAATACTTGTGATTTTAATGTTGACAATTTCAATAAGATTCGAGTTATTGAAGGACATGTTTGCTATGAGACCAAGAAGGAAGTTTTCAAAGAGATTCCGGTAGAGGAGTTTTCTAAGCTATATTCAGCCTGTAGAACAGTAACGGAAATAAGGAGCAAACTATGAATGAAGGTGCAGAGAAGATATTAGTTAAGAGGGAAGTTAACTTACCTGTTTTAGTTGGAAATTTTAAACAAGAGCTTAGAACAGATCTTAAAGGAAAGCCAACACATGAACTATATATCACACTACTTCATCTTCAGGAGTTAGGGATTCCAGAATGTGAACCTGCAATGAGGGCGATTATGGCAGAACTGGATGAAAGAAATAAGGATGGCAAAGATTTAGGCTTAGTTGGTCATTGTTTTACTTGTAAAGGTAAAGGTGATTATTCAAAGCACATGTATTTTATAAAGGTCCTTGAAATTTCAGCAATGAGAGGAGGCCTACCAACAAAAGTCCTGTGTCATAGAATATCGATTAAGTCTGACTTAGGTTCGAATGAACCAACAATACTTTTATTTCCTAAGTTAGTCGAAAAAGAGGAAATTGATGTTAGTACGACCAATGTTGATGGTGTATGGCAGATTGGCAGTAATTGGACTATATCAAAGGAGATTCATGAAGATGTGTTCAATTATCTTTGGAGAGTTGTTAAAGAACAGTATGAACTATTAAAACAAATAGACAAACTATGAACGCAGTAGACAGATTATTGGTTGGGCTTGGTATTGATCCGGGCATTATTGAACTTCCAACACGAGAAGGAACTGAAAATTATCTTGAACCGACTGAGGAGGAAGGGAAATATCACTTGGTTACTCAGTATAGTCAGATTAGACTTTTAGGTGATCCGAGAAATTGTGATGCAGTAGATCCAGTTGACGGACCTTACATGAACTTGGGTTATGAAGTAGCACCTGGTCTTAAGGTTGCAAAAATTGAGGTTACTGGCGCTGGAGAAGTATTCTTAACCTTAAAAGAGGAGAAAGAATAATGGATACAGTAGGATTAATGATTGGAAATTATGTTCAGCATTGTGGAAAACCGAAGAAGGTAGTAAAGCTGGGCGAAGCCGGAGAGGTTTATCTTGAAGGTGTAATCGTTAAGAATCCGGATCATATTCAGCCGATTGAGGTTACAGAGGAATGGCTGGAGAAGTTAGGTTTCTTGCCTTGGTGTGTAGACATGAGGTGGAGCAAGCCTTTTGAGAATGATATTAACTATGACTTGACGACAAAGACGTTATGGTATAGGACAGTATCATTTCCAGTCCATACAGTTCATGAATTACAGAACATGCATTATTGGTTATATGGGAGAATTAATCATAACAAATAAACCGGATATAAACTTTAAACCATTTACAATTATAGTAGGTTGTCCAGGTGTTAGTGAAGGGCACTTGGAAAATGCATTGACGGCGTTAGCAAGAGAAAAGCAGGCTCAAGTTGAAGGTCTTATTGCAGGTCCTCTTAGAATAGGTGGACATCCATGGGACCAGATAATGGAGGTTTCTGACATTTTGAAGAGACCTGAGGCTGGCTTAGTTAATACGTTGATTTATACATTCAGTCCTTTTGTTCTTCAGGGATTTCGTTATTATGCTGCACAGTATAAGAAAGAAGACCAGTGTACCTATTACTTAGCGGAAGTAGTAAAGAAGGGAGAACGTTGGGCAGAGAAGATCAGTATTAATTGTATTGATGGAGATTGGAGAGAGGCATTTAGTCAGATGGCTGGGCCTTTGAACGGGATAATGAATGTTGACTATACAAGAGAAACAAAGGAAGATTTATGAAGAAAGCATTGATTTTTATCGGAGCAGCAACTGTTTTAACTTTGACGGCGATAGGATATTGTACTATTAGAGCATCGCTGAAGAATTTGGATTTTTGTTTCATTAGCGATGAGGAGGATTGGTAGAGATGAAAGCATTCGGAATTCTATTTTGGATAGTAGGACTTGTATGTCTTTATAAATCAGTTACACTCTTATTTGAGTTTAGTGAAATCCTAGGTTGGTGTATAGTATCTTACTTGGGATATAAATTATGTATGTGGTTAGGATCATTAATATTTGGACTCGATGACTAAAGAAGAATTAATCAACAAGTTAAAAGGGATGGACATTAAGACTATCCTTACGTGGGCGATTATTATTTTCGCCGCCATTACAATAATCCATTTTGCATTTAAGTATTCATGGATTATATTGATAGGCCTAGTTGGATACTTTGGTTACAAGTATTATTACAAGAAGGATGAAACCGAAAGAACTGAGTAAGAAAGGTAAAGAACTAGCATTCTTACTTCGTCATGATCAAGAAGCTTATGATAGTGGATTGATTGACGAGAAAGGTTGGCGTGAAGTTAAGGACCTTGTAAAAGAGCATGGTTATACACGTCAAGAGTTAGAGGAGATTGTTTCCTCTGATGACAAAGGTAGGTATGAATGGAATAACGACAAGAGGAAACTCCGTGCTTGCCAAGGTCATAGTATTCCAGTAGATGTTGAATTAACAGAAGGGGTACCACCTAAAGTACTATATCATGGTACTAGTAGTAGGTTTCTCAGTTCTATTATGAAGACTGGAATACAGAAAATGAGCAGACAATATGTTCATCTTAGTTTGGATAAGGGGACAGCTTTGAAAGTGGCGAAACGTCATGGTGGAAGTCCTATTATCATCCAAATTAATGCTGAAGATATGGTAAAGGATGGAATTAAGTTCTATCATAGCAAAAATGGATATTGGTTAACTGAATTTGTAGATTATCAAAAATATGGACAGATTACCGCCAACCCTGAGGAAGGGAGGTCTTAAATGTGAAGACTGTATAGATGACCCTGTATGTGACGAAGTGAATGAAGGCTGTGCAGCTAACTGTATTTATGCCGGTCGGGAGTGTCACTTAGTTGAATACGAGAAAAAGAAAAGACAGTATAAAAATGGATAAGACTTATAAACTAGTTCAATGGCCGGATTCACAAAGTTTGATGGATAATCCTCGATTTAATGAGTGTATTTTCTGTGAGGACTTAGAAGGTCATGTAGAGGTTGGTTCTAGTGCTTATATGGTTCCAGTTGATCTATATAATGAAATATTCTTAGGAAAATCTTCAGAACCTGAACAGCCAAATTCGGCGGAAGCTGTCATTAAAGAATTAGAGTCTACAAAAGAAAAACATGGGGATTTACTCATTAAAGTATATGATGAGAATGGTGAACTTTGCTCTGTTATAGAAACAGAAGTTTATTTCGAGATATTAAGTCCAGTTCCAGCAAGTAGTGGTTCAAATGATCCAGAGTATAGAATTTCTGATCTTATAAGAGATATAAAAGATACTTTGAAGGATTTTCCAAACCTGAGAGTGAATTCTTATGGAGAGGATATGTCTTATTCTGGATATGGGCTATTTCCGTTAGAGAGTTATTGGCTTGAAGATGGATACCTAGTACTTGAAGGTGAAGATCATAGCATGGATTATACAAGATAAGGGGAAATATAAACCCCTTTCTTTTTATTTCCTTAACTATGATATGAAAATTAATTTAATTTATAATATATGGAACATTTTTTTGAATTAGAGGACATTTGTTTGTTACCAACCGTTTCAAATTCTGGGCATATACAGCAGCCAAATTTTAATGTTGTAGATCCTAATGATCAAACGGGAATCCCAGAATCTTTGCCTATTTTTACTAGTCCAATGGAGGCTATTGTTGGTAAGGAGAACTTGAAAATGTTTGTAGACGCTGGTATTAAGCCAGTTTTGCCTTTGGTGACAGACATAAATGTTCGATTGGAATATTGTCAATGGGTGTTCTGTGCTTTTTCTATAGCAGAAGTTAAAAGGCACTTTATTGACAATAATAAGAGAGGCGTCAATAGTCAGTTTCATATATGTATTGATGCCGGAAATGGTCACGATGCGAATCTTTTGCAGATGTGTGGACAATTAAAACGAAACTATGGCGCTCAGATCGTCTTAATGGTAGGAAATGTAGGTTGTCCAGAAGTTTATACAGATTATTCACGCGCAGGTATTGATTTTATGCGAGTAGGTATTGCATCAGGTTCGTTGGTTGATCAGACTAGATATGGCTTTCATTATCCCATGGCTTCTTTGCTTGAAGGAATTAAGCAGTATAAAAAGACGTCAGGTGTAGGATTGCCAAAACAGGTTAAGATTATTGCTGACGGTGGAATAAGAACCCCGTCGGATATAGTAAAAGCTTTGGCCTTAGGTGCAGATTATGTAATGATAGGTCGTGAATTTGCCAGACTAGTTGAAGCTTATGGTCCAGTTTATCAAAGGAATAAGAAAGGTTCTGGAGATGCTGAGTATAACGAAATTGATCCATCCACTATTCAAGGCATGGAAGGTTTCAAGGCAAAAATCAACGGATATCAACGTCAATATCATGGCAACACTTCATTAGAAACTAGGGCTATGGTTGGAGGTTATAAGAGCAAGGAAGAATATCTCAAGAAGGCTCCGAAGATAAGAGTTCGTGATACTGCCTGGGAATGGGTAGAGATTGATTCAAACCTGGAAGAATGGGTTGAAGATTTTAAGAGATGTGCTTATTATGCCTTTATGATGACTGGTTCCACAAGTTGGGAGAATTTCAAAAAGGTAGCTAGATATGGAGTGGCTTACGCTGACTAAGGATAGGTCATTTTATTATATAATGCGGCATAGGATTATAGTTGAAAAGGGTAAAGAAGAAAATACTCTTTCTATCAAATACGACGTAGGAGACTATAATCCTTTTAGTAGCATTGAATATAATTCAGATCGGTGGACGCAGTTTATTGTTTTCGCAGAGTCATCGGAAGAGGCCATGCAGAAATTTACTAAGTGGTTTTTAGAGGATAGATTTGAAGATAAGGAATTTCCACTATGTGAAGAACTTCTACTTGCATTGTCTGTTGATTTCAAAAGTCCTTCGAAGAGTGTTATACGAAAAAAGTATTATGCATCTAGTAGGATTAATGATATCAATGTTGTCCATGTGAATAAATATTATCAAAGCAAAGATGGTAATATTATTGGGATTGTTAATTTTGATAGTATAGTTAATCCTATGCAACAAGAGGCAAACCGTAGGCTATTGGACAAGATCAATAAAGACTTGAATAGGATTATGGAAGAACAATTAAAAAGGAGAATGCCATGATGAAGTTTGACAAAGAGAGGCTATTTTACTTATTTAATAAGTTAATTCCAATAAAAGATCCTCAAGATATTTGGCTTAGTGTAAAGTCTTATTCTTCTCCTAGTTCTTTATGGACAGGTATAGCCATCAGTGCTACTTCTAGAGAACAGGCCAAAGATGTTTTCTTGACTTGGCTTTATGAAGTTAGAAATACAGAGGATAGTAATGTTTCTCTAGAGAGGGTGGACTTCTTTGGTCATAATGATCATAAGTTGCCGTCTAGAAAAGAATTTGATACTAAGTGGGAGATAAGAGACTATTCTGATTCTCAGGATGAGCTTGGAAGAGTTGAAATAGATGATTGTCCTAATAGCTTAGATAGAGTGGGAGACGACTATGTAATGTTCTTCATAAAACGAGAAATAAAGTGGTATTCTTCTCTGAAAAAGGCTGGAGTTTATTCTCTAGAGGATACTGGGGCGATTGACATAGATTATGAGACTAGTGGTTCCATTTCTAGTGAACTTGCAGCTTACCAGTGGATTAAGGACATAAAAGAGCAGATACTTAAGAACGGATATGGCGGAACTTTTTAATAAAGAGGATGCTTATTACCTATTTAAGTGGTCAGAACATATTTCTACAAGAAAACAGAATAATAGAAATACTGAGTTCCTAAGACGTAATCCGTATTTTTGGAGCTTTATGGTTAATCATTATGCTTGGACAGGTATTTCTGTAATAGCTCCCGACATGAAGGTAGCTGAAGAAGAGTTTAATAGGTGGTTATATGAAGAGAGATATTTTGGCCCTATAAATATAGAGTCTACAGATTTCTTACAGGACAATATTACTAGAATTCCATCAAAGAAAAATTTTGCAGAGAATTACAAGTTTATGACTTATGATAATGCTCTTAATTATTCTAGTGATAAATACTATGGAGGTTCGTTGAGTTTTGATGTAGATGACGAGCCAAGTAGAGTCCATGTGATGAGTAAAAATTCTTTAATCATAGCTTATTACTCTCATGAACTTCTTTTAAAGAAGTGGCAGAAGGCGGCGGAATTATTTTCACAATTTACTCCAGAGATTAAAAATGTTTCTCCAACTTTAATTATGGACCATATAAATCTTTTAAAGCCATGAGCCAGACAAGATATTTTCTATGCAAAGATCGTAGCAGCTATGGATTTATAAATATCTTAGACAAAAAGGAGACTTTTCAAGAAACTATCGATAGAAGTACTGATAAGATTCGTTTATCCGGACCTGGTGTAAGTTTTACAGGAATCTACGTCAAAGCAGATAGCATTAATGAGGCCTGGGAGATTTTTATTGATTGGTTCTATGATAAAAGATTTGAAGATAGTAGTTGGATGCCAGATAGAGTCGCTGGAAATTTCTTTAATACAGATGACGATGACAGAACTCTAGCTTTATTCTATAGGAGACCAGAGGACATTTATATGCCTGGTATAAAACAGTTACCTAAGAAAAAGCTGAAGAATAATTTTTGCTTTATTTCAGAGCATAATCTTGTAGATGGAGAGAATATCGTCTGTATGGGTTTAAGTGATTGGAATTCCTTGATATATTTCTCTGCCGATGGTTGGTGCGTTAAAGGAGGTCCAGAATATTGGTCAGATCCATTGTCAGATATTGATTATAGTTCTATTTCGACTTACGTATTGACTGGAGAAAAGGGAGCGGAAGTACTTAAGAAGGCTGTTAAGGATAATACTTCTAAGTTCATGGCAAAGAATTATCAGAATAAGTCCATTAATCAGTTTAAGAATTACAATAATAAAAACTTTAAACAAGTATCGAAATGGAACAACAAAAGATTCCGATAATGTATATAATATTTTGCTATAAATGTCCAACGCCAATTGTAGTAGAGGCCTGTAGTAAAGAACAAGCTTTGAAGAAATTTGTTGATTATATTAATGATCACAGAGAGGATTATGAACCTATCTTAGAGAGCGTTAATTCTCAGTTGAAATATTTGACAGTAAAGGCTTTAAACTCAAAAAACTCTTATGCCAATGCTTTTGAAGTTGAGGATCCGGTGTGTACAAAAGAGTGGTTTAAGGCTGCCATTAATTCCGGAGTTGAACCTAAAGTTTGGGTTACTGATTTTGGGCTAAGAATGGCAGAGTTTGTTGTAAAGAAAAATACTGTAATTTTATGAGCAAACAATTAGGTGTAGGAATGGCAACTCTCAACAGTGGGTGTACTACTGTTATTAGAGAAAGTGCTAGAGATATAGAATTGCATAAGAAAGTTAACAAATCAGACTATATGAAAGAGCTGATTATGTCTATGGTTCAAGGTTGGAACGGCGGATATTATGATGCTGGTAGTCATATAGCTCTTATTGATTTTGCTGAGAAAGTAACGGAAGAGTTAGATAAGAGAGGATATTTTAATGAATAAAGGGGCACACTATGTCGTATAAAGTTAAACAGGAAAAATTTGTTGATACTGAAATTATCGAACGCGGTAAGAGAAAGTATAAACTGGAACACTATAAGTTCAAGGAGAGTACTTGGGATGCTGATGAACAGAAGAGGGTTCTAGAAGAGTGGGATGAATGGCACTTATATAAGAAGGTATTTTTCAATCTTTTCTGGAATCCAATAGGCAGCGGAAGACTAGATGAGCATTGGGAATATTTAACTGAGGCTTATTATTTCGATACGCGCCAGAGTGCCTTAGATATGATAGATCATTTAGAAAGTAAATATGAGTAAGATTATCAGATCACCGGAAGCATTAATTCCGGGAAAGAGAAAGGACAGTACATATGTATTTTTAGCAGGTCCTATTCAAGGTGTACATGATTGGCAGACTGAGGATATTCCAGACCTAGGCGAAGGAATTACATTGATTAATCCTCGTCGAGCAGAACATCCAGATCCAACGTTTGATTGGAATGAACAAGTTAGATGGGAAACAGCTGCCCTAAGAGTCAGTGATTATGTCTTATTCTGGGTTCCTAAAGAAGAGGAGCATATAGAAGGAAGAGATTATGCCCAGACTACCAAGATTGAATTGATGGAGAACTTAGTACGAGGTAAAAATATCGTATTTGGTATAGATCCTGAGGTTCATACTCGTCGTTATCTGGTCCATAAGTTTGAGGCTTATACCAATAGAAAGGCTCATGATAATTTGGAGGATTGCATAAAAGAGCTTAAGGAGATGATTGAAGAAAGAGAGAAAGGTGATAGAACCTTCTTTACTTCAGATACTCACTTTGGTTCTGTTCGTACTCTTCAACTTAGTAAGAGGCCATTCCTTGACGACTTAGAAATGGATTGGACAATGATTGAGCGTTGGAATAAAGTTGTATCTCCTTCTGCCAGAGTTATTCACTTGGGAGATTTTGGAGATTACGAGGCTGCTAAGTACCTAAATGGCAATATCACCTTGATGTACGGAAATTATGAAAGGAAAGATCATGAAGGTTTAGAAAAGAAGCCTATTGATTGGTTAAAAGAACATAACATTAAAGTGGTTGATCCTACTGTTTCAGCAATGCAGGTTAAAGGATTTGAAGAAGATCCTGATCTCAAATTAATATTGGGACATGAACCACTTAATGTAAAAAAGTTCTTAGATACAAGGGATGCAGATCAAGGTTCATGGTGTTTATTTGGTCATATTCATGCTAGACAGAGAGTTAAGAAGTTTGGTGTAGATGTTGGAGTTGATGGAAATAATTTTACTCCGATGTCTTTGAAGGACGTTAAGTTCTATCTAGAGGCCATTGATAAATATTATGATGAAGAAGTATGGTCTTGAATTCCTTAAAGATGTAACACGGGTTAAATGTTACAATTTTGAAGCCATATGTATGGAGAAGGTTGCTTGAGAAAGTAGTCTTCTCTTCTTTTTATTTCCTTATAGGTGATTAAAGTTTAATTAAGAATTATGAAAATTAAAAACGTAATTGATGTTATTACAAATAGTAGTACAGAAGTTTTTACACTAAAAACCACAGCATCATTAGAAGACGTTTCCAATTATCTAAAAGAAAATACAAGCGGTTATGAAGAGCCGGAGAGACTAACAAAGTATGGTCACATCCTTCAAGAGCTTGTAGATTTCGGATATATTTATAATCCAGATGATTGGAGTTCTATGGAAGAATATTACCTAGAACACGTTTTCAATAAGACCGAAGAATATAACTGGGAAACTGGAGAATCTTTTGAAATTCCAGGAGCCAAAGAATTGAATGAGGCCTGGGAGGAGCACGTATATAAGAATCGTGGAATAATTAACCAGATCTATAGAGAATATTATGGTTGGGAAAATAGAACAGATATACATGAACTTCTCGATGATAACAAAGATAATTGTTGGTTTGACAGCGTAAGATCGTATTTCTTACCATCCAATTTCATCAAAGATTTCCTAGAATCCTATAAAGGACAACTTCCAGAGACAATGAATTTGCCAGATGAGTTAAATATTAATTATTGGATAGGCGGAATTGGTGTGATGGGAACAGGTGACAATTCTATTCCATATGAGACTTGGGAAGGAATAAATGAAACATTTAATGGCCGTAATTGGCATTTAGGTTAATATGAAAATTAAGAGTATTACAGACGTTATTACGAACAGTAGTAGTGAAGCTTTTACATTCAAGAGGCTTCCAGGGGATACCAGAACATTCGAAGAAATTAAGCAAGCAATTCTGGAATATCATGAAGCCCACATGAAGGAGTTTCGTGATAAGACTAGTAAAGAGAAGATTGACTGTTATTCAGGAGATGTTCAGGATATTGAATTAACTACTATAGAAAATGAGTACGTAGATTACAAACAGCACTGGGTAGATAAGAAGCGTCGTGAGGAGTTTACCAAAGAGATGTATAATATTCTTCGCGGTTATCCAGACAATGAGGCTGATGAGTATATTCACATTAATCTAGATGAGGGCTTTGAAGCTACAATAGACTGGCTAATAGAAAATTTCTGGGTTCTAGAAGTTGCTACATGTTATTGGCTTCATGATGATGAAGGTAGGTATGTTAGAAAAGGAACTTGGGAAGAATATCAAGAGCAACGAAAAGCTGACAGATTTGTAGACGAAGATGAAGATTAAGAGCGTTAGTGATGTTATAACTAATAGTAGTTCTGAAGTTTTTATAATCTTACTTCCTATTGATTGTATAGATCCTCTAGGCTTTATGCAGAAGTTAGAAAAGGATTTGCACTATAGTACTAAGCATGATCCGAAGTATAATGAATATGAGGATAGTTCGTCGGTTATGATGGATCCTCAAGGAAAAATTCATGTTACTAAAGATGAAAACTTAGTTGAAACAGCGAAGTGGCTTTTACGAGATTTTGAAGTAATAGATGTTTGGCCAGACTCATTATGCTTAGAGGATAGATACTTAACTGATTCTAAAACTGGCTTGATGTCATTTAATCCTGATTGGAAAGAAGATGAAGATTGAGGATTTGAAAATTATATTTTACGGTTCAACAGACTTTAGCGCTTCAGTTTTAAAAGGAATTATTCAGGCGGGAGCAGAAGTTGTTGGGGTTGTAACTCTACCAGATAGGGTGGTTAGAAAAAGAGGTAAGGATGTCGTTCTTCCGAATGAGGTTAAAGATTTAGCCTTAGAAAAGAAACTAACCATACTTCAACCTGAGGATATTAAGTCTCAGGAGTTTATGGAAGAACTTCATAGACTTAAGCCAAATCTTCAGATAGTAGTAGCGTTTAAGATTCTTCCAGAGTCAGTATTCGAATTTCCTGAGTTTGGGACAATAAACCTTCATCCCTCATTTCTACCTGCCTATAGAGGAGCAGCACCTATCCCTTGGGCAATAGCTAGTGGTGAAGCGGAAACTGGAATAACAGCCTTTTACTTAGACAAGAGAGTAGATTCAGGTAATATTCTTCTTCAAACAGAACCATATCCCATAGGTCATTCAACAGGACAAGAAATATATGATAGGTTTAAGGATATTGCACGGTTATTTATTTTCAAAGTTCTAAAGGCTGTTGTTGAAAGCGATGGTCATCCTGAAGTGATAGAGCAAAAAGGCGAGTCAAGCAAAGCTCCCAAATTAACCAGAGAAAATACTGCACTGGGGGTTTGGACAGCTGAGAAGACTAGGTGTTTTATTCAAGGAATAAGTATTGGAGATCATTCAGCTTGGTGTGAATTTCCAAAAGGACAAGAGTTGAAAATACTTAGGGCTGGTGAAGTGAAAGAAAATTTAGGACAGACTGATATTGTTGGTAAGTTCTTTTTATATCAAAAGAGTATTTACCTACACTGTCTGGATGGAAAAGAAGTTAAAATTCTTGAAGTTCAGCCATCAGGAAAGAAGCCAATGGATGCTAGGTCTTGGTGGAATGGATTAAGAGCAGGGGATAAGGAGTAGCTTGTCCTTTTTGCTTTTATTCAAGTCCCTTTCCCTTACATTTGAATATAATATTATAATTATATGGGATGTTATATTAATACAAATTTAGAGTTAGAAAAAGATAAAGAACTCTTACTTGGAACTTGTTCAGAAGATGAGCTTTGGTCTCGCTTGGTGAATGAGATTAAGGATGTTGAACCACTTCCCTTAGCCACAAAAATCAAAGACTTGGATGACTTAAAAGAAAAGTTATCAAAAGGACAATTTGATGCGGAGCGATATCTCTTGCTTCATCTGATACCTAAGCTTACTGACGTATTAGAGAAGTATCCTGGAACTGGAAAGAAAGGTATTGGTTTAAATATGGCTGGGGTTCATAAGGTAGTTCATGATAGATTATGTCATACTTATCTTATCGCTTGGTGTACATTTTCAAGTAGTCCTAAGTTAGCCATAATATTCTACACTGATGAAGAGAATAGAGTTCAGGCATTTATTCCTATGTGGGGAAATACAATAAATCCCAATACAGGAAAGGCTATTGGCTGGGACGTTGGTTATGATTTTGATCAGTCTTTGTGGACTCAGAGTTATAGAGAAGACTTTGAATATGTTTGTAAAGAATTATATGGAGAAGTCGATGAAGAGTATGAAGACTTGATTTACGATATAGTTCATTCAGGTATCTTAGAGCCAAACTTTAGTGCAGGAGATGCTGAGTTTGGTGCTTATACACGTTTCGCATGGTAATAGAGCAAAGAGAAAAAGCTATGCAGGCTCGGTTTGAGAAATTGGGCCTTAACTTAGCGTTCGAGAATTCACCTACTCATGTTATAACAAAAGATGGCTCTTATCAGCGTTATGGTTGGTCTGTTAATAAAGGCACCTTAGACGATGATGATTTTGGAATTATAACATTAGAGAGTGATTTTGGAGAAGAAGCATCTAGATTAACATCACCCGAGGTTAGAATTAATTGGCTAGAAGAGAATTATGAAAAAGTTCTCGAAGTAGTTAAGGACAAACTTGAGAAAGGTGATATATTCGGATGGGCAGATCTGTTTCCCTAATGACTAAGATTGACGAAATTAGAGAAAAACTAGGAGCCTTAGGATTAGGTATTGAATTTGATACGTTTATTCCAGACTGGGAAGGTGACGTAGAATTTGGTGAAGTGTGTTGTGATTTTACAATTTTCACGGCAACAGAAGAGCCTGTCGATGTCTATTACAGTGGTTATAGTGGATTTCATAGTTTTGAAGACTTGTATGAATTCTTTGATGATAACTACGATACTATATTAAAAGAGGTATTAGATAATGTCAAAAAAGGTGGACTTAAAGACCCGTCTCAAGAAGATTGGTCTTAATTTATTATTGCTTTCAGAGGAATATCCGGGTGGAATAAATTATGGATACATTATCTATAAAGGTGAGAAAGACCCAGCTGAATATAATATTCCTGAAGAGGACTTCTTAGACCTAGATGTGAAGTGGAAAGGTGAAGCAGAAGTAGTTAATTATCTCTGTGATCACTATGACGAGGTATTACAGAATATTCTTAAAAGACTTGAAAAGCGATGACTTGGGATGAATTGTGTGATAAGTTTGAAACAATGGGTCTAGAACTTTCTTGTTATGAAGTTGAAAATAACGGAAATGATGGATTTAGTTTTGACATTATTGATGATTGCTATACTGTTTTCACCTCTTCTACTGACTTTGGGACTTTTGATGGAATGACCAGATATATTAATAAAAACTGGGAATGGATATTAAAGTGCATCCTAGATTATTATGACAAACGAAGAAAGATGGAGCAAGGTATTTAAAAAGCTAGGTCTTGAGTTTGAGGTGTGGGCAGCAGATTTAGGTGATGATACTATCGGATATGGATTTGATATCTATACTGATGAGAATGACACTATGAGCTGCTATGATTCAGACTATACTGCTCCTGAATTTGAAACTGAAGGAGAGATGTATGCCTGGTTATCAGATAATTATGAATCC
>ODAI011163182.1_pt1 | contig 18876 bp, 14 predicted proteins | sample 1539321 | NCBI WGS metagenome assembly ODAI01 (sample SAMN02144231, study PRJEB22623) | gut metagenome | biome: sheep rumen | host: Ovis aries | place: New Zealand
CATCCATTGTGGCGATACCACTTATACTTTATTTAACATCATTTTATCCATTATAAAAAGAAAAAAGAGCCAAGCATTTGCTTAGCTCTTTTAATTTGCAATTAATCTAAACTTTTCAAAGTTGGGAATTATAGAATACTTATTACAGAACTCTACATAACCCATTATATCTCTATTCTTAGATATTAAATATTATGTATGTCTTTATAAATATTTATAATTCTACTAGTATTGGGTACTAAATGGGTACTATGTGGTCACCCCCGCAAACTTCTCCATATACTTCTCAAATTCTTTGCTTCCTTCTTCTAGTCCTTCTTTTGTAACTTCAGCATAAATATCTAATGTGGTTTTAATATCTTTATGTCCTGCTAAATATTGTATGACTTTGATTTCCATTCTCGCCTCACAACATCTAGTTACAAAAGTATGTCTAAAAACATGAGTGGTGAAATATGGAATAATTGGTTTTTTACCTTTATCTATTAGTTCCATATTTGCTTTTTTAGTAATTCTCCGTATAGCTTTGTTAACAGTCCCTTGATTAAGTGGTCTACCAAACCTATTTAAGAAAACAAAATCATTTTTTCCATCGACAGTTAGCGAAGACCTTATTCCAAGTTGGTCTCTTACCTCTTTAAGTTTTCTAAGTTGTTTCTCTGTGTTCTTCGTCATAGGCAATACTCTAATGCCACTTTCTGTTTTTGTTGTGTTTAGAGCATATGCGCAACCTTTTTGTTTACTCTTAAAATAAACTAGATTATCACGAATAGTAATCTTCCTGTTTTCAAAATCCACTGAAGACCATTGAAGCCCACAGGCCTCGCCTATGCGTAAGCCCTGTTCATCCAAGACTGTAAATACAGGCCTCCATGCTTCACATTCTGGATTAATATTAACATAATCCATAAATGCTTTTTCCGCTTCTCTTGAAAGTGCAAATCTTCTTTTTTTATTTCCTATAGCTCTTTTTAGTTCTTTTAAAGCATTATCAGACGGATTATATGACAAGTATTCATCTAAAACTGCCAAATCTAACACCTGGTGAACTACCGTGTGAATAGAATCAATTGAGTCTATACCTAACCCCTGATTTTCTGATAGAGAATTATAAAAAGCTCTTACTGTAGTTCTTTTTATATCCTTTAGTTTCTTTCTACCAAAAATCGGATAAACAAAGTGTTCATACATATATTGATAATTAGCGAATGTGTTTTCTTTCAAGCCTCTCTTAACGTCTTTCCAGATCTCATATACATTATTAAGCGTTATATTGTCATTTAAGACATTAAGTCCTTTATCAATAGTTGCTCTTATTGCTTTTTCCTTCTGTCTTAGTTCATCTAATGTGGTTGCTCCAACTGCTCTTCTAACTCCATCTTCTCTCCATCTATAAATGTATGAGCCATCAGATTTCTGGGTTTCGTTTTCTTTTAAAACTCTCCCACTGCTATCTTTTCTCTTGTTACTAAAATTCTTGTCTGCCATATTATTTTACCTCCATTTATTTGGCAGGCTAAGTACAGTTATTATAATCTATATTTTTATAACTCTCAAATACTTTTATATAGAAAACTCTGCATCAAGCCTTTTTTCTAATATCTTTCTTTTAATTAGCATTCTGCTCCCAGAATAAAGAACGTATTCACAATCTGGTTTTTTGCAGATTTCTCTCATTTTATTAATTCCTATGTTAAAGTAAGCAGCTGCCTCTTCTAAAGTAAGATATGGTTTTTCCGATATCCTGACGGATTCTTTTTTTGCTTGTAATGTACTCTTTTTCCCTTGTCCATATTCAATTTGTTGTCCCATGACAATCTCCTTTTTAAAAACCCACACCATCACGTTGGACGTTTCTATAGCGTAGCGTGGTTCGCTTCTTGTTCTAAGAAAATGGGAAATTGTCATCGACTTTGTACTCGTCAATCACTTCAATCCCTAGGATTCCTCTTTTATTATTTCTAGTTGTTCGTTCAAGGTTATAATCTGTGGTTATTCTATTTATAAATTTGTTCATTGAACACGGTATCATTCCCGCATCCTCGCAGTATGATTTATACTGTGTATAAAGACTTTTCGAAGATGAGAATAAGTGTTCGTTTTTATCAACTTTACATCGCTCTTTAATAAATGAAAGTGTTGAGTCTGATTCCACTTTATATTTATTAAGCATTTCTTTATTTTTATCTGTTTCAGTAAAAATATAATCGTTAGATTGAAGTCTTTCTAATCCCTCAAGAGCGAACTGTAAAATACCATCTATTTCTGCTTTAAATTTGTCTAACAATCCTTTATCACGTTTTTCTTCAGGTATAGTCTTATTAAATGGTATTATAAGAAGTCTTCTATAAAATCCTTCACTTCTATCTGAGTAATTAAGAGGGATACTATTGCAAGTAAATAACAGTCTAGCTGTTGGTATAAAATCGAATTCATCTTTGAATCTTCGCTCACCGATGACTGGGTCACCACCAACAATTCTTTTAAACATCGAATTATCTACAATATTAGTTGTTGGTAACTCGGCTACAATGTTAGCAAGTTTTCCAAATATTAATGACGATTTAAATCTTTTATCCAAATCCTGTAATGGAACTTTCGATACATTTTTATCGTCCAATAAATAGGTAATTGTATTAGCAAGTAGACTCTTACCAGCTGCAGCAGCGCCAGTAATAATGAATGCTTTCTGTGCGGCGTTTTCTGGTATTAAGAGATAACCCATTACTTCTTGTATTAGTTTAATTTGCGCTTCATCACCATCAGTTGCTTCTAGTAAGAACTTTTTAAAAGTAGGACAATCCGCACTATCATCGTAGTTAGCATTCAACTGATTTAGCGAGTAATAATCTGGTGTATGGTCTTCCAGGGTTTTAGTTTTCGTATTATATAAGCCATTTTTTAAATTAAGTATTGCTGGATTTGAGTTTATTTTTTCTATTGGAAGATAGTTTATTATACTGACCTGTTCTAGAACATCGCCAACATCTTTAGATTTTCTATCTTTTTTAAATACTTTATTTAAAATTATTTTTTCAATAACTTCTTTATCTACAAATTTATATACGCCATTTTTATAAATATGAAATGCTCTTGCTACATATAGTATATGTTCCTTGCTAGTTATATGCTCAGCTAGTGTGCCTGTACTTAATTCTGCTTTATTATTGCATTTAAAAATATACCACTCAGGAAGATTTTCAAGATTGTATTTTTCCTTATAGTATTGTTCTGACTTTTTTTGTGAGTAATATTTTTTTAGATCTTTAACGATTTCTTTATCGTCGAATCTAAAATGTTTTAGTAACTCTCCGCTAATAAATCTATTGCCTGAAGATTCTTCCATATTTAATAAATAATTATCTATAAACTTTTTAGCTATTTTTATATCGGTTTCTATAACACCTGTTATTGATGCCGTATTTAGCTTTAGAGATACATCTTTTAATGGTAATGATTGTTTCTTTAAATCTATTGGTGTATGACACGAGCAAATCCCTTGTTCACGTTTTCTACAGATGAATCCTAATTCTGAAAGTTTTTCACATGTTGGTGCGTGATAATGGTTATCTCGACAGTATCTAATTTTTTCTACTGTTTCTTTTTCACTATAGTTTGGATAATCTTTCGATAATTGTTTTATTATTTCTTCACCATTTTCAAATGGAGCCAAGAGTTCAATCATTGAAAACCATAGTGGCTCTGGAAGGACTTTAGAATTCTCAGCACAGTATTTTAGAAAATCACAATTAGAAACAATATTTTTGGCGCCTTCTTTTAAAGTATTATTATTGAAAGTTTCTTCTTCATTATTATCACTAGAATCTAGTACTTCTAATAATTGCTGCTGTGTATATCTCAATTCAGGATTAAGATAAAGAAGTTCAACCAAAATTGGTTCTTCCTTACAATGGTAAAAGCCAGGAAGACGCATCACGCGACTTTCATTAACACCTGAAGGGTCTGAATCAAAATGTTTAATAAGCGCCTTTTGAACTTTTCTAAACTCATCTACTTTGCCGTCCTTTATAAACCAATATACGTGTAACGATTTTCGAGTTTGTATAACCATTGAAGGTTTTAAAGGAAACTGTTTAATTAGTTTCTTTTGTTCTTTAATGCTTTTATTATCAATTTCGATAAATTGGGCATTGATTTTATTTATATCTGCGTCCTTGTCACCTCCAGAATTTACCACGAAAAAGATTCCGTAGTTATTTCTATTTAGTTCTTCTAGTTCTTTTTCAATAGTTGAAAATTCTTCAACTTTTACTTTATATTTTTTAGGGATTTTACCCTCTTCTTTTCTGTCGGAAAAAGCTCGTAGACGAACTTCTTCCTTTGAATCGAAAAGTGAATTTAAAAAATCTTTTGCTTTCATAATTATTACCTCCTAATAAAAGCTATAATTTAATAAACCATATATTTTATATGGTGTTTTCTTGGTACATTTAAGAAAGGAGTACCTGTTTTATTTAATTTCTATGAAAGCGTTTTTTGATTATTTTCCCCCATGGTATTCTAAATGGGGATTTTTAATTTAGAACTTTCCTTAATTTTTAATCGGAAAGTTTTAAAAGAAAATTTAGTGATTTAATAATTCACCTAACTTATATAGAAAAGAATTTTAGAGTTGAGTTTTCTATATTAAATTATTAAAAAATATGGTCTAGTTTTTTCTTAGGTTAAGGGAATTTTAATACGATATCAATGTAATTCTCTTTAACCTCTGGATTGTTCTTAATGACGCTAGACGTCGAACGTAAATAAGCCGGTCCGGAAATAAAATCATTCAGTCCAAGGCCACTAGCGATAGCCTCTATATAATCTTTTCCTTCAGCCTTAATGCCATGGTTAAATTGGATTAAATCCCACTGTGGTCTTCTATAGTAATCATCACCATTATCTAGGATACGTTCATGTAATTCCTGAAATAACCACGCTATGTCTCTCTCTTCGATGTTCACTTCCTCAGTGTGAATTTTTATTCCACTAGGGAGTAACTCGATATGAAAAACAGTGTTATCTTTACTTATTTTCATATGACTATCTTCTCCTTTCTATAGATTTTTAAATATAGAAAATAACCGTTTATTTTCTATACCTATATTTTAATTTTTACACTGTGAAAAAACAATTATATCTTTTTTATAACTTTTTTTTATAAATTTTATACAATGTTTATACTTTAAAAAATATCATTTAAAGTTGTATTGCTTAACAACAATAATTAGTAACCGTCACAGATAGTCTCCAATGGCTAAGATGAAAAACACTGACTGCCATTAGCGCCAACCTATTATATTCAGTTGGATGTTCTTTCTTCTTTGCCATATGTATGTTCTCGCCTCTTAGTTTGTATGGCTTTGGATTATTACATTCATTTATAAAACATCGATAAGAAGAACTGTGCATACTTGCCTTAGGATGATATTTCAACCATCGCTTCGAAAGTTCATCTATCAGCTGTTGTTTGTACTCAGGTTCATTTTTAAGTCTATCGTTGTAATAGCAATATGCCTCGTATGCAGCATCAGCGCGCATCCCATGCAAGTCTATGTGATTTCTCATTTCCTTGTCTGAAAAAACTTTTTCTTCTTCTCCTACTTCCTTAAATATACTTCTCACAACTTTTATATTCTTACTCAAAATTCTTTGAAGTTGTACCTTTCCGCCTTTCCCACGCCTGACACGTACACAAGGATACCCAGATTCATCATTAACCAAATCATTACCTTTAAGTCTTTTAAGTTCAAGTCGTCTAATCCCAACTCTCTTTTGAAACTCGACAAGTCGTGTATATTTAAGATTAAAGACTTCCTGTTTGCCTTGTTTGTTTTTTTCTTCACTTCTAGATCTGATTCTTTTTCCAGAAGTTCTTCTTGGTTTTGATATTTGATTCATATTAATATGAAGTCCTTTGCAAACTGGTGCGATATATGTGTGAATTGTGGCCGCTGTATATCCTTTTTCATAAAACAAATAATTAGTATATCTTTGAATCGTTTGAATTAGATGTCTCTTATCAGATGTCTGGGGAATAAAAACGTCATATTCCTTTATCCAAAAGCAAAATCTTTTTATACCTTTTTTATAACTCTTGATAGTATGAGTATCTTTTATTTTTTTTAAAGCTTCTGTATTAATATAATATGTTTTCACTACTACTCCTTTCTTTGCCTCACCACATAGGACTTTGGTGCCTTTAATTATTAATTCTAAAACTCGGCTTGCTTGTGGTAGCTCTTTCATAAGAAAGTTTTTTAGAACACCTCTTCCATAATAGGTTTTTTTGTTTAACTGTGCCTTAGCTATTTTTTGAGCGCTGCCTTAAGCGCCTATCTATATTCCAAAAGTGACACGTATTATGGCCTACACTATAAAAGACTTTTGAAACTGCTAAACCTGGTTCTTTATTATTCATCCTAAAGAACCAGAACTAAATAATTAAGTGCAACTGCTATGTTGCTTCAAACAATATCATCCTGGGATTGTTTACCCCTCCTCCTTTCATTATTGAAGATTCCTTAAAATAAAAAATGTACGGCATCCCGAAAAACAACTTCAATAGTTGTAATAACCGACATAAACCGTACATAAATAAATAATTTTTATTTTCAGTTATATTCTATAATATTTTATTATGCTTGTCAAGTGCTACTTGACTAAAATATCAAAGTGTCCCAATGTAAAGAAGTTTTTATTATTTAAATGATTTACAATAAAATTTATGAAATATTGGTTATTTTTATAGAGTATTACCAATGTAACTATTATTTTTATACTTTTAAATAGGGTTTATTGTGCTATCTAATTATTTATATATGGGATAAAATGATGTATATAGTACTTAATTCTATTGACAGTTATAATAAAGTATGTAATATGTTTATAGATCTAAAGAATGACTATATTATTTTATTTCCAATATAAAGAATGCACTCTACTTACTTTAGTTAGTAAGCAGGGTGCATTTGTTATACTCGTTTTTTCATTATTTTATTTTCTATATTCTACTAGTAGTTTTCCTTTATATTCAAAATATCTTGGACCCTGAAGACTATACTTTTTCTTTGTTATTAATTGGGCCGCTTTAGATAACGACATCACTTCACCATTATACTCAACATGTTTATCGTCCACTACTTCGAGCTTAATATTTTTGTTTTTATAGTAGTTAATCTTTGCACCTATAGGAATATTGCATTCACTAAATTTAAAATTGGTTTGTCTGTCTTCCTTTGCTTTCTTTTCATCTTTAGAAGCACTGCTTGATGGAGCAATCTTTTTAAGTTTCTTTTCTGTACCACTAATCTTAGCAATACTTTCAAGTAGAGAATATGCATCCTCTCTAGACATTGCATAAAATTCTCTCACTCTTCTTTTACCATCAACTTCATCAATGGTTCTTAAGTCAGGATTTATTTTATCTATTAGTTTGTGTAATCCAGTATCAGTTAACCTTTTGTTTACTTCATATGTTGCGTACAATCTAAACGCAAACGGCACAGCTGAGCTTGAATTAAGCCTCTTTAATCTTTCCTCAACATTATCAGCATATCCAATTTTTACATACTGTGGAAATGCTGGATTAGTTAAAATATAGATATACCCTTTTTCTACCGACATCTTTATCTCCTTTTTTTAATACTGTTATTCATCATAATACTTTTTAAAGTTTTCAGTTTGTTCTATTACATCATTATATACTTCATCATAATTCTCATATGTCCCCTCTGGTTTAGGTGGAAATCCATTGTCAGCCAGAAGGTCAATAATGTCACATTCCAATTCTGCTTTAATGTCTTCTCTATCAGCCCAGTCACCGTATTTTGCCTTATCCGTAACTAATTGGTAAATCTGTTTTGCTATAGCAATATTCTTATCATCAGGAAAATCAAAATCATATTTATCTTCTACCGCTATCAAAACATCATAGAATGCTTTTTCTTCATAATTAATTCCAAGCTCATCAAATGACTCTTTCTCTTCTCTTAAGTCATCCATTAAGTCGATTAGTTCCCCTGCCACTTCATTCATTATCTTGGCAATTTGCTCGTCATCAAGCGTTCTTGAATTATATGAATTAACAATTGCTTGAAGCCTTTCCGAAAACGATACTGCTTTTATCTTATTAACCTGCTTGAATTCATCTATTGCTTGTGAAAGTAACTGTTGCAAAATTTTTACCTTTGTATTAGGAAGGGCGATTTTATTTATTTTTTCAAGATATCTTTTATCAAATAGATCTACTGTATTAGCATTAATATCTGTGCTCTCTGTAAAGAGTTCTTCTACTCCATTTGAACGAATAGCTTCCTTAATCATTTTTTCAACCACCTCGTTCATTTGGTCTGTATCAGGGGCTCTTCCTTTGGTTAGTTTAAATATTATGCTTCTAACAGCCATATAGAAATGAATTCGGTCCATTTCTTCATCATTAAAGTCCTTACTGCCATTACAAAGTTTGAATGCTCTTGACATTCTTTTGACTTCTCTCATAAACCTTTTTTCAAGTTCTTTTGTTTGTTGAACAAATTCAGCTGCATCATTAAGACATATTAGTTTGTCTGAATTAGAGCCTTTAAAGTATCTACTCGAGTCAAACTTGTGGAACATATTATCAAGAACTTCTAATTGGTCTTTCACAATAATAAGTGCTTGTTCTATTCCTTCAACATCTTCTTTATCATATTTACAGTATTTCTTAAGAGCTAAATTCATACCAGATTTTATTCCTATAAAGTCTACGATTAAGCCCGAATCTTTTCCTGGATATGCTCTATTAACACGAGAAACTGTTTGTATAATGTTATGCTCTTGAGATAACAATTTATCAATATAGATAGTGTCAAGGAATGGTACATCAAAACCAGTAAGCCACATGTCAACCACTATCGCTATTTTAAAGTTTGAGTTAATATCTTTAAATTGAGTTGCTGCTTCTTTTCTTGATTCATTTGTACCTATAAGGTCATATAAATCTTTAGGGTCATCTTTGCCTCTGGTCATAACCATTTTCATCATAGGCATTGGTTTTAATTTTTGTTCTTGCTCTTCAGTAAGAATAACACCTTTTGGCGCTTTTCTTTCCTCTACCCATTCAGGTCGCATTTCTTTGACAATTTTATAAAACTCATACGCAATATATCTGTCTGCACAGACAAACATGCATTTTCCAGCAACTGTCGAACCTTCTTTTACTCTTGTTTCATAATGCTCAATGAAGTTTTCTGCAACAGACTTTAATATGTCTGGGTCGCCAATAATAGACTTGATACTTACAGTTTGTTTTTTACTTTCTTCTACTTGGAATTCGTTCGCTCCAAGTTTCAAACATTCATTATAATAGTCTTCTATTTCTTTTAGTTTTTCACTGTCGAGAATTGCCTTCACAAATCTTCCATCATATACCAAGCGAACCGTTATTTCGTCCTTGATAGAATCACGCATTGTGTACTCTTCAATTACTGGTCCAAATACATCTAGAGTTGCTTCAATAGGTGTTCCTGTATATCCGATATATGTTGCATTAGGTAGAGAATCGTGTAAGTATTTTGCATATCCGTAGGTCTTTCTTACTTCACCATTCTTATCATCAATAACTAATTTTTGGTCTAAATTAATCTGTGAACGATGTGCCTCATCTGAAATACAAATAATATTATCTCGCTCACTCAATAAGCTAATATCTTCTGTGAATTTTTGTATAGTTGTAAGATATACTCCTCCCGAAGCTCTTCCTCTTAACTTTTCGCCCAAATCTTCTCTAGATTCAATACTCTTTATCTCTTTATCACCAATAAATCGTTTTGAAGGTACGAAGTTGTCTGCAAGCTGTTCATCTAGATCTGTTCTATCTGTAATTAATATAATTGTTGGACTATTTAGTTCCTGACAACGCATTAGCAATCTTGCAAGAAATACCATTCCCCAAGATTTACCACAGCCAGTTGTTCCAAAATATGTTCCGCCTTTTCCATCACCCTCTGGTCTTTTATGTATAAGCGTATTCTTTAACAATTTTGTAGCAGAAAAATATTGTGGATAATTAGCAACGATTTTTACTTCTTGTTTAACAGAATCATCTGGAAAGTAAACAAAATTATGGATTACGTCAATAAGCCTGTCTTTTCTAAATAAACCGTCTATCATTGTGAAAAGAGAATCAATTCCCTCTGCCTCATTATCCTCTCCTTCAACTTTTCTCCACGCATAAAAATGCTCATAGTCAGAGAACACTGAACCCATCTTGCTATTTATGCCGTCTGATATAACAACAAAAGCATTATATTTAAACAGTTCTGGAATATCTCTTACATATCTAGTTGTAAGTTGAACAAATGCATCGTGAATAGTTGCTTCTTCCCTTGTTGTGGATTTGTATTCCCACACAACCACAGGAAGACCGTTTATATAAATAATAGTATCTGGAATTCTCTTTATTTGTGGTCCTTGAATAACCACTTGATTACAAACTTTAAAAACATTATTCTCGATATTGTCAAAGTCAATGAGCTGAAGCCAGAAATCTTTTTGAGTTTTATCATCTCTGATAAAGGATTCTCCATCTACAATACGTGTAAACACCGTTTTGTTGGCATCGTAAACATCAGCTGATGAAACAGTTTTTAGCGAAGAAAGAATTCTATCTATCTCAGCATCTGTAATATCATTATCCTTATACTTATTTGAAAGAAATGATTTTAAATCATCATCTAAAAGCACATCTTCATACTGTCTGCTAAGATTATCTCCGTGAACATATTCATAGCCTTTATTCTTTATTAAATCAACTATTAAATTTTCAAGGTCAACTTCTTGGAATGCCATGATTTCCAAACTCCTTATTTCTTATTATCTCAATTACTCTATTTAATCTTCTCATTTCAAATAAATTATTTTCGATAAGTAGTCTTATTGGCCTAAGATTCTCTTCTATTTTCTTCATATCTTTTTTCGAAAAAAAGGGCACAATCAAATTAGGAATATTTTTAACATTTAATGCATCCATTATTGTTCCTTCATCCTTTTTCATTTTAATTTCATTTTTAATAAAAGAAGACCTCAATGCAGTTATTAAATATGATGGATATGGCAAACCTTCTTTCATAGTAACGCATGTCATATTTCTTCCCATAGCAGCATATGTTCCAGCTGGAGCTTGTGAAACGGAACCAACTCGTCCAACATTTGTAATCACACAGTCTCCTTCTACTATTTCTTTTTTTCTAGTCCAATTATTATAATCATCTTGAGAAATATGAAAACAATACGATAAATCGAGAACTCCATTATCTTTAATATTCTCTAGTTGTAAAAGCTGTGGCCCTTGCTTTCTTTCTTTTGGTTTTTTGGAGTGTAGACAATCGATAACATCAACAATTTCCCCCAAAGGAATCATGTCGCATTTTTTGTTATCAACATATGAATGTAAAATTGCTTGCCCGCATTCATCTAAGCGATTATTGATAGTTTCTAATATTTCAATTCTGTTTGATATAGTCTTATATTGATTAACAATCTTCTTCTGTTGTTCTAAAGAAGGCAAATCAAATAATATTTCTTGAAAATCATCCCACGAGAATACCTCTCTTGCAGAACCCCACGAGTTATATCTTGCAAAACGGTCAAATTCGGGGTTGCGAAATAGCATCATAAGATAATCTGCATCTAACTCTTTCTGCTTAATAATCTCAAAAGTAATATATGAACTGGAAACTAGACATGTTTCAGCATCTTCTAATAATGCAATAGATATTTTATCTCCATTTCTAGATGTAACTGGACCATATGCAAACTGTCCTTTTTTGACTATCTTATAGTTTTTAAAATTAGTCCCTACTGTATTGGCATGTGATTTAATGAAAGTCTTATTAATACTTACGCCCAACAATAATCTAACAGATAGATCTGTATTTCTGACGTCAATTTGCTGTATATAATCTCCTAATCTTTTATAGTTTGATTCCATAACCCAACTCCTCAAGTACTGACGCAACTTCTTTTTTTAATTTTTTCTCTTTCAAAAAAAGACCTTGTAATTCCTCTTGAATCGCTACCATTTCTTTACGGTAGTCCAATTCTTCAGTATTATTATCAAACTCAATGTATTTGCTTGTAACAAGAGAATAATCCTTATCAATTATTTCGTTCTTTTTTGCTGAGTAGCAATACTCTTTTATATTAGAATAATCTTGATGATTATCTTTTGACTGCCAATGATGATAAGTTTTTACAATTAAATCTCTATCTTCCTTAGTAAACTGAATATACTTCTTTTCATAAGGATGGCCCTTTTGCCTTAAATCTAAAAACAACACTTCATTAGTTCTGTCACGATAATTAAACCTATGGTCCCCTTTATCGACCATCCTCTCCTTTTTATTCTTATTGAAAATCCAAACTGTAACTGAGATATCAGTTGAATAAAACATGTTTCTTGGAAGCACTACAATTGCTTCTATTAAATCATTTTCAATTAGCTGTTTTCGAATACCATATTCAACTCCATCTGCTGATAATGCTCCGTTTGCAAGAAGTAGGCAACCAACACCATTTTGGGATAGTTTACTTATCATATTTAAAATCCACGCATAATTAGCGTTACTAACTGGTGGCGTATCATAACCTTTCCACCTTGCATCATCAGTAAGTTCGTTTACTTCTCGCCAACCTTTTTGGTTGAATGGAGGATTCATAAGAGCAAAATCAGCCTTTAAATCTTTGTGTAAATCATTTGTAAAAGTACTCGCTGCCTTAGAACCTAAATTACAACTAATGCCTCTTATAGCTAAATTCATAAGAGCAAGTTTTCTAGTTGTAGCTGTATACTCTTGACCAAACACGCTTATTGCCTTTTTATCTCCCTTGTGTTCATCAATAAACTTCATTGATTGTACAAACATGCCTCCAGAACCACACGCGCCATCATATACTTTTCCCGAGTATGGCTCTATAAGTTCACAAAGAAGTGCTACTACTGATTTTGGTGTATAGTATTCTCCTTTTCCTTTTCCTTCTTGAATAGCAAAATGTGATAGGAAATATTCATATATTCTTCCAAACACATCTTTATCATGTTCACCTTTAAGGTTTATTTGATTCATTTTATCTAAAAGAGATGATAATACTCCTGCATCAAGTTGAAGTCTTGAAAAATAGTTATCTGGTAAAGCGCCTTTTAGAGTTTTATTCTTTGTTTCAATCTCAGATAAAGCTGTATCTACTTTTATTGCAATGTCATCTTGTTTAGCCTGGCTCATCAAATAATCCCATCTAGCATTTTCAGGAATAAAGAAAACATTGTCTTTTGTGTAATAAGAAGTCCTGTCTAAAAACTCTGGTTTCTTTCCTTCTGCAATTAGTTTTTCTCTTTGTTCATCAAATCTATCATTTGCATACTTTAAGAAAATCAGTGATAAACAAACATGCTTATACTCTGAAGGTTCCACTGAACCTCTTAATTTATTACACGCATCCCAAAGTTGCGCTTCCATTGTTTTTGCTTCTTTTGCCATTTATATAATTCCTTTCAAAAGTATTTTTCACTTTATATAATAAACAAATTCATGTCCAAATAATGGTACACTTACTATCTATTTCCGAACACATTATCGTTATAATTATATCATATTAGAGGCTCTCATAGTATTATTAAATACCAATCATTTATAGATCTATAACATAATGTCTTACGCATATTACACACTTTTTTTATTTAATAAAAAAATATATAAAAAAATATAATAATAAAAATATATAAAATAGAAATAGTGTGTAAAGTGCGTAAGTGTGTAATAAGACCTAGTTACTAATCTTAATTCACCTTTTTCTTTTCGTTGTTTACTTCATCTAATAATTTTCTATACATGCCAGTTTTTTACAAAAGATGATAGCCATAAATGTAAATGGCTAAAAGCACATATAAGGTTATATCTTCTTTATATTTTTTTATACAATGTTTATACTTTATAAAAAAAAGAGCTATCTCTATTAAATAGAGGTAGCTCTTAAAAGACATATTTTCCTATTTATAAGGTAACACGTTTACATAATCTTTTAAAAAATCTATAAGTAATTGTTCATTTTGAACTGAGTAACAAACTTTATTTTTTTTAGATATAACGCTATAGTATTCATTCTTAGCAAATATTTTATTAATTATAGATGTCCCATATTTATTTTTTAAATATGAACTCATAAAAGGATAAATTGTACTAATAGAATCAAATTGATACATTTGTCCTGTAGGTAATCCGTTAACTATAGTTTCTTTTACTGAATTATTTAAAATTTGTTTGTATACGTAAGGGAAGTTATATTTTTTCCCACTGTTTACACTACAAACTAAGTCATTAAAATTATAGATTGATGAAACGTCATAAAAATTCTTTCTTTCACTTAACGAAGCATTAAACGTGGCATATTTATTAGTTGAGGATAAAATATATTCTTTATGTCCTTTTTTTGAATTCAAATATCCTTTAATAGCTCCTGCGCCATATTCGCTACCGCGATGAATTACCTCATTCGTTCCGTACAAAGGAGACCCTATAGTAAGAGTGTGAACATTAATTACTTTTAAATATTTATAAATATCATTAGCTTCTCCTCTTTTTTTAGGTCTATAATGAGAATTTTTATTAAATTTCACTCCATTCTTTTCATTATAAACGAGGTCTTTACCTCTTTCTCTTGTGGCCTTGTTATACTGATGTCCCCAAGGAATAACATTGAGTTTATATTTATATCTAGCCTTATTAACATAGTATAAGTTTTCATATCTAGGCTCATACATTCTAGATTTATATTTTTTAACCTTAATGGTGTTTGAAATGGCAATGCATTTCTTGTTATTATCAAATGCCCTTACTTTATATTTATATGTCTTTTTATGGTTATATAAATATTTCTTCTGAGTTTTTTCAAATCCGTCTGTATCTACATTAACAAACCATCTAGTATTAAGTATATTGTCACCATACTTAGTAAACCAGCTTTCTGTTAACTTGTTTTCACCCTTTTTAATCTTTAATTCTTTAAATTTAGTATATTTAGCCTTTTTACCCTTTTTTCTTGTTGCTCTATAAATTTTGTAGTTTGTAGCACCAGGTACTTTGGTCCACTCTATCAAGGCTGCATGACTGTGTCTATATCCTTTAATTCTAAATGTGGATGCAGCACTAACCTTAGTAGTATTTGTAGAGTACGTTACTGGTACTAACATTGTGATTACTAGTATTAACGTTACTAGTCTTTTAAGTTTCATTTTCCTTTTTGCCTCGAAAACTACCTAACTTTTGGTGGGGAAAGGCTCTCCTTTCGCTATAGTTTTCTTAATCCCCTTTAGATGGAAGCATTTATTCTAAAATCATTTTATCATTTATAGATCTATAAGCAATATCTTACGCATCTACACACTTACACACTTGCTATATTATTAATAAAAATAAAATTAATAAATAAATAATTATAAAATAGATGGGAGAGGTGTGTATGTGTGTATAGTGCGTAATTTTGACCTAATAATTAATCTTAATTCACTCCTTCCTTCTCGTTGCTTATCTCATCCAATAATTTTCTATACATGCCAATTTTCACAAAAGATAGTATGCACAAATTTAAATAGTTTTTTGAAGCTTCTGCCAAACCTCTACTATAAAGAGTTCTAACAGTAAAACTCACTAAATCATCAATTGTATAAGCAATCCTTAATTCTTTAATATCCTCTTCATCTTTAATTGTCGCATTGCTATTTTGTAGTGCATATAAATACCAAGCATTTATAATATCATCAGCAATTGCTTCTGCATTTGACTCATCCTTTAATGCTTCTAGTAATGATTCTTTATAATATTGTCTTGAGAACTCAACACAATCATCCAATTTTAAAATATAAATCTTATATATAGGAACCACCTTCTTTTCTATCGTTTCATACGATAATTTACATGTATGACATTGATATTGCCTTCTTATAACATCACAATGCTTATCCTCTGGTTTTTCTATTACTTTGGATGTTTCTAGTTCTTTGCCGCATTTATTACATTTCACTTTTCTTCTCCTTTCGTTATAAAGCTATTTTTCTTTATAAATTAAATGAACACTGTTGCCTCCTTTCTAGGTTGCGGCGGTGAACATTCACCTAACAGCGTTCATCTTGATTAAAAAAGCCTCCACAAGTATAATACATGCAGAGGCGTAATATTTATTATTGCTGTGGTGTCGTCATCACCGTAGCAGGAGGTGAAAGTTGCCGCTTTCACTTCTGCCTCTTTTTTTATTACAAGGTAATTATATCATACTTGTTCTTATTTGTCAAGTAATACTTGCTTTAGATATGATTTGCAAAAAGAAAAGAGCCCCGCAGGACCCTTCTCTTCACTCTTTTCTACTTAATTCAAATTGAGTGTGTAAAAAAAGTATGAATAATCTTCTCGCCTATCCAGCGGGATAGGCATACAAGAATGAGCTAGAAATTCTTGTACAATTATATTTTATTCTTTATACAAGCCACTTGTCTATTATATTTTTCTTATACATTTTATATATAAAAGTTATACAGTTTATATACTCTTTATATTCTCTTATATTAATCTGGCCAATCAATTTGCTCAAATTTAACTTTATATAGATCTAGGATTCTTTTGATAGTAGATAGTTTAGGGCTACTCTCCCCTTTCTCAAACTGTTGGACAGCTTGACGAGAAACCCCAAGATGTTCTCCAACTTGGTTTTGCGTTAATTTGTTCTTTTTTCTTAATTCTTCTAATGTATATGTTTTCATAATTAATCCTTTTTAATATTTCTTTAATCATCATACAACATTATATCTTTAATGACAAATATATAGAATTGTATAGAATGCGATATTTTGTCCAAAATGGGATTTTTAAAATACTATTATATATTTTTATTGTGCTATCCTTAAACTGGAGGTGATATCATGAAAAGAGTTGATTATATTAAAAGAGAACTATGCCAAATTATTACAAGTTACAAAGATGAAGAAATCAAGGACTTATTATCTGATTTGTATAAGATTCCTAAGTTTCAGGATGTTATTGATAGTATTATCAAAAACATTAATGAAGTTAGAGTGATGGAATGGCTATATGAAGAATTAGAATGAAAATAATATTTTAATATTTTTATAATATATAACAAAAAAGAACTAGTAAAACACTAGTCCTTTTTGTACTTAACCTGCCATTTTTAGTGTATTTTTCTAAATTTGGGTACCAAATGGGTACTAATCTCTAGTATTTGATACCTTTACCCCTTTATATAAAGGGTTTTCTTAGTCTATGCTCTTTAGTGTTGGGAACAATAACACGTCCCTGATGGCTTCAGAATCTGTAAACAACATTACCATTCTGTCGATTCCATATCCGATACCGCCTGTAGGTGGCATACCAATTTCTAACGCATGCAAGAAATCTTCGTCGGTAGTGTTTGCCTCTTCATCTCCTGCTGCTAACAACTCTTCCTGAGCCTTAAATCTTTCTCTCTGATCGATTGGGTCATTTAACTCTGAATAAGCGTTTGCCATCTCCCAACCATTCATAAAGAACTCAAATCTTTCTACATACTCTGGATTGTCAGGTTTCTTCTTTGTAAGTGGTGAAATTTCAATTGGATGATCCATAACAAATGTTGGCTGAATCAAATGTTCTTCCACGAACTCTTCAAAGAATAGGCTTAAGATATCACCTTTCTTGTGATGTGGTTCAAATTCCACATGGTGTTCTTTAGCAAGTGCCTGCGCCTGTTCTAGAGTCTCTACTTCATTCCAGTCTACGTTTACATATTTCTTAACTGCATCCACCATTGTGATTCTCTCAAATGGCTTTCCAAGATCCATCTCCTGACCCTTGTAAGAAATCTTTGTGCTTCCGCAAACTTTCTCAGCAATATATCTAAACATTTCTTCTGTCAAATCCATCATTCCGTTGTAGTCAGTATACGCTTGGTATAACTCCATCAAAGTAAACTCAGGATTGTGACGTGTATCAAGTCCTTCATTTCTGAAAACTCTACCAATCTCATAAACTTTCTCAAGTCCACCCACAATAAGTCTCTTCAAATATAGTTCAAGAGAAATTCTAAGTTTAACATCCTCATCCAATGAATTGTAATGAGTCTCAAAAGGTCTAGCTGCTGCTCCACCTGCATTGTGAACTAGCATTGGAGTTTCCACTTCCATAAAACCTTTGTCGTCCAAAAATCTTCTTACTTCACTAATAATCTTTGAACGGTTAATGAATGTCTCTTTAGCTTCTGCATTCATAATAAGATCAAGATATCTTTGACGGTATCTCAAATCTGTATTTGTAAGTCCGTGGTGCTTCTCTGGAAGAATCTGTAGACTCTTAGTTAGAAGTTTAACCTCAGTTGCATGAATTGAAATCTCGCCTGTCTTTGTCTTAAATACTTCACCCTTAATTCCTACGATATCACCAATATCGAACTTCTTAAAATCTTTATAGTCGTCTTCGCCTATGCTATCTCTAGCAACGTAAGACTGAATATTTCCATCGCGGTCCTGAACATTACAAAAAGATGCTTTACCCATTACACGCTTAAGCATCAATCTACCTGCTACAGTAACTTCTTTGCCTTCGAACTCATCATAATTGTCCTTGATTTCCTGGCTGTGGTTAGTCACATCATACTTAGTAACCTCAAAAGGATTCTTTCCTCTTTCCTGAAGGTCAGCTAACTTTTCTCTTCTAACCTTTAGAAGCTGCTTCTCGTTTACAGGTTGGTTATTGTTCTGATTATTCTGATTGTTATTTTGATTATTTTCGTTTCCCATTATAATCTCCATCCATTTGTGTGATTATTGTAAAATGCTTCTATACTATAGAA